>Ga0247806_10001622_pt1 | contig 10803 bp, 11 predicted proteins | sample UWRJL059202B1_FD_179935 | JGI IMG/M metagenome (GOLD analysis project Ga0247806, IMG submission 179935) | Plant litter microbial communities from Arlington Agricultural Research Station in Wisconsin, United States - UWRJ-L059-202B-1 | ecosystem: Environmental > Terrestrial > Plant litter >... | reverse complement strand
TATCCGGAGCCGAACCTGTTCGGTCGCGACGCCAGCGAGCAGGCGGTGATCGAGATGTGGACCCGCCGCTGCGAGTTCTATCTGGCCAATCCGATCATGCTGAACGTGCGCCACTCGCACCCGGCGCTGGCTGCGCTGGAGGCCACGCAGGTGCCGCAGGTGGCCGACTACAATCGGCTGTCGGCCGAGAAATTCATGCGCACCCTGGACCGCCGTCTGGCCGATCATGAGTTCATCGCCGCGGACCGGTTCACCATCGCCGACGTGGTGGCGGTTGTCGGGCTCGATTTTGCGCGGCTGATCAAATACCGGCCGCCCGAGGAGTTCACCCATCTGGCGCGCTGGCTGGAGGCGGGCCGCGCCCGTCCGGCGGCCAAGGCGGGCGTCTGATGTCCGTGCTGCTGTTCGCCCTGGTCCTGCTGGCGCAGGATCCGGCGCCCGTCGTCGCCCCGGCGCCATCCTCCCAAGAGAATATGGCGGTGGTCACCCTCAACTGCGCCCTGCAACCGACCGGTTCGCTGGACGACTGCCGGGTGGTTCGCGAGACCCCCGCCGGTCAGGGTTATGGCGACGCGGCCCTGCAGACCAGCCGCCGGATGCGCGTGCCTTTGCGTGACGGACTGACCGAGCATCCGGCCAGCCGGGTGCAATACGACACCAAATTCCGGCTCGACCCGCTGGATGTGGTCATCGCCCTGCCGGACCGCCGCTAACTTTCCGACGAGCGGACGCGGCGGCGCTTGACGACGACGAGGGGCGGCGCGCCTCCGGCCTCGACCGGGACATTCACGCCGCGATCCGTCAGCAGGCTGCGCACAGCCTCCACGGCGGCGGCGACCTGATCCGGGGCGGCCTCCACCACCACGCGGGTTGGTTCCGCCATCGCGCGCCAATCCTCGGCGGGACCCAGCGCGCCGCTCACCGCCTCTTCGACCGCGCGGGGCGGGACGGCGACCTCGCCCCAGCGCCACAGGTCGTCCAGCCGTCCCTCGACCGGCCGGATCGCCAGCCGCGCCGAGCCGCAGGGACAGGGCGCGGACAGGGGCTCCAGCAGGTCGGGAAGTCGCAGCCGGATCATCGGCTGGGTCACGCGGCGCAGGTCGGTGATGATCGGCAGAAAGCGGTTCGTGCCCGGCACGGGTTCGCGCTCGACGATCAGCACGTCCTCGTTCAGGTGCAGGGTTCCGTGCACGCAGGGTGCGCCGAGGAAGCCCTCGGTGGCCTGATAGATGGGGGCCGGGCGGCTTTCCAGCGTGGCCTCGATCCAGTCGCGCTCGGCCTCGCCCATGGGCTCGGCGCCCCAGAACAGGCGGGCGGGCCGCCAAGGGGCGCCGTCCTGGACCCGGCGCGTCAGATCGGCCAGCACATGGGCGGGGGCGATCAGCACGTGCGGCGCGAAGGCGTCCAGACGCTCCAGCTTGATGTCGCCGGGCAGATCAAGGCCGAGAAACAGGAAACGGAACGGCCCGGCGCCCGAGACGTCGCTGTACAGTTTCGATGACGCGCGCAGGCTCAGCGCGATGCGCTTCTTCCGGAACAGGGCCGACTTGGGCATCAGCCGCGCGATCATGTGGCCCAGATAGGCGGCGCGCTCGGCCTTGCTGCTGACGAACAGGCCCGGCGCGCCTGACGAGCCCGACGAGAAGCCGGCCACGACGCCGGCCACGACCTCGCCGGTTCCGCCGGTTTCGGCGGCGCGGGCGGCCGCCTCGGCGGCCTCGCGTGTCAGCCCGAGAGTGTTCCACTGGTCGAAGGCGTCGCGCACTTGCTGCGGCGAGGTGATCGGGAAGGCGTCCAGCGGCTGTCCGGCCAGATGCGCCACGGCCGGGGTGCGGGCGATGACCGGGGCCAAGCGCCCCCACAGCCGGTCCTGCCGCGCGGCGATGGCGGCGGGCGTCTTCAGCCGGGCGTCGGACGTGCGCGCGGCCAGCCAGGCGCGCAGAACGGCGGGACGATCAACCGGCATGGGGCGTCTCAACAGGAACCTCGCCGCAGTGGGACGGGGTCAGCAGCAGTTCAGGGTTGCGGTCCCAGAGGTGATGCAGGGCGGTCAGGGTGTCGCGCCACGGTCCCGTCTCGCCCAGCAGGGCGGTGGTCAGGCGCGGCGGGGGGACGTTGTCGCGCACGGCCCCGCCGGACCAAGCCGCGTCGGCGATCAGGAAGCGGGTCCGTCCGTCGTCCTGGCGCACTACAAGTCCCCAGTGACCCGGACAGTGGCCGGGGAGCTGGACCGCCAGCAGGGAGCCGTCGCCCAGCAGGTCGGCCCCGTCCTCCAACGGCGACAGGTCGGCGCCGAGGGGGAGTCGGGGCCGATCCTCGAAGAAGGCCGCGCGAGTGTCGATGTCGGATGGGACGAGGTCGGCCAGCACGCCCCGCCTGACGCGCGCGAACCGGCCGGGCCGCCGCACCTGATCCAGTCCGGCGCGGGCGCAGAAGATGCGGGCGTTGGGAAAGCGTTTCAGCCCCGCGACATGGTCGCCGTGGAAGTGGGAGACGATCACCGCCGTAACCTCTTCGGGCCGGACCCCGAAGGCCGGAAGCTGCTCCGCGACCGTCTCGCCGGGCGACAGGTCGACCGGGGTCATCCAGCGGTAAAGGATTTCCGGGAAGGTCCTGGTGGCCTCGAGGAAGGCCGGGTCATAGCCGGTGTCGAACAGGATCGCGCCCTCGACCGGATGGAGGACCAGCGCCGCCAGAGCCGGGAAGATCGCGGGCTTCAGCGATCCGTCGCGGCGGGTCATCACCTCGGGGTGCGAACAGGCCCCGGCGCGCAGGATGTGGACCCGGCAGCGGGTCATGCCCGCTTCGCCAGGCGCGGCGCGACGGCCATGGCGGTCTCGACGGCGTCGTGCTGCGGCTCGTAACCAATCAGCCGTTTGGCCCCGGACAGGTCGAAGGTCTGGGACCAGGCCAGGGTCGACAGGGTGTAGGGCGTCAGCACCGGCTCCGGTTGGCCGGGCAGCAGGCGGCTGACGGTCTGCGAGACGACGGACAGGGCCTGTCCCAGCGCCAGCGGCAGCGGCACGATCTTCACCTCGACGCCGAGCGTGTCGGCCAGCCGCCGCACCAGTTCAGCGACGGGCAGCGGGCGGCCCGAGGTGATGTTGACCACCTGTCCCCCGGCGGTCTCGCGATGCTGGTCGGCCAGCAGGAAGGCGCGCGCGGCGTCGCGGCTGTCGGTCAGTTCGACCAGCGCCTTGCCGCCCCGGAACAGGGGGAAGCGGCCGGTCTTCACGATCCGCAGGATGCGCGGCAGCAGGACTGTGTCGTCCGGCCCGACGATGGCGCGGGGGCGAAGGGCGACAGTGCGAAAGCCCGGCGCGTCGGCGGCGCGCACCAGCCGCTCGGCCTCGCCCTTGGTTCGGGAATAGGCGTTCAGCGGTCGCGGGTTGGGCAGGCTGTCTTCCGTCAGACCCGTCTGGTCGCCCCAGCGGGCGAAGACGGAGGGCGAGGAAACGAAGATGAAGCTGTCGGCTCCGGCCCGTCTGGCGGCGTCGAGCAGGCGGCGCGTCAGCTCCACATTGGCCAGTTCGAAGTCGGCGTCCGGTCCCCATGGGCTGGACAGGGCGGCGGCATGGAAGACCACTTCGATGTCCCGGCAGGCGGCGTCGGTCTGGTCCAGCAGATCGCCCCCGAAGGGCTCGGCCCCCATGGTCTTCAGCCGGGCCAGCGCCTCCGGCTTGCGGCCCGAGGCGCGCACGGCATAGCCCGCCTCGATCAGGGCGGCGACCAGGGCCAGGCCGAGCCCGCCCGTCGCTCCGGTGACGAGGGCGCGACGGGTCATGTGCGGATCACCATGGCGGCGGCGCTGATGCCCGCGGCGGTGCCCGACAGCAGGACCGTCCGGCCCGGCGTCAGCAGGCCCCGGGCCTGCGCCTCGACCAGAGCCGTCGGGATGGAGGCGGCGATCTGGTTGCCGTGGTCAGCGAAGATGTCGAGAACGCGGGCAGGATCACCGCCCATCAGCCGCCGGGCATGTTCCAGCCCCGGATGGCTGGCCTGATGGGGCACGATCACGTCGACGCTCTCGCGAGTGAGCCCGGCCTCCTCCAGCACCTTGTCGATCATCTCGGGCAGGCGGCGCGCCGCGGCCTTGAAGATGCCGAAGGCGTCCATGTGGAAGCGCGCGCCCTCGGTCAGGGCCTCCAACCCGTGTTCGATGCGAATGCGGGTGCCGCCCGAGCGCAGGGTGGCCAGATCCTTGCCCTCGCCATAGGTCTCGAACCGGCGCGCCAGCAAGCCGGGGCCATCCGGATCAGAGCCCGCCTCGACACAGACTGCCGCCGCCCCGTCTCCGAAGATCGCGGCGGCGTGGGGTGTGCTCCAATCCAGACCGGCGGACGCGATGTCGCTGGACACGATCAGGGCGCGGCGGAAACGGCCACTCTCAAAGCCCATGGCGACGACGTCCAGGGCGGCGAGGAAGGACAGGCAGGTCTGGTTGACGTCAAAAGCCCAGATGCCGGACTTGCCGAGGCCCAGCGCGTCCTGGATCAGGACCGAAGCGCCCGGGATCGGCTGCTCCATGACGGCGCAGGCGCCGATGATCACGTCCAGGTCACCACCGTCCCAGCCGGCCATGGCCAGCGCCTTTCGGGCGGCCTCGGCGCCCATGGCGGAGGTGGTTTCATCGGGCGAGGCGACACCACGGGAGACGATGCCGAACTGGCTCTCGGTCCAGCCCCCGGGCTGTCCGAACACCGCGTCCAGCGCCGTCGAGGGGCGTTGTTCGCGCGGCGCGCAGGCCCCAAATCCCGTCAGCGTCATCGGCGTCATGGACGCAGGCTTAGCCCTGTGAACGGGGGCCGTCCATCATGGCTCAGTGACGGGCCCGCGCTTCCAGCACCTTCAGCACCGCCTCCAGACTCATGCCGCGGGCGTAGAGCAGCACCAGCAGGTGGTAGATCAGGTCGGCGGCTTCGGAGGCGACTTCCTCGTCCGGCCCGGCGACGCCGGCGAGGGCGGTTTCGACGCCTTCCTCCCCGACCTTCTGGGCGATCCGCTTGGGGCCTTCGGCGATCAGGCGGGCGGTCCAGCTTTCGGCGGGATCGGCGGCGGCGCGGACGGCGATGGTCTGTTCCAGTCGGGCCAGACGGCCCAGTCCCGGCGCGTCTTCGTCGCCGAAACAGCTGACGCGGTTCAGGTGGCAGGCGTTGCCCACCGGGCGGACCTTGAGCACCAGGGCGTCGCTGTCGCAGTCAGCGGTGAGCGAGACAACGAAAAGTCGATCCCCGGAGGTCTCGCCCTTGCGCCAGCGCCCGCCGCGCGAGCGCGAGAAGAAGGTCGCCTCGCCACTGTCCACGGTCTCGTCGAAGGCGGCGCGGTCCATATAGGCGAGGGTCAGCACCTGCAGGGTCGCGGCGTCCTGGACGACCACCGGAAGCAGGCCGCCGCCCTTGGCGAAGTCCAGTGTATCCCCGTCGATCATGGTCTCACCTCTACGCCTGACTGGATGAGGAACGCCTTGAGTTCTGGAATGGGCAGGGTCCCCGTGTGGAAGACGCTGGCCGCCAGGGCTCCGGACACGTCCGCCTGTTCGAACACATCGCGGAAATGCTCGGCCGAGCCCGCGCCGCCCGAGGCGACCAGCGGGATGGTTAGGCGCGACCGCGCGGCCGCCAACTGGGCCACGTCATAGCCCTTGCGGACTCCGTCCTCGTCCATACAGTTCAGCACGATCTCGCCGGCGCCGAGGCGCTGCGCCTCGACGATCCAGTCCATGGTGCGGCGGCCCGAGCCCCGGCTGGCGGCGGCGTCGCCGGTGTACTGATGCACGACCCAGTCGTCGCACGAACGTTTGGAGTCCACGCCGACCACCACGCACTGCGAGCCCAGCCGGTCGGCCATCTCGGCGATCAGGTCGGGACGTTCGAGCGCGGGGGAGTTGATCGACACCTTGTCCGCGCCGTGGTCGAGGCACAGCGCGGCCTGCTCGACCGAGCGGATACCGCCCGCGACGCAGAAGGGGATGTCCAGCAGTCGGGCGATATCGCGCACCCAGCCGTAGTCCAGCGTCCGTCCTTCAGGGCTGGCGGTGATGTCGTAGAAGACCAGTTCGTCCGCGCCCTGATCGCGGTAGCGCGCGGCCAGTTCGGCGGCGTCGCCCATGTCGCGGTGCCCCTCGAAGCGGACGCCCTTCACGACCCGGCCGTCCTTCACATCAAGGCAGGGGATGATCCTTCTGGCCGTCATGCGCGCGCGGTTTCCAGCGCCTGCTCCAGGGTGAAGCGGCCCTCGTACAGGGCGCGGCCGACAATGGCGCCGGAGGAGCCCACCGAACGGGCGCCGGTCAGGTCGGTCAGGTCCGCGACCCCGCCCGAGGCCTGAAGCCACAGATCGGGACGACGCTGATGGATCTCGGCCAGCAGGTCGAGGTTCGGCCCGGTCAGGGCGCCGTCGCGACCCACATCGGTGACCAGAAGGTGTTTGGCGCTGCCGACGGGATAGCGATCCAGCGCGGTCCACAGATCCACGTCGGCGGCTTCGGTCCAGCCCTTCAGCGCGGGAACGTAGCGGTCGCCGTCGGCCTTCACATCGATGGCGAGCGTGATGCAATCGACGCCGAACCGTTCCAGCCAGCCGAGCACCGCGTCCGGCCGGGTCACGGCCAACGAGCCGACCACCACCCGCTTGACGCCGGCGTCCAGCAGGCGCGCCACGTCGTCGGTGCTGCGCACCCCGCCCCCTGACTGGATCCGGATGTCGATGGCGGCGGCCAGTTCGCCGATCAGTTCGTGCTGCATCGCCCGCCCGGCCTCGGCGCCGTCCAGATCGACGATGTGCGCCCAGGTCGCCCCCGCCGCCCGGAAAGCGGCCAGCCTTTTGGCCGGGGCGTCGTCATAGTGGGTCACCTGATCGAAGTCGCCGTGCATCAGCCGGACACAGACACCGTCTCTCAGATCGATGGCGGGATAGACGATCACGCGGGCAGCTCCAGGAAGTTCTTGAGGATGCGGGCGCCAGCTTTCGCCGAACGCTCGGGGTGAAATTGGCAGCCCCAGCGGTTGGCCTGACGCACCACGGCGGGGACCACGCCGCCGTACTCGGCGCGGGCGAGGGTGGCGGGGCCGTCCGGGCAGACGAAGCCGTGAACAAAATAGGCCCAGTCGTCGTCGCCGACGCCGTCCAGCAGCGGATCGGCCTGCGCCACCTCGAGCCGTGACCAGCCCATATGCGGCACCGGCAGAGTCGGGCCGGGGGCCAGCCGGGCCACCCGACCGGGGATCAGGCCCAGCAGCGGCGTGCCGCCGCCTTCGTCGCTGTCGGCGAACAGCAGCTGCTGGCCCAGGCAGACGCCCAGAAGGGGACGGGGGAAGGCGCGGATCGCGTCGGTCAGGCCGAGGTCATCCAGCCGGGCCATGGCATAGCCCGCCTGACCCACGCCGGGCAGGATCAGCCGCTCGGCCTCGGCCACGTCCACCGGGTCGCTGGTCAGGCGCACGGCGGCGCCCAGCCGCTCCAGGGCGAACTGCACCGAGGCGACATTGCCGGCGCCGTAGGTGAGGACGGTGACGGACTTCACAGCATCCCCTTGGTGCTCGGCACGGCCTCGCCCTCGATGCGGATGGCCTGACGCAGGGCGCGGCCGAAGGCCTTGTAGGCGGCCTCGGTCTTGTGGTGATCATCCTCGCCCTTGACCGAGACGTGGATCGCCGCCCCCAGATGCTCGGCCAGCGAGCGGAAGACGTGGGCGGTCAGGTCGGTTCGGTAGTCGCCGATGAAGGGGGTGTCGAAGGTCCCCTCGAACACCGGATAGGGGCGGCCCGACAGGTCGATGGAGACCTGCGCCTCCGCCTCATCCATCGGCAGGACGAAGCCGTAGCGGGCGATGCCACGCCGTTCGCCCAGCGCCTGCTTCAGCGCCTGACCCAGCGCGATGGCGCTGTCCTCAATGGTGTGGTGTGGATCGGTGTGCAGGTCGCCCTCGCACGACAGGGTCAGGGAGAAGCCCCCGTGCGCCGCGATCTGCTCCAGCATGTGATCGAAGAAGCCGACGCCGGTCGAGATGACCACCGGACCGGTCGCGTCCAGATCGACGGCGCAGACGATGCGGGTCTCCTTCGTGTCGCGCACGGCCTGGCCGGTGCGGTGGGCGCGGGCCTTGGCGGGCGCGAGGTCCAGCGCGATCAGCAGGCGGTCGTTGATCTCGGCCTTGGCCGAGACCGGCAGGCGCAGGCGGTCGCCGGTCTTTTCCGCGGCGACGCCGTAGCGGGTCAGGAGGGCCAGAACGGCGTCGGGATCGGACGGGCGGGTCATCAGCACCGGACCCGCGCCGGGCTCGATCACCATCTCGCGCGAAAGGGCTTTCGTCAGACGTTCGCGCTCCTGACGGACGGCGGCCAGCCGTTCCCTGGTCTCGATCAACCTGGACGGATCCAGCGCCTGCAGCGCCAGTCGCACGGAGACCTCGGGCAGCGCGTAGGGCTCCATCACCGCCGCGAGCCGCGCCAGCGTCTCCGGCCGACCCAGCGCCGCCCCGACCCGCGCGCCCGCCAATCCGTAGGCCATCGACAGGCTTCGCAGCACGATCAGGTTGGCGTGAGCGGCGATCGCCTCGACCGCCGAGGCGGCGTCGGCGAACTCGGCCATGCCCTCGTCCACGACCAGCAGGGCGGGGGCGACGCGTTCGGCCATCTCGGCCACAGCCTCGGGCGAGCCCAGGGCACGCAGGATGACGGCGGCCGTCTCGGCCCCGGCGATGGGACGGCGGTAGAGGGCGGCCAGCGCCCGATAGGGCTCGGCGTCCGGCGCCTCGACCCGCCGACCGTCCAGCGCCGCGAGGCGGAACACCAGCTCCAGCCCGTGCGTCAGGCCGCGGACCGGCAGCACCTGATCGGCGGACAGACCGTACACCTCGCCCATCCGGGCGGCGAGCGAAGCGGGGGCGGCGGGGTAGCGATCCAGCCCTTCGCCGCCGGTGACGAGCGGCGCGAAGGGGGCGGGCAGGTTCTTCATCACCCGGCCCTCAGATCAGCCGCGCGGGCGTGGGCTTCCAGCCCTTCCATCCGGGCCAGTTGCGCCGCGACGGGGGCGAGCGCGGCGGCGCCGGCGGCGGATACGGCCTGCACCGACATCGAGGTCATGAAGCTGGACGTGGTGATACCGCCGGTGGTCCGGGCCGCGCCGTCGGTCGGCAGGACATGGCTGGGGCCGGAGGCGTAGTCGCCCAAGGTCTCGGCGGCGTAAGGGCCGACGAAGACGGCGCCCGCGGCGGCGATGCGGGGCACCCACTGGTCGGCGTCCAGCGTCTGGAGGGCCAGGTGCTCGGGGCCATACAGGTTGGAGACCTCACAGGCCTCGGCGATGCTTGTCACCCGGATGGCGCGACCGTTAGCCAGCGCGGCGCGGGCGATGTCGGCGCGGGGCAGGGTCTCGAGCTGCTTCTCGATCTCCTCGATGACCGCGTTGATCAGGCCCTTGCTCTCGGACACCAGCAGCACCTGGGCGTCCGGATCGTGCTCGGCCTGGCTCAGCAGGTCGGCGGCTGCAACCACGGCGTCGGCGTCCCGGTCTGCGATGACCAGCAGTTCGGATGGTCCCGCGGGCATATCGACGGCCGGGCCGCCGGGCAGGGCGGACGCCTGTTTCTTGGCCTCGGCCACCCAGGCGTTGCCGGGACCGAACAGCTTGGCGACCGGCTCGATCTCGCCGTCGTCGAAGGTCGCGCCGAAGGTCAGCGCGGCGATGGCCTGCGCCCCGCCGATCAGCCACAGGGCGTCCAGACCGGCCTCGGCGGCCGCGACAATCATGGCCGGGTGCAACGCACCGTCCTTCGGGGGCGGGGTGACGGCCACGCGCCGCTCCACCCCCGCCACGCCCGCCGGAATGGCCAGCATCAGCAGGGATGAGAACAGGGGCGCGGTGCCGCCCGGTACATATAGCCCCGCCGATTCCAGCGGCCGCCAGGCGATGCGCGAGCGCACGCCGGGCCGGGTCTCGACCCAGACGCTGTCCTCGGGTCGGGTCGCCTGATGGAAGATGCGAACGTTTTCGGCGGCCATGCGCAGGGCGCGCGTCGCGGCGGGGGGCAGGGCGGCGCGCGCCTCGGCCTCGGCCTGCGGGGTGATGGCGATCCGGCGCGGCGCGGCGCCGTCGAGCTTCAGGCTCCAGTCCGTGACGGCCGCGCCGCCCCGGTCCCGCACGTCCTCCAGGATGGCGCGCACGCCGTCCGCGACCCGGGTACATGTTCGCCGGGTCGGGCGAGCCAGCGCCTCACGGCGTCCGGCGGCGTCGAGGGTGGACCAGTCGATGATGTTTCCGAACGGCCTGGACATCACATCATCTTCTCGATGGGCAGGACCAGAATGGCCGAGGCGCCGACGGCCTTCAGTTTCTCCAACGTCTCCCAGAAGACCGCCTCCTGACAGACGGCGTGCACGGCGACGGCGTCGTCGCGGCCCATCAGGGGCATGACGGTCGGCGCGCCGGCGCCGGGTAGAATCGCGGTGATCTGGTCCAGCGCCGAGCGGGGGGCGTTCAGCATGACGTATTTGGCGCCCTGCGAGGCGACCACGCCGCTCATCCGCTCGATGATGCTGTCCAGCAACTCGGCCAATTGGGGCTCGGGCGCGACGGGCGATCGGATCAGCACCGCCTGCGACTCCAGCACCGTATCACGCGCCGCCAGACCGTTGGCCTCGATGGTCGCGCCGGTGGAGACCAGGTCGCAGATCGCGTGAGCCAACTTCAGCCGGGGAGCCACCTCGACCGCGCCACGCATGGTGACGATGTCGGCGCTGACGCCGTTCGCATCCAGCCAGCGTTGCAGCACGCGCGGATAGGAGGTGGCGATCCGCCTGCCGT
>Ga0247806_10001620_pt1 | contig 10804 bp, 9 predicted proteins | sample UWRJL059202B1_FD_179935 | JGI IMG/M metagenome (GOLD analysis project Ga0247806, IMG submission 179935) | Plant litter microbial communities from Arlington Agricultural Research Station in Wisconsin, United States - UWRJ-L059-202B-1 | ecosystem: Environmental > Terrestrial > Plant litter >... | reverse complement strand
CGAGTACGGCATGGTCACGTGCAGATCGCCGCCGCCACCGTCGAGTTCGATGTGGAAAGTGGACACCACCACCGCCTCACTGGGGCCAACGATGTTGGCCATGGCCGGGTTCACTTCCGAGTTGATGTACTCGAAATTGACTTCCATGATCGCCTGCCAGGCTTCCTTCAAGTCAGTGAAGGCCTGCTCCAGCACCATGCGCACTACGCGCAATTCGGTAGGGGTGAATTCACGCCCTTCGATCTTGGCGTGACGTCCGTCGCCGCCGAAGAAGTTATCCACCAGCTTGAACACCAGCTTGGCGTCGAGAATGAACAGGGCGGTGCCGCGCAGGGGTTTGATCTTGACCAGATTGAGGCTGGTAGGCACGTACAGCGAATGCACGTACTCGCCGAACTTCATCACCTGCACCCCGCCCACGGCCACATCGGCCGAACGCCTAAGCATGTTGAACATGCTGATGCGGGTGTAGCGGGCGAAACGCTCGTTGATCATTTCCAGGGTCGGCATGCGCCCCCGGACAATCCGGTCCTGACTGGTCAGGTCATAGCTTTTGACGCTGCCCGGTTCGGCAGCGGTGTCGGTCTGTACCAGACCATCGTCGACGCCATGCAGCAGCGCATCGATCTCATCCTGGGACAGCAGGTCCTGCACGGCCATGTCGTGTTCCTACTGCAGTACGAAATTAGTAAAGAGCAACTGCTCGACTACAACTTTGCCGACTTCTTTCTGCGCTACTTCCTGCACGCTGGCAGTGGCTTTCTGGCGCAGCATTTCCTGGCCGACCGGGGTGGCCAGGTTGTCGAAAGTCTGCCCGGAGAACAGCATCACCAAGTTGTTGCGGATCACCGGCATGTGCACTTTCAAAGCGTCCAGATCGGCCTGGTTGCGGGCCTGCAGGGTAATGCTCACCTGCATGTAGCGCTGGCGGCCGTTCTGGTTGTAATTGGCGATAAAGGCCGGGGCCATGGCTTCGTAGATGGCCGCAGGCTTGGCATTGCCAGCCGCATCGGCCGCAGGCTCAGGCTTGCTCTGGGCACTGTGCATGAAGTACCAGGTCGCCCCCACGGACAAGCCGATCGCCAGCAACAAGGCCGCGGCAATCACCAGGATCAGCTTGAGTTTGCCTTTGCCGGCGGGATCTTTTACTGCTGCGTCGCTCTTCGCCATGCCAATAATCCGTCACTATTCGGGTTTTCACAGTCGCACGGCAAGGCAAGAGCAAGTGTTATGCCAGAAGTGTCGGGGGTCGCTGACTTCACTGAGGGAGCAAGTCAGGCGTAATAGTCGACCACGCTGGAACCCATCACGCGGACGGCGCTGGCGCTCACTTCGGCGAGGCTGGCCGGCGATTCATCGACCATCGGTTCCAATCGGCTGCCAGTGGCCGAGGTGCGGGCGCCCTGCCCCTGCTGCGCCTGTTCCTGGGAGCCACGGGACTGGTCGGAGACGTTGACGTCGACCTGCCCCATACCCTGCTGCGCGAACATCTCGCGCAGGCGGTGCATCTGCCCGTCCAGCGCTTCGCGCACACCAACGTGGGCGCTCATGAAGGTGACCTGGGTCTGCTGGTCGGGAATCATGTTGACGCGGATATCCAGGCGTCCCAGCTCAGCCGGCTGCAACTGAATGTCCGCCGCCTTGAGGTTGGCGCTCGACAGGTACATGACCCGGTTGACCACCTCTTCGGTCCAGCCACTCTGGTGCATGGCGATCGGCTGATTGACCGGCAGCGCATTGGCGGTTTTTGCCGTGGCAGCCTGGGTCAGCGCGGCCAGGCGGTCGGCAAAACCTTCAACGCGGGTGTCGCTGCTGGCAGCCTTGAGGTCCTTGAGGCCTTCGTCGATCAAGCCACTGAAGGCCTTCTCGCCGCCCTCACCGGCACCGTCCTGCTCCGCTTGCAGGCCGAGCATGCTGGCCATGCCCGCGGCGAAGGTCTGCGTCGTGTTCGGTTCGCCGTCGACCTGGGCGGCCGCTGGCGGAGTCTTGGCTTGAGCCTGACTGGAGGCGGACAGATGACCACTTTGCTCCATCGCCAGGCGCACCGCCGGCAAGCCATCCAGCGGGTCGGCCTCAGGGTCGAACGCCGGATCGCTGACCGCCTGCGTGGAGGCCAGCAGCGCCGCCTCAACGGCCGGGTCCACGCTGGCGGGGGTCTCGACCACGGTAACCGGCGCCAGCTGGGTCGCTGCCTGAGCCTGCACCGGATCTACCGTGGTGTCTTCAGCCACTGCGCCAGGCTCGGTGTCGGAGACCTCCTCAGGCGTCACTTTTTCGGCGGGCAAGGTTTTGCCGCTAGCGGCAACCGCTGGAGCCGGGGCGGCAGGTTTGTCCGCACGGACCGGGTGGTCCGGGGTTTTGTCACGCAACGGCTTGGCCCCCATATCGGCCGCTGCCAAGGACTTGCCTGCACCCTGGCCAGCAAACACCCGGGCGAAGCCGGACGCCTTGTCCACAGGCGCCGCCGGGGCATTGGCCGACGCGGACTGAGTCTTGGCCTGCGCGCCAGCCTGAAGCAGGATGTTGGGGGAAAGGGGCATAGCGGTCTCCGCTGCACTGGAATCGTCGATACAGTTGAGCAAGAGACTGCAAGGGTCGAGCCAGATTGCCCGAGAGAAGGCTAACAGCTGCGATTGGAAGATTCAGACGCCAGCGAGCGCTGCCGTTCGGCTTCGTACAAGGGGCGCACCAAGGCAAATTCGCCATCGATTTCACCCACCAGCTTGGCCAGGCCCTTGGGGGCTTTTTCCTTGGCGCGCTGTTCCAGCTCGTGGCACAGCCTGGCCAGGCGAAACGCCCCCATGTTGCTGCTGCTGCCCTTGAAACTATGGGCCGCGCTGATCAGCTGCGCCGCATCGTGCGCCTCGCGCAGGATTTGCAGACGCTCTTCGGAATCCGCCAGGAAGGTGTCCAGCAACACCGGGTAATCCCCTTCCATGACTTCCTGCAACGCACTGAGTACGTCGCGATCCAGATGTGTATCGGTCACTTGTTCGCTCCTTGATCAAGAATGCACGGGATTATGCCAGAGCCTCCCAGGAAAACTCCACGCGCGCCCGTCGGCCATCGTCGGACCAACTGGCATTACGGCTCAATTGACGGATCAGGCTGACGCCGCGACCCGATAAACGCCCGATGTCCAGCGGCCGATCCATCACACGCTGCACATCAAAGCCATGCCCACTGTCTTCCACTTCAATCACCAGGCAACCGCCCGAGCCTTGCGGCGCGACCTGCACGTGCACCCGCAGGTAGCCCTCCTCCAATTGCTCCAGGCGGGCGTTGCGCAACTGATAGTAGCGCGCAAATCCGCGGACATCGCGCTTGAGGCTCGAATCCAGGCCCAGCACGCCATGCTCCAGGGCATTGGAGTACAACTCGGCCAGCACACTGTGCAGCGCCGCGCTTTGCGCCCGCAGGCCATGCACCTCCAGCAACAACTGCAGCAGATAGGGCAGCGGGTCGAAGCGCTTGAGCGACTCGGCGCGAAATTCGAAGCTCAACGACCAGTCCAGCGGGCTCGACTGGCCACTGTCGGAATAGACCAGGGCTGGCGGGGTGAGCTGGGCCGGCTCCACCAGACTGATTTCCAGCAGGCTCACGTCATCCCGGGCCTGGCCGCCAAAATCGCGCAGCGCTTGTTCGATCTCCTCGAACAACTGCCCGGGCTCAAGATTATCGGCAAACACCTGCAACAACCGCTCGACGCCAAACAACTGCTCGGCACTGTCGCAGGTATCGATCACCCCATCTGTCAACAGCATTACCCGGTCGCCCAGGGCCATCGGGAACACTTCCGTGCGGTCGTCGAACGCCTGGGCACTCAACACGCCCAGCGGCAAATGCCGTGACTTCAGCGGCCGGCGCTCACCACTGGCGATGTCATGCAGGTAGCCGTCGGGCATCCCGCCGTTCCAGACCTCGGCCGAACGGCGCTGGAAACTCAGGGACAGCAGGGTCGCGCAGCAAAACATGTCCACCGGCAGGATGCGCTTGAGCTTGGCATTCATCTCTCGCAGGATCTGCGCCAGGCCAAACCCCTTGGCCGTCATCCCGTAGAACACCTCGGCCAGGGGCATGGCGCCCACGGCCGCCGGCAGGCCGTGACCGGTGAAGTCACCGAGCAGCACATGCATGTCGCCAGCCGGAGTGAACGCCGCCAGCAGCAGATCGCCGTTGAACAGCGCATAGGGCGATTGCCGGTAGCGGATGTTCGGCGCGCTCAGGCAGCCCGAGTGGGCGACCTTGTCGAACACCGCCTTGGCCACACGCTGCTCGTTAAGCAAGTACTGATGGTGGCGGACGATCTGGTCGCGCTGCTCCAGCACCGTTGCCTGCAAACGCCGCAGGCGATCCATGGCCTTGATCTTGGCCGCCAGCACCACCTGGTTATACGGCTTGGCCAGAAAGTCATCACCGCCCGCCTCCAGGCAGCGGGCCAGGCCTTCGTCCTCGCTCAGGGACGTGAGGAAGATGATCGGTACCAGGGTTTCCCCGGCCAACTGCTTGATCTGTCGCGCCGCGTCAAAGCCGTCCATCACCGGCATCAGAGCGTCCATCAACACCAGGTGCGGGCATGCCTGACGGTACAGCTCCACCGCTTCGGCGCCGTTCGCCGCCAGCAGCACCGCGTGGCCCTGGCGCCGGACGATCCCCGACAGCAGCAGGCGATCAGCCGCACTGTCTTCGGCGATCAGCACCGTCAGGGGCTCGAACGACGGGATCAGGTCGCTCAACTGATGTCGAACAGCTTGTCGAAATTGGAGATGGCGAGGATTTTTCGCACGTCCGAACTGCTGTTGACCAGCCGCACATCGGAATCGTCGCCGCCGGCATGATCGCGCAGCAACAGCAGCATGCCCAACGCCGAACTGTCGAGGTAGGTGACCTCCTTGAGATCGACCACTATCGCGTTGAGTCGCTGATTGTCGACCTGCCCGAAGGAATCGCGAAATGCCTGGTGCTTGGCAAAGTCGAAGCGACCCTTGATCGAGATCGTCAGCTTTTGCCCATCCGCTGAGACTTGCGTATTGACTGACATGCTAGAGCTTCCTTGTCTTTGGCAATCGTGTACAAGGTTTAGCACCTGTACAGGGCATCAGCAAGGCAGCCCATCGGCCTAATGCCAGCCGGCTCAGAACGCCAACCCTTGCGAGCTTGCGATGGACGTGAACAATCACGCGTGAATCCGATGAACACGCGGTGCCGTCAAGTTCATCGCGAGCAGTCCGCAAGCGGGCGCTCGCTCCCACAAGGGGGGGATTCGCACGCCAGTAAAGCAGGCCGGCCGGTAGGCCGCCTCGCCCGCTTTTACCACTCAGGCCGACTGTCAGGTCGCCGTGCTCTTGCTCTTGATCTTGATCCACCTGCCCCTTCGGCAGGCTGAGCGAAGGTGTCCATCAGGGGGAAGGCGCGTAGCGCCGTGCGGCGAAGCCGCATACATCGAGAGGAGGTGCAGCGAAGCAAACCGTAGGCGATGCCCCCTGATGGATACCGTAGCGAAGGGACCCCGAGCCTAAGCGAGGGGCCGAACGCAGGGGCAAAGCGTTTTGCTTCCTTTTGGGCGTCTGCAAAAGGGAGTCGCCGTAAAGGCGAAACCATAAGCCGCCGCTACCGCAGCAACGGATATGCCCACAAAGCCAAGATCAAAAGATCACAGCCTGCGGCAGCTCCCATTCGCCCATCGGCCCGCATCAATCAACGATACGGACTCTCCCGGGGCAGGCGCTGGGACAACTCATCGAGCAGCTTCTGCTCACGCTTGTCTTCCAGTTGCCGGGCCTCGTCAATGTAGCGCTGCACCAGCTTGCGCAAGCCTTCGACCCGGGCGTAGGCCTGTTGCCAGCCGTCGCGCGCCTGGTTGAGGTTGTTCTGATGCCAGGCCAGGCTTTGCCGCTGCTGGTCGATGGCCGTGCCCAGTTGCGCGAGGAAGCCCTGGTAACCCAGCAGCCATTGCCCAGACACCCCTTCGCGGCCGCGCTCGACCCAGCGTTCCAGGTATTCGAGGCGAAATCCATCGAGGTCAGCCAGCTTGTTTTCGGCGAGCCGCACCTGGCCCTGGAAGTAGCCCAGGCGCTGGGCGGCGGTCTTCTCGGCTTTTTCGGCCATGTCGACCACCGGCGCCAGGCGCGCTGCTCGGCTCTGGGCCATGGCCGCTTAGCCTCCGGCTGCCGGAGCGAAGATGGTTTCCAGGTGGGCGTGGCTTTCGCCCAGGCTGATGTTGTCGTTGAGGCCCTGGCGCAGGTAGCTGACCATGGTCGGCTGCAGGGCAATGGCCGTGTCGGTCTCGCGATCGCCCCCGGCCACATAGGCGCCGACGCTGATCAGGTCGCGACTCTGTTGATAACGCGACCAGAGCTGCTTGAAGTATTGGGCGCGGCGCATGTGCTCCGGCGAGACCACCGAGGGCATGACCCGGCTGATGGACGCTTCGATGTCGATGGCCGGGTAGTGCCCCTCCTCAGCCAGGCGCCGGGACAACACGATGTGGCCGTCGAGCACACCCCGCGCCGAATCGGCGATCGGGTCCTGTTGGTCGTCGCCTTCCGACAGTACGGTATAGAACGCCGTGATCGAACCGCCGCCCGCCTCGGCATTACCCGCGCGCTCCACCAGTTTCGGCAACTTGGCGAATACCGAGGGTGGATAGCCCTTGGTCGCTGGCGGCTCGCCGATGGCCAGGGCGATTTCCCGCTGGGCCTGGGCAAAACGGGTCAGCGAGTCCATCAGCAACAGGACATTCTTGCCCTTGTCGCGAAAATATTCGGCGATGCGCGTGCAGTACATCGCCGCACGCATACGCATCAGCGGCGCATCGTCGGCCGGCGATGCCACCACCACCGAGCGCTTGAGGCCCTCTTCACCGAGGATGTGCTCGATGAACTCCTTGACCTCCCGGCCCCGCTCCCCGATCAGCCCGACCACGATGATGTCGGCTTCGGTGAAGCGGGTCATCATGCCCAGCAGCACACTCTTGCCCACCCCGGTCCCGGCGAACAGACCCAGGCGCTGGCCGCGACCGACCGTGAGCAAGCCGTTGATCGAACGAATGCCGACGTCCAGCGGCACGCTGATGGGGTCGCGGTTGAGCGGGTTGATGGTCGGGCCGTCCATTGGCACCCAGTCTTCGGCCTTCATCCCGCCCTTGCCGTCCAGCGCCCGACCGGCACCGTCGAGCACCCGCCCGAGCATGCTCATGCCCATCGGCAGGCGGCCATTGTCCGCCAGCGGCACGACCCGCGCGCCCGGAGCGATCCCGGCGACGCTGCCCACTGGCATCAGGAATACTTTGTTGCCGGAAAACCCCATGACCTCGGCTTCGACTTCGACCGGGTGATAGCTGTCGTCGTTGATCACCCGGCAGCGGCTGCCCATGGCTGCGCGCAAGCCTTCGGCCTCGAGCGTCAGGCCGACCATGCGCAACAGGCGCCCTTCGAGGACCGGCTGGCCCGGCAACTCCACCGCAGCGGCGTAGCTGCCCAGGCGCTTGGCAAAGCTGGTGCGATCAAGGCGCATCAGGGCTGACCGGCGGCGCAACGACAGACAGGTCCAACTGCAAATCCGCTGGCGCCGGGTGCAGCGCCTGCTCGTGCAACTGGTCGAGCAACTGGGCCGTGGCCTGGGCGATGCGGGTTTCCACCGTCGCGTCGATCCGGCTGTGCTCGGTCTCGACCCGGCAACCACCGGGCAACAGCGCCTCGTCCTCGACGATGCGCCAGGTTTCCTCATGGCGTTCGCGCAGGGCTTTGACCTGGGCAAAATCCTGCGGGTTGACGTACAGGCGCACGTTCGCAACCCCCAGCGGCAGCAGCTTGAGGGCTTCGCGCATGACGTGTTCCAGCTGGCTCGAGTCGATGGCCAGCTCGCGCTGGATCACCTGCCGGGTAACGTGCTGGACCAGCGCTACCAGGCTCTTTTCAATCTGCGTGTCCTGCTCGGCGATGGGCTCGAACAGGTTGACCATCAGCCGTTCCAGGCTGGCCAACTTGCCATTGAGGGCCACTTCGGCTTCCTGGCGAACTTTGAGGGTGGTGCTGTGAAAGCCCTCTTTTTCACCGGTGGCAAACCCTTCGTTCCAGGCTTCCTGGCGAATGCTCTCGAGTTCTTCCAGGGTCAGTGGCTGGACTTCATCCAGCGGCACTTCTTCCATTTCCGGCGGTTCTGGCTCGGGCTCAGGCTCGGGTTCCGGGACGTACGGGTCAAAACTGGGCAGCGCCCAGATGTCGAGTCCGCTGACATCACGCGCACGAATCAGGTCGCTGGGCGACTCATCACTCTTGGCAGCCATAGGGTCAGATCATTTCTTCGCCGCCCTTCCCGCCGAGAACGATTTCTCCGGCTTCGGCCATACGGCGGGCAATGGTGAGGATTTCCTTTTGTGCCGTCTCGACATCGCTGACGCGCACCGGGCCCTTGGCCTCGAGGTCGTCGCGCAGCAGTTCGGCAGCGCGCTTGGACATGTTCTTGAAGATCTTTTCCTTGACCCCTTCGTCCGAGCCCTTGAGGGCCAGCACCAGCACGTCGGAGGAGACTTCGCGCAGCAACGCCTGGATCCCGCGGTCGTCGACATCGGCCAGGTTGTTGAACACGAACATCAGGTCTTCGATCTGGCCGGACAGGTCTTCGTCGACTTCGCGGATCGAGTCCATGAGCTGGCCTTCGATCGAACTGTCGAGGAAGTTCATGATGTCGGCGGCACGCTTGATCCCACCCAGGGTGGTGCGCGAGGCGTTGGAATTGCCGGAGAACTGTTTCTCGAGAATCTGGTTGAGTTCCTTGAGCGCCGCCGGTTGCACGGTGTTCAACGACGACACGCGCAGGATGATGTCCAGGCGCACCTTGTGGTCGAAGTTGCCCAGCACTTCACCGGCCTGGTCGGGGTCCAGGTACGCCACCACAATGGCCTGGATCTGCGGGTGCTCATAGCGGATCACATCCGCCACCGCGCGCGGCTCCATCCACTTGAGGCTGTCCAGGCCGCTGGTGTTGCCGCCCAGCAGGATCCGGTCGATCAGGCCATTGGCCTTGTCTTCACCCAGGGCCTGGGTGAGCATTTTGCGGATGTAGCCATCGGAGCCCACGCCCAGGCTGGTCTGGTCGCCGACGATGTCGACGAACTCGCTCATCACCTGCTCGACCTGCTCGCGGTGCACGTTGCCCATCTGCGCCATGGCCACGCCGACGCGCTGGACCTCTTTCGGGCCCATGTGGCGCAGCACTTGCGCGGCGTCGGTTTCGCCCAGGGACAGCAGCAGGATCGCGGCTTTGTCGACCCGGCTGAGTTTGGCGATCGAGGCTCGGTTATCACTCATCTGCGTTAATCCACTCTTTCACGACCTGAGCCACACGGCCCGGATCTTCGGCCACCAGGCTCTTGATTGCGTTCAACTGGGCGTCATAGCCTTCGCTCGGGCTTGGCAGCAGGATGCTTTGCGGGCCGCCGAGGCTGACCCGATCATTGCCCAGCTCGCCATCCAGCCCACCCATGCCGCCGAGCTCGGCATCGCTGCCGATCCCTGCCAGTTGCCGGCCTTTGCCGCCACCGGTGATGTTGTTGAGTACCGGACGCAGCACGCCGAATACCAGCACCAGGATGAACAACACGCCGACCACTTGTTTCACCACATCCCAGAACCAGGGCTGGGAATAGAACGGAATCTCGGCAATCACTTCGCCGCGTTCGGCCGAGAACGGCACGTTGATCACGCTGACGCTGTCGCCACGGCTGGCGTCGAAGCCGACGGCGTCCTGCACCAGGCGGGTGAAGCGCGCCAACTCATCAGCGGTCCACGGCGCGCGGGAGGTTTCGCCATTGGCGGGATTGACCTTGACCTGGTCATCGACCACCACCGCCACCGACAACCGGTTCAAGCGGCCTTGCTGCTGCTTGGTGTGGCTGATGGAGCGGTCGAGTTCGAAGTTCCTGGTCGATTGCTGGCGCTTGTCCGCCGGGTATGGGGCGAGCATCGGCTGGCCGGTGGCCGGATCCATGATCTGCTGGCCGTTGGCATCCAGCAGAGGCTGGCCGGGCTGCACCATGCCGCCTGCAGCGGCAGCGCCACCGGTGGCTTGCGGCGCGGAAGCCGGTGCCGGCGGCTGGTTGCTCAGGGCCCCCGGTACGCCTTGCGGGCCATTGCTGGCGGTACGCTGCTCGGAGGTCGATTGCTCGCTGCGCAGGGCCGGTTGATCCGGGTTGAACTGCTCGGAGGTCGACTCGACCGCACTGAAGTCGACGTCGGCGGACACTTCGGCCTTGTAGCGGTCATTGCCCAGCACCGGCTGCAGGATGTTGTGCACACGCTGGGTGAGCATGCTTTCCATGCGGCGGCTGTAGTCGAACTGCTTGCCGGCCATGGTCAGTGCGGAGTTCTCCGCCTGATCGGACAGCAGGGTGCCCTTCTGGTCGACCACGGTAATCTGCGACTTGCTCAGCTCCGGGACGCTAGTCGCCACCAGGTTGACGATGGCCACCACCTGGCTCGGCTCCAGCGAACGGCCGGAGTACAGTTCCACCAGCACCGAGGCGCTAGGCTTGCGTTCGTCACGCACGAACACCGAGCTTTTCGGAATGGCCAGGTGCACGCGGGCACCCTTGACGTTGTTCAGGCTGGCAATGGTTCGCGCCAACTCGCCTTCGAGGCCGCGACGGTACCGAGTCGCTTCCATGAACTGACTGGTGCCCAGGCCCTGGTCCTTGTCGAGAATCTCAAAACCGATGTTGCCGTCGGTCGGGGTTACCCCGGCGGCGGCCAGCTTGAGCCGCGCACGCGACAGGTCATCGGCCTTGACCAACAAGGCGCCGGAA
>Ga0247806_10001619_pt1 | contig 10805 bp, 11 predicted proteins | sample UWRJL059202B1_FD_179935 | JGI IMG/M metagenome (GOLD analysis project Ga0247806, IMG submission 179935) | Plant litter microbial communities from Arlington Agricultural Research Station in Wisconsin, United States - UWRJ-L059-202B-1 | ecosystem: Environmental > Terrestrial > Plant litter >... | reverse complement strand
ATCAAACCGCACTGCCCCTGGACCAACGGCAAGGTCGAACGCCTCAACCGCACCCTCGCTATCGAGTGGGCCTACAAACGCAAATACACCAGCAACCAACACCGCGCCGACGCTCTTGCCCCCTGGCTGAACTTCTACAACACTGAACGCATCCACACCGGCATCGGAGCAACACCCATCAGCCGAGTGTCACCAACGTCATGACCCAGTACATCTAGCCGAAGGGCTCTCAGCATGACCAATATCACCAGATGCGCGTGAAGCGATCCTCTATTGGCCATGGAGTGGCGCGCAGAGGTTCGGGCTCGGGTCCTGCGTTGTGGACCGAGCCCGAACCCAGCGGTCTAGCTCAATTCGGTGTGCGCATAGGTGCTCATCGCGTCGGCGAGGAACCTCACCATATCTGGGTGGTAGGTGTTGTGGAAGGCCGCCATGTCGTGGTTTTCCCGATAGTGGAGCGCCATGCCCACGTAGGCCCGCGCGCTGGGGATGTAGAACCTGCAGGCGATGTCGTAGTGCGCGGCGATGAGGATTTGTATCTGGCTGCTGCTGGGGTCGGCGTGGGCAATGAGAGGACTTATCCGCCTATATAGAGCATCCCAGTCCGCGTGGACTCCCTGTCTGTCCACGTGTTCCCAATGGTTGGTGGCAACAAGGCTTCGTGTTTGTTCCTCGTCGAGCGCGCGCCGACATTCGTCGAGGTAGGAGGAGGTGAGTGAATCGAAAGTCATGGTTGTTCCTTATGAGTGGTGTGCGGTGAAATGTCGCGATTTCTCTGCAAGAGGGCGCGCCAAATGGGCGCTCCGCCTGAGCTAGTCCAGGGGTGCTGGATCTCAAGCACCCGTGACCGTGGTTCGGCGACTCAGGCGGGTCTAGACAAGGCCACCATGGTTTGCACTCATACTCATCTGCTCACTCTACAACGCAACCGAACACGTCTCGGAAAGCAATAGCTTTCAGAGGCACTCCAAACCTGCCCGCTTCCCCGACCCCTTTAATCCAACCCAACGGTCGGTCGGTTTCGAGCGGCGCAAGGCTGTGAAGTTGATCGCTGCATGTGCGCAAGGATTCCTCAGGATCGACAGGGCCCCATAGGGCGGGAGCATCGCCCAATGCACGCGTGGAAGACGCGGTGCTCAGCCCTTGCGGTGCGCGCGGTAGTCACTCGGGCTCAGCTCGTGCATCCGGTGGAACGCACGGCTGAAATAGAGGGGGTCGGCGTATCCGACGGCGCGGGCGACCTCGCCGATGGGGCGCGTGCTGCTATCCAGGAGATGCCGGGCGCGCGCCATGCGCAGCGCGGTGTGGTGGGCGATGACGCCTCCACCGGTGGTCTTCCGGAACAGGGAACTGAGGTGCGATTCCGAGAGTCCGACAAGACGCGCGAGGTCGCGCACCCGCACCGGGCTGTCGAGGCGATCAGCGAGGTAGACCATCGCGCGCTGGAGCGGATCATCGCGCTCGGCCTCCAGACGGTCGGAGGCGATCTGGGTGAGCAGCTTCCATGCCGCACCGGCAGCCGCGAGCAGCCGAACCGGCGACTGGTCGCGGTTCATCCCGGTGAGAATCTCGTCGATGAGCGAAACACAGCGGTCGGCATTCCAGAGCGAGAGCAGCGGCCTCTCCCGGGTCGCACCGCTCGCCCCGAACAGTTCCGACACGTCCGACCCGCGCACGTGGCACCACCAGATGGTCCACGGGGTTCGCGCCGATGATCCATACCCGTGCGGTGTGTGCTCGGGAATCAACACGGCGGTGCCGGCGCCGACTCCATGGCGCACCCCGTCGACCTCGACCCATCCGGCGCCGCCGACACAGATGATCACGATGCTCTCGGCGGCGCCGAACGGACGGGAGATCAGGTGGTGGCCTGCCTCATCGAACCAGCCCACGTCGGTGACGAGCAGCTTTCGCGTGACCGGCCGGTCGAGGAATTCCGCGACCATGGGGCGCGGGAGCACGCTGACCCGCGGACGCTCGATGTCGCTGAATGGCTCCAGCGCCCGATCCGGAGCGTCCAGCGCTGTTCCGTTAATTGTCATCGAATCGTCCATATCAGCACCTGATTAGCCTATGCCCACGCCGCGGTAGCTCACGTACTGTCGAAGCGTTCACCGCACTAGACCCGGCACTGCATTCCAATGCAAAGGAGCATTATGTCCATTCCCCGCGCGAGACTGCGCCACACGGCCCTCATCGGGCTGGCGGCGATCGGGCTCTCCGGCGCACTCGCCGCCTGCTCGGCCGACACCGAGGCACCGGCCTCCGACGGACCGGTCGAGATCACCTTCCAGTCCTGGGTTCCGAATATCGACCAGGCCGTCGATGCCTTCAACGACGCCCACGACGACGTGAACGTTACCCTCGAGACGATCACTGCGGGACCGGATGGCGGCTACGCCAAGATGCTCGCCGCCGTGCAAGCCGGTAACGCTGCCGACGTCGCCCAGGTCGGATACTCCGACCTCCCCGACTTCGTCGTCGCCGACGGACTCGAGGACATCTCCTCCTACGTGGGTGACTCCGAGGACCTCTTCACCCCGTGGCAGTGGGAATCAGGCGTCTTCAACGAGGCCGTCTATGCGGTGCCCCAGGCGAGCGGGCCGCTTGTGCAGTTCTACCGTTCCGACATTTTCGCTGAGGCCGGCGTCGCATACCCGACCACGTGGGAGGAGTACTACGAAGCGGCGAAGGCGATTCGAGCAACCGGTCCGGACCGCTACATCACGGCTTTCGCCTTCAACCAGGCGGCGTGGATGATTGGCCTCGCGCAGCAGGGAGGCGCGACGTGGTTCGGCACCAGCGGCGACGCCTGGGACGTCGCGATCGACAGCCCCGAGACCGTCAAGGTCGCCGAGTTCTGGCAGAAGCTCATCGACGAGGACCTCGTCAAGGTCGAGGCGGACTTCTCCAGCGAGTGGAACGCCGATCTGCAAAGCGGCAACGTCGCGACCTGGATCGTCGGGTCATGGGGCGATGCGATCCTGCGCGGCACTGCCCCCGACACCGCCGGCCTGTGGTCGGCCGGACTCGTCCCCCAGTGGGAGGCGGGCGGAACCGAATCCGCGACCTGGGCCGGTGGCTCCGCAAGTGTCGTGCTGAAGGGCTCGGACCATCCTGAGGAAGCGGCCGAGTTCGCGCTTTGGCTCAACTCGGACCCGGGAAGCGTCAGCATCCTGACCAGCATCGGAGCCGGATGGCCCGCGATCTCCGACGTCAGCGTGATCCCGTCGCTGCAGGACGACCCCGCCGTATTCGAGTTCTACGGCGGCCAGAACATTTGGGAGGTCGCAGCCGAATCGGATGCCGCGGTCGGTGACGCCTGGAAATGGCCGCCGCTCGCATCGACCCTGTTCGCTGACCTGACAGACAACGTGAAGGCCGGGATCGAGGGCGGGACACCGCTCACCGATTCGTTCTCGAAGACGCAGACCGACATTGTCGACGCGATGACCGAGAAGGGGATCTCCGTCAACTAGCCCGGACAGCGGCGCGGCGGTCACAACCTCCGCCGCGCCGCTCGTCGTGGTCATCGTGCCGGAGCAGGGAGTCTATTCATGAGTTCAGTAAGACAGAGTCGATCGAGCGCGGCCGTGCTGATCATCCCGTTCATGGTGATGTTCGGTCTCTTCTTCGTCGCGCCGATCATCTATGCGCTGGTCGAGAGCCTGTTCTCCGTCAAGGCGTCCGGGCTCGGCTTCGGGGCGCCGGAACGGATCTTCGTCGCCGCCGACAACTACCTGGCGGCGCTCAGCTCCAGCTCGTTCGTCGGCAGCCTGCTCCGGTTGGTGGCATTCGCCGCCATCGAGGTGCCGCTCATGGTGGTTACGGCTGCCGGCCTCGCCCTGCTGATCGATTCGGCGCACGCACGCTTTCCCAAGTTCTTCAAGATTGTCGCGTTCGCCCCCTACGGAGTACCCGGCGTGATCGCCGCGATCCTCTGGGGCTTCCTCTACATCCCGGCGACAAGTCCGGTGCTCCAGGTGCTTGAACGGTTCGGCCTCGACCTGAACCCGCTGAGCTCGGGGACCGTGCTGTTCGCAATCGCGAACATCGCGCTGTGGAGTTTCGCCGGCTACAACATGTTCATCCTGCTCGCCGCGCTCGCAGCGATTCCGAAGGAACTCTACGAGGCCGCGCGACTGGACGGATCAGGCGAGCTCGCCATTGTGTGGCACGTGAAGCTGCCATTGCTGCGCCCCTCGATCGTTCTCGTGACGGTGTTCACGATCATCGGCACTCTTCAGCTCTTCGTCGAGCCGCTCATCCTGCGGCCGCTCAGCACCGCGATCGGGTCCGACTTCACCCCGAACCTCGCGGCGTACAACCAGACCTTCGGACAGGGCAATCCGAATCTCGCCGCGGCGATGGCCGTGATCGTCGCCCTGCTCGGCTTCCTCTTCTCCTTCGGCTTCCTCCAGCTCGTCAACCGCAAGGGAAAAAGCGCATGGTGAACACGACTCTCAGCCGCAGCCGCAGCCGCACCCGCACTCGCCCCCGCACACCCGCGCCTCGCCCTGGTCTCGGCGCCCGAATCGTCGTCAATGGGGTACTCGGCCTCACGGCGGTGTACTTCTTGCTTCCGCTGGTCTGGGTTCTGATTGCCTCGACCAAGTCGCCCGGCGAACTGTTCGGCACGTTCGGACTCTGGTTCAGCGACAGCCCGCAGGCCCTCGCGAACATCGTCGCGGTCTTCACTCAGGATGACGGTCTGTTCGGCAGATGGATCGCGAACAGCCTCCTCTACGCCGGCGTCGGCGCGCTCGGCGCGACCGTTCTCTCGGTGGCTTGCGGGTACGGTCTCGCGAAGTACGTCTTTCGCGGACGGGAAGCACTCTTCTCGTTGATTCTCGGCGGCGTGCTCGTGCCCGCCACGATCGTCGCGCTCCCCCTGTACTTCCTTCTGAACCCGCTCGGCGTCACCGGCACGGTGTGGAGCGTGCTGCTTCCCAGCATGGTGAGCCCGTTCGGGGTCTACCTCGCACGGATCCACGCCAGCTCGTCCGTGGCGGACGAGGTGCTCGAGGCCGCCCGCATCGATGGGGCGAACGATTTGCGCATCTTCGGCTCCATCGCGACCCGCATGATGACCCCGGCGATCGTGACAATCTTCTTGTTCCAGTTCGTCTCGATCTGGAACAACTACCTGCTCCCGCTCGTGATGCTGAATTCGACCAGCACATTCCCGGTCACGCTCGGCCTCACCCTCTGGAACTCGCAGACGCAGCGCGACCCCGCGTTCTACCAACTGGTGATCACCGGATCGGCCGTCTCGGCACTTCTGTTGGTGATCCTCATGGTCGCGTTGCAGCGGTTCTGGCGCGCGGACCTCTCGGCGGGAGCGTCGAAGGGATGAATGTGTTCGTCTCGACCTCCCGTCCCGACCTCGGCGAAAGGCCACCCGCATGACTGACGTGCAGCGCTACCTCGGAACCGGTTCCATCCCCCGCGATGAGCGGCCGCTGACCGCGGCGGTTCCGGCACATCTCCCCCCGCGGCTCACCATCTGCTTACTCGACTTCTCCTGGTACACGCAGGCGGGGGTCGGGGAGCCCTACGAAGACCTCGACGCGGTGTGCGCAGACCTCGCCGCCCGGGGCTTCAATACGATCCGCATCTGTGCCGCGCCCCTGCTCACGGGCGGGGAACTCGGGCTCGACGACCTTGCCCGGGGGCTCGAGATCGAAGGCCTCGGCGCGCGCTCCTCCTTCGGCTACCTCGGCCAACGCACCCGTTGGTACGACGCGCCTGGCGGGTATCGGATCGACCTCGTCGATCGCCTCATCGCGCTGATCGCAGCGGCAGATCGGCACGGCATCGTCGTGATCCTGTCGAGCTGGGAGTACCAGCAGTCGCCCGCCTTCGCCGCGTCACCCCGCTGGTTCGAGGCAATCGACGCCGTGCCCCTTCATGAGCGCTTCTCCCTGCTGGCACGTGCCTGGGACACCCTCATCACACGCGTCACAGCGGCAGGGTTCAGGCACCGGATCGCCCTGGTCGAGCTCCACAACGAGATCGACTTCTCAATCCTTCCTGACCTGGCGTCTGATGGAGTCGAGCCGCTCGAATGGCTGGCGCAGCGGCACCCGGACCTGCTGGTCACGGCCAGCGTCGGCAAGCCCCCGCACCTGTCGATGCACGAGCTGCCGCCCGGGCTGCGCGCTGCACAGTTTCACGTCTACTGCTACGGGGTGGTCGACGAGTTGCAGGCCGAGGTGGACATCCGTTCCGAGGGCGGGGCGGACTTTCCGAACGCGGCGCTTCGGGCATTGCTGGTTGCGGATGCACCTGACCTAGACGACTATCCGCGGGCGGCCGAGTGGAAGTATCGGGCGACGGTGGTGACCGACCAGATGCTCTACGGCTACGACTGGATCGACGCCGCGGCGTGGGATCGTCGACTCTACGAGGCCGTCGACCGGTATCGGCTGATGATGCGGCGCGAGATCGAGTCGAGGGTCGTGGCGATATCGCGCTGGGCGCGTGCGCAGGCGATCCCGGCGGTCATCGGCGAGGGATGGGTCGGCTACACGCCGCTCGAGAGCAGGTTCGAGGAGGGCGACGAGGGACGCCGGCTGTCGGAGTACGGCATACAGGTCGCGCTGGACCACGGCATCTGGGGTGTGGTGCTCGGGTCGAACGTGGCTCCGCACCATCCGTCGTGGCAGCTCAAAGCGTGGCAGACCGCGACCAACCGGGCGATACTCGACTACACCTTCGCTCACTGACGCGTGGTTCACGGTTCCAGGTTGCTGCGCGCGGTGCCGGGGAGTGCGCGGTGGATGATTTCGTCAATGAAGGCGTCGGTGGCTGGTGTGCCTTCAAAGGACACGCGGATGAGCACGGCACCCGTGAGTAGTGCGAGCGTTGCTTCCACCTCGTCGGGGTGCATGTGCTCGTCGAGTAACGAACGCAGGGTTCCCGTTCCTGCGTCGTAGAGCCGATTTCGCATGGTCTTGACGACGTCGCTTGTTCCTGCACGTTCGATGACCCCCGCCAGCAGGCGGTCGAGGTGGCCGTCGGTGAGGTCCGCGGCGAAGTCGCGGAGAGATCTCCGAAGGTCCTCGAGGAGGTTGCCCGTCGGTTGCGGATGCTCGGCGCTGTCGCAGATCTTGTCGATCGCTGCTCCTACCAGGTCTACGCGGGTCGGCCAGTGTGTGTAGATGGTCGCTTTGGAGTAGCCGGCGCGTTGGGCAACTTCGGCGTGGGTGACGCCGTCCCATCCGCGTTCGAGGAGGAGTGCTGCGGTCGCGTCGACGACGTCTCGACGCGTGCGAGCCACGCGGGGATCAAGGCCTTCTGGTTGCACAGTCTCACTCTAGCCGTCCTGGACAGATCATTCATTGTTGTACATACTGTTCAGTACAAGGCATCGTGCCCAATCATGGTGCGGCCTTCGATCGAAAGGCAGTCATGGCCACGAACGTTCCATCTCTACGACCCTCGCGAGGTCGCGGGCTTCACACCACCCTCTGGGTCCTGCAATGGCTGCTGGGGCTGTCCTTGATCTTCGCGGGCGGGATGAAGCTGCTGCTGCCGTTCTCGCAGGCGGTGGAGATGGCCCCCTGGGCGGCGGACGCGCCTCTTCTGTTCACGGTGACGTCGGTGCTGGATGTGCTGGGCGGGTTGGGTGTGATCCTGCCGTCGCTGACCCGAGTTTTCTCGTGGCTGACCGTGGCCGCCGCGGTCGGGGTGGTGCTGCTGATGCTCTCCGCCGTGATCTTCTACCTCGTCCGTGGTGAGGCGCCGGAGATTGTCGCGAACCTGATCCTCGCGGCCCTTGCCGCCGTGATCGCGTGGGGGCGGTGGCGGGCACGCCCGATCCGGAACCAGCTGCCGGAACCGGCGCCGCTAACCGACGCCTTGCCTGGGGCGACGCCCCCGGCGGAGATGCAGGTCTTCCAGCTCCCCACGGGCTCGTACCTCACCCGGGCCGCGTTCGCTGTGGTCGGCGGGGCCTTCGGCGATCAGCGGAAGTTCGCCTCGACGGCCATCCTCGTCCGTCACCCGAAGGGCGACCTGCTCATTGACGCCGGTTTCGGTGCCGACGCCGACGCTCACATTAGGTCGTTGCCGTCGTTCCGTCAGGCATCTCACGACCTGGCCGAGACCGCCAGCGCACAGCTGGATGCGTCTGGCTACGACCGCGGGAATCTCCTCGGGGTACTGCTGACGCACTCACACTGGGATCACGTCAGCGGCCTGGACTCCCTCGACGTTCCGGTATGGATGACCAAGGCGGAACAGGACTACGCCAAGGCGTCCACCACCGACAAGGTCTTCACGACCGTCGCGCGCGATCACGACATCCGCGACTACACCTTCGACGGCCCCGGGTACCTCGGATTCCCGGCGAGCCACGACTTCTACGGTGACGGCTCTGTCGTCATCGTCCCTGCCGCTGGACACACCACCGGTTCTGTCATCGTCTTCCTCACGTTGCCGTCGGGGAAGCGTTACGCCTTCATCGGCGATCTCACCTGGCAGTCCGACGGGATCACCGGCCGCCGTGAGAAGCCGCTGATGATGCGCATGCTCGCCGACAGCGACACCCGTCAGGTGCGCCTGGACATGGCCCGCATCATCGCCATCGAGGACCGCATGCAGGTCGTACCCGCGCATGACCTCGGCAGCTACGACGGCATCCCCCTCCTCGCCACCTCGAACATGGCCGCCAAGTGAGCGTCGACAGCGCCGCGAGTACCGAGCGGGCGCAGCTCGGGCGGGGCGTCTATGCCCGCAACTTTGGGGTGCACGACGCCCGTGCTGAGCAGCTCATGATCGAGCGCGCCGGAGCACGATACGTGGCGGAGGCGTACAAGGCCGCCGGCGGCCCAGGCTGATGATCCTGCTCACGGCCTACAGCGGACAGCCCTACCCCTCGGCAGCCATGGCCGCCGTGCACCGCAGCAGCGCCCAGACGACGTCATAACGGCGAGCCGCGGCGATCGCCTCGGGGGCCACAGCACACCAACCTGTTTCGGCCCGGCATGACGCGCTGGTCTCACGCCGGGTGAGAGAGGCTTGGCCCTACGCTCGCTTTTCGAGAGCTGGCAAAGAGTGAGGAGACCGTTTCAGTTGGGCCCGAGGATCCGGCTAGCTACCCGGGTCGCAGCCACGCTACCCAGCAGCTGGAGCGCCTGCTCAGAAGCACTACCTGGTTCCGCGTGGTACGCGACGAGAGTCTGTCCATCGGTCCCGGAAATGGTGAGGTTCTCATGGCGCAGTTCCATCGGCCCGACGTCAGGGTGTTCGAGCAGGCTCACGCCGCCGGTCCGTCGGTGAACGTCATGCCGCGACCATAGCCGCCTGAATGATTCGCTCTTGATGGTGAGTTCACCGACAATCGCGTTCAGCTCGGCGTCGTCGAGCTTGGTTGCTGCAGCGGCGCGGATGCCGGCGACGGCTTCCGTGCTGGCTCGATCCCAGTCTCGGTGCAGGTCACGCTCGGCGGGATCGAGGAAGACTACTCGCACGGCGTGTTGCGCCTTCTCAGGTCCGCTCGTTCGCGAGCCGGGCGCGGCGCTCTTCCTCACGCTTTGAGTACGCGGCCGCGCGGATCGCGTCGTCTGATTCCAGGCCTGTTCCGAGTGCACCGCCGATGGTCGCCGCAGAGGCGACGAACCAGACAAGCACGAACAGATCGCCGTAATCGAGCGACGTGCCGAGTGAATCGCCCATTACAGCAGGGTCGAGGACAAACAGCGCCCATGCCAGGTTCACGACGTAGAGCGCCACATAACAGATGAGCACCCCGATCGTCAGAGTCAACAGTGTCGAGGTGTTGTAGAGACGGGATCTGTCCCGCGCTTCAGCGGAGTCGTCGGCGGGGTGGTCCCAGAGTTCTCCGTCGATCACAATCCAGCCCACGACGATCGCGATCGAGGCGATGGTCGCGACGCCGAGCCGCCACCCCGACAGGGAGCCGGCAATCAGCCAAACCGTAGAATCGACGGTGGCCACCGCGCCGGTTGCGAGGGCGGCTACGAGCGCGGATTTGAGTCCGGTCGCGAGGAGCCACGGACGGTTAGCGAGGACCATGCCGAGCAGCACCCGCCCCCGACCGCTGAGACCGGGGAGGGACACACGCTGCTCATCAGGCGAGGTGGGTTCTGCCATTCCACTGACGAGGCCGCGCACAGCGTGCCGCGCGCGCGCGTTGACACGCAGCCCGCCGAGCGCGGGTAGCGACAGCACGGCGGTGCGTCGCTGCGGGTCGATTGCGGCCAGCAAGTACCGACCGTTGTCGTCGCGAAGGGGAAGCTCGGTTACCCCGATGACGAGGTCCCACTCGCGCTGTTGGGCACGTGCCCGCAGCCGGGACAGTGCGGTCTCGACATCCTCATACCCGAGGGTGAACGGTTCACTCACCACCTCGATATCCCAGCCATCGCGATCATCGCCATCCAGCGGGCCGAGGTCACTCATCGCGCGCGCCACCTTGGTTGGCGAGGCCGGGTCAGCCACGAGACCCACGCGGATCGGCTTCATCTCCGAAGCCTACACATAGAGCCGAGAACCAGCCCGGTACTCTTTCGAAACGCGCGTGGCGGGGGAACCCCTTGCCTTCCCTCGCGACCTGGTCCCAGGGCACTCCAAATTCTCGTTCCATCCAGATTGATGTTTCAGATCGGACGAATGAGGGAGAGTGGACCGTTGAATTCGAAAATGCCAAGTGAAGGACACGAACGCTCGAGGCGTCCACGGCCCGGCACGCGAAGATCGAAGGGCGGACCGGCTAGCTGTACTGAGCCGACAGGTTGGTGACAGTCGGGGTTGAAAAAAGGGAGAACCTCCGGTTCTAG
>Ga0247806_10001618_pt1 | contig 10808 bp, 7 predicted proteins | sample UWRJL059202B1_FD_179935 | JGI IMG/M metagenome (GOLD analysis project Ga0247806, IMG submission 179935) | Plant litter microbial communities from Arlington Agricultural Research Station in Wisconsin, United States - UWRJ-L059-202B-1 | ecosystem: Environmental > Terrestrial > Plant litter >... | reverse complement strand
TCAGATCAAAGATGCGCAGGGCATCAAGCACCCGGAAGATGATCGCGACCATCAGCGCCGGCCGCACCAGCGGCAGCGTGATCGACCAGAACTGCTTGATTGGATGCACGCCGTCAATTTTGGCCGCTTCGTAGATATCGCGGGGAATCATCTGCAGACCGGCGAGGATCAGCAGCGCCATGAACGGCGTGGTCTTCCAGATATCGACCACCAGCACCGCCAGCATTGCGGTATCGGGCGAGGCGGTCCAGGCAACCGGCGCTGCCAGAAGACCCAGCCGCACGCCTAGATCGTTGAGAATGCCGAACTGGTCGTTCAGCATCCAACTCCACATGCGGGCGGAGACGATGGTCGGAATTGCCCATGGAATAAGGATGGCGGCGCGGACAATGCCGCGACCGCGGAATTCGGCATTCAGCACCAGCGCCACGATCATGCCGAGCGCAGTTTCCCAGACCACCGACCAGAAGGCGAAGCGGACCGTGTTCCAGACAGCATTCCACCAGCCGGCATCGGCCAGCACGCCGCGATAGAGCACCCGGCCGCTTTCGAGCGTGCGGATCTGCAAATAATTATCAAAGCCGACCCAGTTGGCGCCGTAGAGATTGTTCAGCGTCACGTCGGTGAAGGAAAAATAGATCGACCGGGCCAGGGGCCAGCCAGCCACCACGGCCAGCGCGATCATCATTGGCAACAGGAACAGCCGGGCGGCGCGCACGCGCTGCTGCATCAACTCGGATCTGGGGCGGCGGCCGGTTGCGGCGGCGGGTGACGCCAAAGTCTCGCTCGTCATGTTTTTCCTGCCTCTTTAATCAAGCGGGTGACGGGGACGCCGGGCAAAGGCCGGCATCCCCATCGGTTTGGCAGTGCTTACTTGGCGAGCAGGTCGGTCAGGTCGATTTCGAGCACTTCGAGGTTTTCAGCAGCCGAGCCACTGCCCGAAAGCGTATTGTGCACGGCACCCCAGAACATCGACGAGGCTTCGTTATAGCTGGACTGGGCCGGCGCCGAAGGCCGTGGCACGGCGTTCTTGAAGATCTCTTCCCAGGCCGCCATGAACGGAGCCGCAGCCAGGACGTCGGCGTCCTGATACAGCGCCTGCACGGTGGGCAGATTGTTCTGCTGGATGGCGCGACGCTTCTGCGATTCCGACGAGCTCAGGAACATCGCCAGCTTGATCGCTTCGTCGGCATCTGGCGAGTACTTGGAGACTGCAAAGTTCCAGCCACCCAGCGTCGCCGAAGCCTTGGCGCCTTCGCCAACACCTGCAGGCAGCGGCGCCACGTCGAACTTGCCCTTGACGGCGGAGTCGTCGCCATTGCTCAGGGCATAGGCGTATGGCCAGTTGCGCATGAACACCGAATTGCCGAGCTGCCAGACGCCGCGGCTTTCTTCTTCCATATAGGCCAGATTGCCTTCTGGAGAGATGGTGCCGATCCAGCTCTTGGCTTCTTCGAGCGCCGCGACAGCCTGCGGGTTGTTGATCGAAATCGTGCCATCGGCTTCGATGATCTGGCCGCCGCCGTAGGAATTGACCCACTCCAGCGCATTACAGGTCAAGCCTTCATAGGCATTGCCCTGGAACACATAGCCCCACAGATTGGTCGCGCCGGCAGCGCGTTCGCCGTCCATGATTTCCTGGGCCGTTGCCTTGAGCTCTGGCCAGGTCTTTGGCACTTCCTTGTTGTACTTTTCGAGCAGGTCCTTGCGATAGAACAAGGCTGGCGCGTCGGTGAAGGCTGGCATGGCGATCAGCTTGCCATTCACCGTCTGCGACTCGATCACCGAGGGGAAATGCTGGCCCACAACGTCCTTGGCCGCATCGGTCAGGTCGAGGAACTGGTCGGCGAGCTGCGGCGCCCAGATCACGTCGGTCTGGTACACATCGATGTCGACGTTTCCGGCAGCAAGCCACAGACGGTACTGGCCGAACTGGTCGCTGGTCGATGAGGGCATCGGCACGATGGTGACGGTGTTGCCGGTGTCTTTTTCAAAGATGTCGAGCTCGGACTGCAGGAACTGCAGGCCCGTGCCGGTGTCGCCCGATACGATGGCCAGATCGGCAGCATGAGCAGTGCCGGCGACAAGCGTAACGCTGGCCAAAAGGCCGGCGATAAGGGTGTTCAATTTCATGCGAATTCCTCCCGAATGACGTCATTTCAGGGGAAGCTACGGCTATCGCGTCCGCGCAAATGCGCCAGCCAGAACCGGTGATCTCCCCCAAACACTTCGCATCGGCATCTGTTTCACCGACTTCCAAAGCGCTTTGAATGAAAAACAACCAGAGCGCTCAAACTCTGTCAAGCGGTGGCTGAAACGAAACTCCAAAATCGTGCAGCCTTGTCGCGATATTCGTAACTGATTCAAATGCTTGCTTAAAATCACACAAAGCGTGGGAAAAATCCGGCAAAATCTGATGAGGTACGCACCTCAGATATCGGCTTGCAAAAAACGCCTCTTGCCAGCAAATTTGAAATCGCTTTGAATGCGGCGCGAGGAGGATGCGGGAACTATCGTTCAAGATGGCCCGCGCCCGTAAGCAAGCCCTGTCGACGACACCTGTCGCGGGTTTTGCGGGTCACGATCACCATGAGACTAAAGGATCTGGCCGAGCATCTCGGCCTGTCGCAAACCACTGTCAGCCGCGCGCTCAATGGCTATCCCGAAGTCAATGAGGCAACGCGCCTGCGCGTCGCCGAAACCGCCGAGCGCCTGGGCTATCGGCCCAATGCCAGCGCCTTGCGATTGGCCACCGGACGCTCCAGCACGGTTGGCCTGGTCCTGCGCGGCGCCTATGAGCTTGGCCCGCACATGAGCGAGTTCATGGCGGGGCTGGGCAGCGGCCTGGCCGAACACGAAGTCGATATCTTGCTCACCACCGTCGAAAACGCCGCCGACGAAATGGCTGCCTACCGGCGCGCCGCCTCGAGCCAGAAGGTCGACGCCTTCATCCTGCATTCCCCCAGCGTCCACGACGAGCGCGCCGAATTGCTCTGCGCGCTCGATATTCCCTTCGTGCTGCATGGCCGCACCGAGATCGGCCGACCGGTCGCCTGGCTCGATATCGACAATTCCAGCGCCATCGAGCGTGCCACCAGCCATCTGCTGGACCTCGGCCACCGTCGCATCGCCCTGCTGAACGGCATCAAGGGCCGCACCTTTGCCGAACATCGCGAGATCGGCTATCTCGCCGCCCTCGGCGCGCGCGGCGTCGCGGTCGATCCAGCCCTGATGAGCAATGCCCTGTTCACCGACGAAGCCGCCTTCCGCCTGGCCCAGACCATGCTCGAGCTGCGCCCTGCCCCCACGGCCTTTCTCGCCGGCTCGATGATGACCGCGCTCGGGGTTTTTCGCGCCATTCGCCAGGCCGGGCTCGCGATGGGAACCGACGTTTCCGTCATCGCCCACGACGACGTTTTCCCCTATCTCAACGCCGACAACATGTACCCTACCATGTCCACCACCCGCTCCTCTATCCGCCAGGCCGGCACCCGCATGGCGGAGTTGACGCTCCAGGTCCTGGCCGGCAAACCAGCCGAGCAGGTGCATGAATTGTGGCCGGTTGAACTGGTGCTGCGCCAGAGCTCGGGACCAGCTCCGGCCTAGACGCGAGCATGCTTCGCCCGGCTTCCGATCAAACCCGCAGCATGTGGTTGTCGAACTGGAACTCGAAGGTCTTAGGCGAACGGTCGGCGCCATCGATGCCGATCATTTCGCCGAGTCCGCTGGTGGCGACGAATCCGGTGTCGTCGGCGGCGAGGCCGCAGCCGTTGCGCAGGGTCTCGACCAGCACCGGCCTTGTTCCCTCGGCATGGATGGCGACCAATAGATTGCCCTCGGGCGACGATACCGCGACCCGCGCGCCATCCCTCGAAACGGCAACCGAGCCGACATAATTGCGCAGATCGAGCAGCGTATCGCGCGGCAGTTCGATGAGCCGGATGTCGCCATCCATGGTGGCATAGCCGACCAGTTGCGGGCTGTCGCCGGCCGCGCCGCGATATTGGCAGCCGAACCAGACCCGGCCGCGCATATCGATGGCCATGTGGCGGATCGAGAGTTGATGCAGGCCCGCATCGAGCCGCAATTGCCCGACCAGCTTACCATCGCGCCGGTCGACGAACACCACCGAGGGGTCCATAGTATCGAGATTGAGCTCTGCACGGCCATAATCCGGATGCGTCTCGATGCCGCCATTGGCGACGACGAAAGTCACCCCATCGGGCATCAGCAGCATTTCATGCGGCCCGGTGCCATAGGTCGGGAATTCCCCGATCCGCCGATAGCTGTCGCTCGCGTCGTAGATTCCGATGACGCCCTGCGCCGCCTCGAAATCGCTTTCTGTGGCATAGAGCAGCCCACCGTCGGGCGAGAACACGCCGTGCCCGAAAAAATGCCTGCCCTCGATACACGTCAGCGTCACCGGAGCCTCGCGCCCCGCCGGATCGAACACCACGGCGAACGTGCCCGGCTGGCGCGCAAACACCACGCCGCGCCCCGCCTCGCGGCTGATGGTGATGTCATGCCCGCGATCGGGCAGATCGATCGAGGCAATCAGATCGCCGCGTTCACCGAGCAGAACCGCGCCGAACCCGCCGCTGCTGGTCTGCACGGAGCTGGCAAATACCAGCTCGCTGCGCTCCAGCGCCATGGCCTGCCGTGGCAACAGGCTTGCCGCAAACCCGGCGCCCGCCGCCTTGAGGAACGCCCGGCGCTGCCACATGATCAGTCTCCATCGAGCGAGGAAAACCCGACACTGAGCCCCAGCGCCAGAGACAATTGCTCGCCGACCAGCGCCTGCAGTGACCCGGTGACCAGCACCAGATAGTTCAGCGCCTGCGTCTGTTTGGGATCGGCGACCGCCTGCTCGACCGGCAGCGTGATCAGTGCCAACGCCCGCTCCGCATTGGAAAATTCAAAGGCGATGGAATTGTCCAGCGCCTTGTCCTTTTCCTCGACCTCGCGCGCCACGCCGGACATTTCGATCAGCTTGCGCATGCCCTCGATATTGGCCCCAACCATCGCCATGGTCAGCCCCGAGCGCCAGAACAGCGCCTGCTTGGGCTTGGCCGCCGCCCCGTCGCTCGCGATAAACGGCTTGATCCGCGTGTCCCGCGTCGCCTCGATGCCGTGCGACACCAGCCCGACGAGTTCCTCGAGTGCCTCGACCGGCGTGCGATAATCGGCATATTCCGCGGCGGGCCGCATCAAATGCTCGGCGACCCCGTCGGGGGCGTTCCAGCCTGCTACCAGCTCGCCCGCTATAGCAGCGATATTGCCAGCAATTGCCGCGCCGTACTGGCAGCGGAAGGCGCCAGCATCTGTCGCCAAATCCTCGAAGCCAGTGCCGTACAGCACGAACTCCAGCGACCCAAAACCCTGGATCGCGATGCTTTTGCTCGCAATCGTTGCTGGATCGATGGCGCTCGCGTCCTGTTCCGCCAGAATAGCCTGCACCTGCCGCAAGCCGATCCCCTTGCGGTCGGGGAAAAACAGCAGCCGGTCGACCCGGTTATCGTCCATCAGCGGCCCGATGCGGATGAACTCGATCTGCCCATAAGCCACCGCCGCCTGCGCAAAACTATCCTGTGCGGCAGCCAGCGTCTGCGTTGATGGCGTGGTGCAGAGCGCTCCCACGGCAGTCTCCAGCCCTTCAGCGCTTGTCTCGAACGCCGCCATGCCGGGCCGGATCACCTGCTCCACCGCCGCGTCGAGCACAGTCCCCGGCGTCGCCGTTTGCGCCAAAGCCGGGCCGACCAGCGCCATCATGACCGCAACAAGCCAATTCCGCATTACAGCGACCCCAGGAAAGCCAGCAGATTGTCACGCGTAGCCGACGACATCGCCGCAAATTTGTCGCGCGCCGCCTGCGCCTCGCCACCATGCCACAAAATGGCTTCGCTCAGATTGCGCGCCCGCCCATCATGGAGGAAAAACGAGTGCCCCGATACCGTCTGCGTCAGGCCGATCCCCCACAGCGGCGGCGTCCGCCATTCGGTGCCGCTCGCCTGCCCCTCGGGCCGATGATCCGCGAGGCCCTCGCCCATGTCGTGCAGCAGGAAATCGGCATAGGGCCAGATCAGCTGGAACTTGTGCGCGGGATTGGGCGCGTCCCGGCTGGTCACGAACTTGGGCACGTGACAGCTGGCGCAACCGGCCTCATAGAACGCCTGCTTGCCAGCCAAAACCTTGTCATCGCCGACATCACGCCGCTCCGGCACGCCCAGCGTCTGCGCATAAAACGTCACCAGATCGAGCACCGGATCGGGCGCTTCGGACACGCCCAGCCGTTCCTGCTCGCCGGTCGGCAGCGCCAGGCACGCCGGCTGGTTTTCTGTGCAGTCGCCATGCGGCAAATTCACCAAGGGCGTCGAGATTCCGATATCGCCGGCAAACGCCGATGCCGACTGGCTGCGGATGGTCGGCATGCCGGCCTTCCAGCCGAACCGCCCCAGCATGACGGTCTTGCTGGCCGGATCGATGGTCCAGTTCGGCCGCCCCGAAATCCCGTCGCCATCGAGGTCGTCGGCATCGGCGAGCGCCAGAATATCCTCAGCGGGAATCTGCTCGACCAGCCCCAGCCCGATCATCGGATTGGCCACCCGCGGCGACAGCATCACATCGTCGGCCAGCGGCCCATAGCCGAGGTCGGCGACCGAATATGCGGGATGGCGCAGGCTGACGACAGTTCCATCGCCCAGCGTCACCGGCACTTCGGTGTAGTCGATCACCATGCGGCCTTCGGACTTGAGCCCGGGCACGGCGAAGTCCTGCAATTGCGTGCCGTAGACGGGATCGCCGACCTCGCCCGCGATCACTCCGTCCATGGCCAGCCGCGTGTCGTTTTCCCCCGGCGGCACCGAAAGCCGCAGGAACATCGAGGCACTGGTGTCCTCCCCCGCGAGTGGGGGGTGGCCGCGCCCGTCCTTGAGGTGACAGCTCTGGCAGCCGCGCGCGTTGAACAGTGGGCCCAGCCCATCCGAAGCCTGCGTCGAGCTCGGCGAACTCACCCAGATCTTGCGAAACAGCGCATTGCCGAGCTTGAACTGCTCTTCCTGCTCGAAACTCAGATTATCGAGGAAATGCGAGAACGAATCCGCGTTGACCTTGAATGTCGTCGTCGTCGCGCCACCCGGCTTGGTCTCGAAGTCTTCGGGCTTCGAAAAATCCGTCGCCGGCCTGGTGACGCTCGCTACCCGCGCCAGATCCTTGGGCGTCAGATCGCCGCGCACCGCCCCGTCCTGCGCAAAAGCCAATCCCCCCGCGAGCAGGGCAATCATAGCGATCGTGAGGCGGGTTTTCATGGGTGCTGACTTACAGGTTTCGGCACAGCTCGACTACACAACTCGGTGTCATCCTGGCCTTGAGCCGGGGTGACACCGTAATTGTCGTTCAAGGTTCGCTTACTGGAATACGGCATCCGGATTGCTCAGCGAATCGCTGTCTTCGATGGTCACCGCATCGCCCAGGTCCAGCAGCGCCACGGCCCGCTCGATGCCACGCGTCTGCGCGATCAGCCCATCGATCGCCGCCTGCACCACGGCATTGCCTTCGGCATTGCCCTCGCCGATCTGCTGGTCATAGTGCTCGCCGGCTTCCGCACGGTCGGCCATGACGTTCATCTTGGCGATGGTGTCGTCCAGCAGCCCCTTGATTTCGCCGTCCAGCGCCGAATCCTTGGCTGCAATGACGTCCGACAGCGATGGGCCTTCGATGACACTACCGTCGACGCGCGTATATTTGCCGAGGTACACATTCTGCACGCCAATCGCGTCGTTCAGATGCGAAATATGGGTGTTGTCCGAAAAGCAGTCGTGCTCCTCTTCGGGATCGTGCAGCAGCAGCCCGAGCTTCATCCGTTCGCCGGCGACTTCGCCGAACGACAACGAGCCCATGCCGGTCAGGATCGTCGAAATGCCCTGCTCGTCGAGCGGCGCTCGCGCGGCGCCGTCCGGCGCCCAATTGGCGGCCATCTCTTCGAGATCGCTGACCAGCAGCGAAGAGGCGGCCTTGAGATAAGCCGCGCGGCGGTCGGCATGCTCGGCTGTCGAATAGTCGGTGAACGGACGATTGCCGGCCCCCGGACCCGTGCCGTTCAAATCCTGGCCCCACAGCAGGAATTCGATGGCGTGATAGCCGGTCGCCACATTGGACTCGACGCCCGCTGCTTCCTGCAGATGCTCGGCCAACAGTTCCGGCGTGATCTCAGTCGCGTCGAGTTCGGTGCCGTCGATCATGATCTTGGGATTAGCGATGACATTGGCGACATAGAGCGCATTGCTGTCGCTCTCGCTGCCATAGCTCGCGTCGACATAGTCGATAAGCCCCTCGTCGAGCGGCCAGGCATTCACCTTGCCCTCCCATTCGTCGACGATGGGGTTACCGAAACGGAACGCCTCGGTCTGCTGGTAGGGAATTCGTGCCAGCTTCCACGCCTCGCGCGCCGCCGTCAGCGTGGCTTCGCTCGGATCGGCAATCAGCGCATCGATGGCTGCGTCCAGCGCCTTGGCGGTGTTGAGGCTATCCTCATATCCAGCCTGCGCCATGTCGGCGTAATTACTCAGCACAGCGGCATCAGCCGGCGCCTGGGCAAACACCGCGATGGGCGACACCGACAGACCAAGACCAAAAACAAGACCGCGCAGTGTGCGCTTGCCGATCGAAATCATGGAAAAACCTCCGGTAACTTTGAAACCGGACTACGCCTGTCATCTTCTTAAAGCAATTGAAAAGCAATAGTTTAGAAGCGATCTAAACAAAGCCTCCGCGCGTCAAGCGCCACGCTGCGGGATTGCCAAATTAACGACGTCGCGGAACAGTCTGGACGTTATGCCGACAAACATGCACTGTCACAATTGCAACTTCAGCAAGTAACCAGACGGAGCGATGCAAGCGGTTTTGAGACGTTTTCTTGGCTTTTGCAGTTACCGCTGCAAGCCTGATGCAAACCGTCATTGCATTGTCACACGCCCTGTCTACTTGCCGTGCGAGTTCGCCGGAGCGCTTGGGTAAGCCCTTCCGAACGATCATTCAGGGAGACTGAATTTGTCCATCAAGAAGACGCTTGCTTCATCCGTGTCGATGCTCGCGGTGTTCGCCGTCACCGCCCCCGCATTCGCGCAGACCGATATTGACGCGCTCTATGAAGCCGCCAAGGCCGAGGGCCAGCTCACCACCATCGCGCTGCCCCACGATTGGTGCGGCTATGGCGCCGTGATCGAAGGCTTCAAGGCTAAATACCCCGGCATCACCGTCAACGAGCTGAACCCCGACGCCGGCTCGGCCGACGAAATTGAAGCCATCAAGGCCAACCAGGGCAATACCGGCCCACAGGCCCCCGACGTGATCGACGTTGGTCTGGCATTCGGCCCGCAGGCCAAGGCCGATGGCCTGATCCAGCCTTACAAAGTTTCGACCTGGGATAGCATTCCAGCCGACGCCAAGGACGAAGAAGGCTATTGGTACGGCGACTATTATGGCGTGATGGCCATGCTGGTAAACAAGGATCTGGTTTCGGCCATCCCGACCGACTGGGCCGACCTGACCAAGCCCGATTACGCCAATGCCGTCGCCCTTGCCGGTGACCCACGCGCCTCCGCCCAGGCCATCCAGTCGGTTTATGCTGCTGGTCTTGCCACCGGTGCCGATGCAGCCGGCGCCGCCGATGCAGGCCTCAAATACTTCGCCGAAGTCAACGCCGCCGGCAATTTTGTTCCGGTGATCGGCAAGTCCGCTTCGCTGGCTCAGGGCACCACCCCGATCGTCATCGCCTGGGACTACAATCTGCTGGCCTGGCAGGCTGGCTTCGAAGGCAATCCTGAAACCGAAATCGTCGTACCAAAGACCGGCGTCGTCGCCGGCGTCTATATCCAGGCGATCTCGGCTTACGCACCCCATCCAAACGCTGCCAAGCTGTGGATGGAATACCTCTACTCCGATGAAGGTCAGCTCGGCTGGCTGGCTGGCTATTGCCACCCGATCCGCTTCAACGACCTCGCTGCCAAGGGCTCGATCCCCCAGGACATGCTCGACGCCCTGCCACCAGCCGCTGCCTATGAAGCCGCTGTGTTCCCGACCATCGACGAGCAGAACGCTGCCAAGACCGTCATCACCGGCCAGTGGGACGCAGTGGTCGGCGCTACCGTCGAATAATACGGTAGGGGGTGGGGCTGCACGTTGCCCCACCCCCTCCCAACCTCCCCCTCGATGGGGAGGTGTTGATCCAGTTTTTGGCATGATGTTGCCATCGAGTGGAGTTGTCCTCCCCCTTGAGGGGGAGGCTAGGAGGGGGTGAGGCTGCGGCCTCGATGAATTTTGACAGCAGTAACCGCATCCCCGCCCCGCCGCCGCCTCTCGTTCGAGTGGCTGGGCGTCGCGCCGTTCATCATCTTTGCGATCATGTTCCTGATCCTGCCGACGCTCTATCTGATCGGCGCCGCCTTCGTTGGCCGCGACGGGCAGTTCACCTTTGAAAACATTGCCGGCCTGTTCACCGACCAGATCATGGCCGCCTACTGGATTTCGATCCGCATTTCCGCATCGTCAGCCATCCTCGGCGCCTTCATCGGCCTCGCCATTGCCCTGGCGCTGATCCGCGGCAAGCTCCCTGCCGGGCTGCGCTCGGCGGTGATGACCTTTTCGGGCGTCGCCTCCAATTTTGCCGGCGTGCCGCTGGCTTTCGCCTTCATCTCGACGCTGGGCCGGCTGGGCCTCGTCACCATCATCCTCAAGACGATGTTCGGCTTCGACCTCTATCGCGCGGGCTTCAACCTCCTCAGCTTCTGGGGCCTGACGCTGACCTATCTCTA
>Ga0247806_10001617_pt1 | contig 10809 bp, 8 predicted proteins | sample UWRJL059202B1_FD_179935 | JGI IMG/M metagenome (GOLD analysis project Ga0247806, IMG submission 179935) | Plant litter microbial communities from Arlington Agricultural Research Station in Wisconsin, United States - UWRJ-L059-202B-1 | ecosystem: Environmental > Terrestrial > Plant litter >... | reverse complement strand
CGGCCTGGTCGATAGTCATAACCGCGAAAGGCTCTGGGCGGTCGCCGATGATGAAGTCATTGAGCTCGGGGCGCGACGACACCGCGGTGAGTACGGCCTGCTGAACGCGCACGGCGTGCAGCGGTGATGCCGTGATGACCATCAGTGACTCGCGTGATCGCGTCGCAGCGTGAGTGAGAACCATGTCTACGACGCGAGCGACCTCGGCATCGGTGCTTTCGACAGCGCCGGTGTAGCTGTCGGGCATTCCGTGACCGTCTTCGACGTAGTCGATCGCGAGGCTGCCATGCCCGAGGAAGCTGCCCGCCCACGGAAGCGACTGGATGCGTCCCCCGTAGAAACGACGGTTGACGAGCTCTGCGAGGTCTTCGCCACCGGGGCGGTACGAGCGTGTGAGCGAGAAGCCGGGCAGCAGCGCGCCGAGGCGAGCGAGTGCCGAGTTGTCGTGGAGGTGGTTGAGCGTCTCGTCGTCGACCTCGAGCTCGCTCTGGTCGTCACCGATCGACAGCGCAAACGGTGCGGGGGTCTGAGTCACGGGGTCACCGAAGACAACGACCTGGCGAGCGCGGCGAATTGCGCCGACGTTTTCGGCGAGAGTCGTGGCGCCGGCGTCGACGAGCACAACGCAGTCGAAGGGCATCGAGTCGCTGATCGTCGAAACCTCGTACGGCGAGGCGAGCCAGACCGGCGCGACCGCGCGAGACAGGTGCGGCGCACTCGTCTGCAGGTCGTAGGCGGTTGCACGTTCGCGGCGCAGCATTCGCTTGAGCGCGTCTGCCTCGTCGGGCCAGTCAACGAGCCCGATCTTCCAGTTCTCGGCGAGCTGCCACCCGAGAAGCTGGGCGCTTCCTGCGGCGTGAGCTTCGTCGACGAGCCTGAAGTCCGCCTCGAGGCGGTCGAGAACCGAGGTGTTGGCGCCAAGAAGGGCACGATCCGCGTCGAGCAACGAGCCGAGGGCCGAACGCCACCAGGCGAGTTCGAGCTCGGCGGCAACCTGCTGCTCGGGCACGTGGCGCTGGGCGAGGTCGGCGATGAGCGGGTCGAGCTCGAGTTCGCGCAGCGTCGTCACGAGCGCCGTGCGCTCCTGAAGGTTGTGAAGAACGTCGGAGTCGGCCGCGAGGCCCTGAAGCTGCGACAGAAGTGTGTTGATCGGCTGCGACGAGAGCGGTGTCTCGTTGCCGAGCGGTCGGTCGAGCGCCGCGAGGTCTTGCTCGACCTGTTGGAAGAGCACCTGAACGTCGGCGATACCGACGGGAACCTCGGGCGTCACACCCTCGGCCACAAACCGCTGCCAGAGTACGCGCTGCTGCTGGATGCGCACGAGAGCAGCGTTCATGTCGCTCACGTGAACGCCGGGGCGCACATATTCCTTTGCGAGCTTGCGCAGGCGGCGACGGTTGGCCGCGGGCATCTCGGGGTTTTCGCGGCGCGGCGATGTCGCGATGACGAGTTCGCCGATCGGTCGGTCGAAGACGACGGGCTGGAACCTGTCGAGCGTGTCGCGCAGGTCGGTGAGCAGGCGCAGGTAGGTGCCGAGCTCACTGATCGTGCCGAACGGACGCATGTGCGTCGAGGCGATGAGGGTCGTTCCACGCTCGATGAGTCGCGGCACGTCTTCGTTCCAGAGGCGTTTCGCGAGGTTGTGGGCGCTCGCTGCTGCCTCGCTTGTTCCGAACTGCGCTCCGTACCAGGGCGAGTCGCCGGGGCCGTACTTGAACTCGCCCAGGTTCGCAGCAGCAACCATCGTCTGTGCCGCGCGGAAGCGATCGGTCGCGAGCGCCTCAACGGCGACGCGCGACAACTTGGCGGTGGTGGATGGCGCGTCAGGAAGCAGCGAGAGGCGCGAGAGCTCGGTGACGCAGTCGAGAACCGAGATGCCGAGAACGGGGTCGGGGCGCCCGAGGGCACCGCGGTAGTCGAGAAGCACCTTGCGCAGGCGCACGAGAGCTTCGTCAACCTCTGCGACGAGGGGCTGCTTCGCCTTCTCGTTGCGGGAGATGGCGCGGATGAGGTCGCGACGCAGAGTGCGCGGCGCGACGGCGAGCCCCGGGAGCCCGACGTCGGTGAGGCGGTCGGCGATGCCCTGAAGTGCCGCGCGACGAGCGCCGACAACAAGCACGCGCTTGTTCTGTCCGACGAGGGTGCCGATCGCGTTGACGATCGACTGTGTGCCACCGGTGCCGGGAAGCGTCTTGACCACTATCGAATTACCCGCGGCGATGTGGGCGATGATGTTCTCTTGCTCGGCGTCGGCGTCGAGAAGCAGTCCATCGGTCTGTGGCGGGCGGGCGTCGGCGTTTTGCGCCTCGACGGGGGCGAAGCTCTCTTGCACGCTCCACTTGGCAGCCGGGTTTCCGGCGAGCGCGTCGAGAACGGGGTGATCGAGATCGTTGGCGTCATCGCGAAGACCGGTTGCGATGTCGATGAACGACGAGACGACGAGGCGCGGGCTGACATTGAACCACTCGAGGTGGCCCGTGAGGCCGCGCAGGCGATCGATGACGGGGTTGGGCTTGAAGGTTCCGTCGTCATCGGTGAGCGCGACAAACGCGTCGGCGTCGAGATCGAGGTCGAACTGTGCCTTGAGCGCGCGGGCGAGAGCCGGGTTGAGGAACGCCGAGCCTCGCAGGCGAACCTCGAAGTCGCGGCCGTGACGGCGGATGGCGAGCGGGCGAAGCAGAACGGGCGCGCGGTACTCCTCGCCCTCGAACTGCCATTCGGCAATACCGATGCCGAGGTGGATCGCGTCGATGCCGCGAGCTGTCGCGAGTTCGACGCCCTTCGCGGCGATGAGACCGGCGGCAACCTTCGCTGTGCGCAGCGCGAGGTCGTCGCGAATGAGGTTCGAGAGAAGCGTCGACTTGCCCGTGATGAACTGGGCGAGGCCACCGGGGTGGGTGGTCGAGAGCTCGATGCGACTGCGTGGGTTATCGATGAAGTGAAGAAGTGACGAGCGACCGCCGACGTTGGCGAGCTCCTCACGCCACTCGGCCCACACAGGCTCAGCGACGTTGCCGCCGCCCCCGTTGATGTCGCCAAGGTTGATGGCATGCGGGGAGGTTACCTGGATCTGGGCATGGACATGCTCGTTCTCGGCTTCCTCATGGAAGTCGTCTTCTGCTCTATCAGCTCGCCACACACGGCAACGATAAAGCCGGAAGGTGGGTAAAGCTGGGAGGATACGCCGCTTTGGGCGAGTCCTGCCACCGTAAAATGCTCGATATGGACGAAAGCGCACTCCTGCGGGGCTTACTCTTCGGAGGCGTAACGGTCGCTGTCATCACTCTTGTGGCGATTGGCTGGGCGCTTGTTCTTCTCTTTCGTCGCCGCGAGGGCGCGCGTCCGACCGCAGCGAGCGGTCTCGATTCGCTGCGACTCGAGGCGAATGTTCTTCTCGTGCGGGCCGACGAAGCGGTCAAGGCCGCCGACGACGAGCTGGGTTTCGCCTTCGCCCAGTTCGGTGAAGAACGCACGCGCGATTTTCACGCGACCCTCGCCAGGGCACGCACCCAGCTCAACGCGGCGTTCCGCCTGCAGCAATCACTCGACGACGCCTTTCCCGAATCGGTGCAGAAGCAGCGCGAGTGGACGCTGCAGATCACGGCACTGTGCGAGGCGGCGATCGCGGCGCTCGACAACCAGGACCGCGACTTCGCCGAACTGCGCGGAGTTGAGGTCGCTGCGCCCGTGCGACTCGACGACGTGCGCCGCGGCATCCACTCGACGAATGAACGCCTGCCCGCCGCTGAGGCAACGATCACGAGCCTGAGATCGAATTACGAGGCTGCCCTGACTGCGAGCCTCGATTCGGCGATAGTGGATGCCGCGGGCTTGATCTCCGCGGCGACCGAGCAGGCTGACGCCGCGAGTGCCTCGGTGTCGCCGACCGGGGTCAATGCCGTCGCCGACCGGGTGCGAGCCGCTGAGGACGCCGTGCACCGCGCAAACATGCGCCTCGATGCCGTCGACGCACGCGCTGCAGAACTCGCGCAGGCGAGCGTGGCACTCGAGTCACTCATCGCCTCCACGCGCGCGGATCTCGCCGAGGCCCGTGCGCAGCGGGATGCGGCGCCCGGCCCCGAAGAGTCGCGCGCTATTGGTGCAGCGATCAGCGCCGTCGATGAGGCGCTCGCGTCGACGAACGCGAAGAACCCGATCGACAGCCTCGAGACGATCGGCACCGCAGTCGCCCGGCTCGACGCAGCGCTCGCGAGTGCACGCAGCCAGCGCGAACGCATCGAGCACGCGACTGTCGCACTGAGCGGCACGATCGCGACGGTGTCTGCGCAACTCTCCGAGGTTCGCGCGTTGATCACCGTCGGAGGGCGACGTGTGCGTGCCGATGCGCGCACTCGCCTCGCCTCGGCCGAGCGCGAACTTGCGGCCGCCGAGGCCGCTGGGGCCGACCCCGTCGAAGCGCTCGATGCAGCGCGTCGCGCTCTTACCCACGTGCGAGACGCCGATGCCCTCGCGAGGTACGACGCGCAGCGCTAGCTAGTTTGTATCCATCGGGTTGAGCGATACGACCTCGTCGCCGACAGCGAGGTCGCACATCGTGTACTGCTCGAGGTTGTCGTTGGTGATTGTGACGTAGCCTCCGCCGCCCTCGATCGCCTCGCCCATGTCGAGGTTGCCGAAGTCGGGAATGAGCACGCCGAGATCCGTGCGCGTTGTTCCGACGGGGAAGACCGCGACGGTGTCGCCAATGCCGTAACAACCGTCAACCTCGCTGAGCGGCCCGGAGATGAGCGCCTGCTCGAAGGCGTTGCCGCGCTGCCCCTGAGTGACGAGCACGGGAATCGCCACGTCATCGACGACGATCGTGTTTGTGCAACCCGCGAGGGCGAGAACGGCGAGAGCTGCGAGAGCGAGGCGCATGAGCTAATTGTCGTCGAGCGGGTTGAGAAAGTGCACCTCTGAATCGGGATCGATGTCGCAAGCGTTCCACAGGGCGTCGGTCACGGGGTCGTCGCCGAAGCCCGACGAGCCTCCCCCTCCCTCGGCCGTGTCGCCGAGGGCAACGTCGCCCAGGCCCGGAATATCGAGGCCGGTTGCCGTTCGGGCCGTACCGATCGGGAAAACGGTGGGCGTGTCGCCGAGGGCGAAGCACCCGCCGACCTCGGTGAGTTCTCCGCTCACGTCGGCAAGCAGGAAGACGCTGGGGTAGACATTCGTCGCGACGAGAACGGGCGACGCCGACTCGTCAATCACTGCGGCCGGGGCAACTTTCGACGGGGAAACACTCGGCGCCGTGCAGCCCGCGAGGGCGATAACGACGGCAATCCCGATCACGATCCGCATACCGGCAGAATAGCCCCATGACTTTTCCGCTCACCGGTGCGCGTTATGACCTCGTCTCGGGCGACTACGCAGCCTCAATCGCCAGCGTCGGCGCATCCATTCGATCACTCACTTTTCAGGGTCGCGACCTTGTTGTTCCCTTCGATGAGAACGAGATTCGGCCGGCCTTCCGCGGCGCGACCCTCGCACCGTGGCCGAACCGCATCATCGACGGCACCTACACCTTCGGCGGGGTCGACAACATCCTCGCGTTGACTGAACCGGCACGAGGCAACGCTCTGCACGGACTCGTCGGTTTCGCCAACTTCGTGCTCGTCAACCAGAGCGAGACCAGCGTGACGATCGCGACGACGATCGAGGCGCAAGACGGCTACCCGCACCGCCTCGACATCGCCGTCGAGTACTCGCTCTCGAGCGAGGGCCTGCACGAGACGATCACCGCGACGAACACCGGACCGACCGCCGCGCCCTACGGCACCGGCCCGCACCCCTACCTCGTTGCCGGCGAGGGTCGCGTCGATGACTGGATCCTCTCCCTGCCCGCCGACCTTGTGCTCGCCGTGACCGAAGACCGCCTCATCCCGATCGCAACGGTGGATGTCGCAGACACGGCCTTCGACTTCCGCGAGCCGCGCACCATCGGTGACACCTTCATCGACCACGCTTTTACGGCGCTCACGAGCGCGCGCGTCGAGGTAACCACCAGCGCCGGAACAGGTGTCGCGATGCAGTGGGATGCCGCGTGCCCGTGGGTTCAAGTGCACACAGCGGACCGCCCCGTGCCCGCCGAGCATCGCATCGGGCTCGCCGTCGAGCCCATGACCTGCCCGCCAGACGCCTTCAATTCGGGCACCGATCTCATCGTCATCGAACCCGGTGCCTCGACGAGCGCGGGCTGGACTATCAGCGCACTGTAAGCAAAACGCTACGGGTGCCGTAGCGCCCCTCCCGTAGACTGGCAGCTTCGACACGGAGGGTGGCCACGTTGACAGACCGCACCGTGATCCAGCCCGCGGACCGCGAGTTCGGCGCGCGCTCAACAGACGACCGCATTCTCGACGCGACAGTCGACATCTTGCGCGAAAAGGGCCCCGTCGCCGTCAACATCGAGGCGGTTGCCGCGGCCTCGGGTGTCGCGAAGACCACGATCTACCGTCGCTACGAGAGCCGCGAAGATCTTCTGCTCGCGGGCATCCATGCCGCGACGACCGAGATCAAGATCCCGACCGACCTCTCGACCTACGACACCTTCCGCTGGCTGCTGCGCAATGCCGGCGAGTTCGCCGAGCACGAGATCGGCCGCGGCACCGCCGCCGCGATCATCACCAACCAAGACCCGGCCTCGGTCGAACTGCTGCGCGAAATGCTCAAGGTGCGCGCGCGTACCCTCGCCGCCCTCGTACAGGAGCGCATCATCGTCGGCGACCTGCGCGCCGACCTCGACGTGCGCCTCGTCGCAACCGTGCTGCTCGGGGCGGTGCTCGGCCAGGTCATCCGCGGCGGAGCAACCGACGAAGCCTGGGCCGACGGAGTGCTCGACATGCTCTGGCCGGCGTTCGAGGCCTAGTGCCCCGCGCAGCAATCGTCTTTCACTCGGGGCGCGTTCGTCGCGAGCGCCTCGAGCCCTTCGTCGCTGCCCGCGAAGCGCTCGAAGGGTGGGAGCCGAGCCTGTGGCTTCCGATGGTGAAGGGCGAGGCATCCAAGATTCAGGTGGATGCAGCGGCTCACGCCGGGGTCGACCTCGTCATCGCTGCCGGGGGTGACGGCACTGTTCGCGGAGTCGCAACCGCTACCCGCGTGCACGGCCTGCCCTTCGCTGTTGTACCGATCGGCACCGCGAACCTTCTCGCGCGCAACCTCGGGATTCCGCTCACCGATACCGAAGAGGCGGTGCGCATCGCTTTCTCCGGTTCATCGACCCGCATCGACCTCGGGGTGCTCGACTACCGACTCGACGACGGAACCGAAGCAACGCGCGAGTACCTCGTGATGGCCGGCTTCGGCATCGACGCCGACATGGTTGCCGGAACCGACGCCCGCCTCAAGCGCAGCATCGGCTGGGTCGCGTATGTCGGGCCGATCGTGTGGGCAATGCGTCCGCGCCGCGGGGTTGCGCTCGCGCTCAGCACCGATGGCAGCTCTCCGGTTGATCACCGCCTGCACTCGGTGTTTCTCGGCAACTGCGGCATCATCACAGCGGGAATTCGGTTGCTGCCCGACGCGTCAATGACCGACGGACTGCTCGACGTGCTCACGATCTCCAACGTCGCGGGCTGGGTGCAGCGGCGGGGGCTGCGCGGGTACGGCGTCAACCGCCCGGGCGGCGCGCGGCGTCGCCAGTTCAGCTACACAACGGCGCGCACGGTCGAGCTCTCGCTCGAAAAGCCTGCCCAGTTTCAGGCCGACGGGGATTCGATCGGCCCCGTGATCTGGGCGCGCGCGACGCTCGAGCCCCGCGCCATCCACGTAAAAATCCCGTAATCGTGCTGCGTTGCCCGCCCGACGGTGAAACGATCCACGGGGCCCAATGTGTCGCCACCCTGCGTCTGAAGAGCACTTTGCGTCCACTCGACGGCGAGCGTGCGCGACAGGCGCCGCCGAAACTGCAAAAAGTGCTCCAAGCCCGACGGTTTGGAGCACTTTTCGACGGTAGCGGCTAGAAGCCCTGCGTGACCTTGCCCGGGTTGAAGTTGAGCCCAGGGTCGGCGCCCGCGAAGAGAGCCTTCATCACAACGACACCCTCGGGCGAGATGTCTTCTTCGAGCCACGGCGAGTGCTCGACACCCACACCGTGGTGGTGCGAGATCGTCGCCTTGTTGTCGACGAACGACTGCTGAATCGCGTTCTTGACGAGGTTGTACTCAGCGACGGGGTCGTTCTTGAAGACGAACGCGAAGGTGAAGTACAGGCAGGCACCCGAGTGGTACGAGTGGCTCATGTGCGACATGATCCAGCCCTTGATGCCGATCTCGGCGTAGGCGCCCTGCGCCGCGGCGTAGGCGGCATCGTGCACCTGGTTGATCGACGACCACGGGGTCGCTGTCTCAGACACGTCACCCGCGGCACCCATGTCGAGCAGGAAGTCGCGCAGGTACGGGGTATCGAACTTCTTCTGGTCGTAGAGAATTCCGGGGCCGGTGCCGATGATCGTGAGTCCGCCGTGCTTGCGGATGATCTTCTCGGTCAGCTTGCGCTGGATCTTCGCGTGCGCGGGGCTGCCCTCGTAGCCGATGAACGAGATGCAGATCTTGTCGAGGTTCTCTTTGCCCCACTTGCGGCCCATGATCCAGGGAAGCATCGTGTCGGCCTTGAACTTGTCGAGGCCCTTGCGGGGCTTCGAGGTCGCGAGGGTGAAGCCCGTCTCACTCGCGTCTGAGATGCGGGTGATGGATGGCGCGGCGTCAGATTCGGATACCTCGCGCAGCGCGGCAATACCCGCCTCCCAATTGGGGAAGAAGTAGGCGTAGACATCACGCTGCTCGGGAATGCGGTGCACCTGCACGGTGACCTCGGTGATGATGCCGAGACGACCTTCTGAGCCGAGGATCATTTCGCGCACCGAGGGGCCGCTCGAGGTCGAGGGCAGCGGGCGAAGAACGAGGGTGCCGTTCGGGCGAACGACGCGCAGTCCGCGGCAGATGTCGGCGATATCGCCGTACTTGTCGCTCTGCATGCCCGACGAGCGGGTAGCAACCCAGCCGCCGACCGTCGAGTGGGTGAAGCTGTCGGGGAAGTGCCCGATCGTCCAGCCCTTGTCGTTGAGCTGCTTCTCGAGGTCGGGGCCCTGCGATCCGGCCTGGATGCGGGCGAGGCCGGACTCCTCGTCGATGCCAAGAACGAGACGCAGGCGGCCGAGGTCGAGCGAGATGACCGTTCGGGTCTCTGTCGGAAGCGGCTCGAGGCTGCCGGCGATGTTGCTTCCGCCACCGAAGGGAATGATGACGGCATTGGCCGCGACCGCTGCAGAGACGATGCCCTGAACCTCGGCTTCGTCGGCCGGGTACACAACGACGTCGGGGGCGCGCTCGATCCAGTTGTTGCGAATACGCACGAGGTCGCGCAGCGACTTGCCATAGGTATGGATGACACGAACCATGTCGTCGGTCGTGACGTGCTCGTCTCCCGAAACAGCGACAAGCGCCTCGATGAGCGATGCCTCGGCGTTGCTGGCCGGTACGCGAAGGTCGGCGAACGAGGGCTCTTCTGCCTTTGTCGCCTTGAGCAGGTCGAGTCCGACGGCGTTCAGCACAAACGGCGCGAAGCCGGGCTTGTCCTCGTGGTGAAAACCAACACCCTCGTTGCCCCAGCCCCACCACTTCATGTGCTTAACAGCGGTCATCATCGCCCTTTCCCGGGCTGCGCCTCACGGCTGCCGGTTGCAATCGAATCGGAATATTCGTTGTACATCGCGCTCACCGTCGCGGCGAGTCTTTCGGAGAACTGCGAGGCAGTCTCCCCATCGTTGGCGCGCAGTGGACTCCCGAAGACTATTGCAACGGGGCGCCTCCCACGCAGCGGCCAGTTAACGCCGCGCGGCATTGCACGACCGGCACCAACGAGTGCAATCGGAACACACGGCACTCCGACAGAGATCGACAGCGATGCGGCACCCGGCTTGAAGCCCTGGATGATCTCGGTCTTGGCGCGACCACCCTGCGGGAAGACGAGAAGGGGAACGCCGCGCTCGAGCAGTTGCTTCGACAGGCCCGCTTTCGCGCCCTTGCCCGAGCGGTCGACCGGAAACGCGTTGAAGAAGAGAGCGGTGAGACCCTTGCGCCACCAGACGTCAAAAAAGTAATCGGCAGCGGCGCCCGCAGCGAGGTAGCGCGCCAGGGGGCGAGGCAGGCCGCCCGTGATGAGCGGAGCATCCAAGTGGCTTGAATGGTTGGCGACAACTATGAAGCCACCGTTGAGGCCTTCGAGGCGCTCTTTGCCGACGACCGTGACGCGCGTGAGCGACCAGACGAGCGGCTTGAGAATCATGCGCTGCGCGACAAATCGAGCGGCAGCGTGCCCCGGCGAGGTAAAACGATCGGCCACTAGTGCGCACTCGTCTCTGCCGGCTCCGCGCGACCAGAGCTGATCTTCGCGGAGATGAAATGGATGCCGCTGCGGGGCACGTGGCGTGCGAGCCAGATGAGCGCCTTGAAGCGGGCGGTTGGGATGGAGATGACCTTACCCTTCGCGGAGTCGCGGAGCGCGGTCTCGACGGTGAGGTCAACATCGACCCAGAGCGACGACGGTATCGAGCCGGTGCGAATGCTCGCACGCTCGTGAAACTCTGTGCGCACCCAGCCCGGGCACAGTGCGGTAACGCGCACGCCGGAACCGCGCAGTTCGACGGCGAGTCCTTCTGTATACGAGGTGACCCAGGCCTTGATCGCCGAGTACCCGCCCATCGTGACGAAGCCCGCGGTGCTGGAGACGTTGATAATCGCTCCGTTGCCGCGTGCCCGCATGCCCTTCGCCGCAGCACCACCGAGCACGAGCACCGCACGAATCATGACC
>Ga0247806_10001616_pt1 | contig 10812 bp, 8 predicted proteins | sample UWRJL059202B1_FD_179935 | JGI IMG/M metagenome (GOLD analysis project Ga0247806, IMG submission 179935) | Plant litter microbial communities from Arlington Agricultural Research Station in Wisconsin, United States - UWRJ-L059-202B-1 | ecosystem: Environmental > Terrestrial > Plant litter >... | reverse complement strand
TCACCCTGCCGCAGGCCGACTCGTTCAAGGTCGAGGTGCCCATCGCCGTCTACGCGATCGTCTCGGCCACCCAGATCCTCGCCCCCACCGCCGCCGGCGCCGCATACTCCCGCCGCATCGTGCGTTCGATCCTGGCCTGGCAGACGGATGCCCGCCGCGCCATCGTCGCCCGCACCGAGGAAGCCCGTGGTCAGATGGCCCGAGCGGTGGTGGAGCAGCAGGTCGCCGCCCTGAAATCCGGCGTCATCCCGTTCCTCGCCGAGCTGCTCGAACGTGGCACCGTCTCCGCGCTGGACATCGCCCATGCCGGCCAGCTCGCCGCCGATGTGCGCCGCACCCTGGTGGCCGAGATCGACCGCACCTGGCTGGACTCCGTGGCCACCCGGGAACGCGCCGCCCTGACCGAGCGCGGCACCCCCGGGCTGCTCGTCGTGGCCGACCCCGAACACCGCGCCACCGCATTCCGCGCCGACCAGCGCGCCGCCACCGCCGCCCTGATCGGTGCTCTCTGCGCCGCGCCCGGCTTCGACCCGCACAGCCTTGTCGTGCAGATCACCGGCACCGCCCCGCCGGTCAAGCCCGCCCCGAGCCGGGCCCGACCGGCGCAGGCGCTGCCCACCGCGGCCCAGGACACCGCGTCCGTGCCCATCGTGCCCCGGTCGTCCGTGGCCAAGCCCGCGCTCGCTGCCCCGGCGCCGGCACAGGTCGATACCATCACCATCCAGGCCGCGCTCGACCTGCCGCCCCGCAAGGTGCGCGCCCTGCTGCGCCCGTACCTGGGCGTCATCCGGGTGGTCTTCGACAATGTGCGGGTCACCGTGCGGCGCCCCTCGCTCACCATCGAGTACGACAGCGCCCGCGACCCGAACGAGGCATCCGCAGAACGACAGGCCCCGTCCACCCCGGCCACCCCTGCAGGGGTGCGCGCGCAGAAAGCGCCCCGCCAAGTACGCTGAAACCTCAACGTATAAGAGGGCGGTACCGGCGGTTATGGCGAAACTGTATTTCCGATACGGGGCGATGAACAGCGGCAAGAGCACCTCGATGCTCCAGGCCGCCTACAACTATGAGGAGCGCGGCCACCGGGTGCTGCTGGCCAAGCCGTCGGTGGACACCAAGGGCGACCGCGGCATCCTCTCCCGCCTGGGGGTCACCCGCGGCGTCGACTTCCTGCTCACCCCCGAGGCGGATGCCTACGCCCTGTTCCAGCAGCACCGCGCCGACACCCTCGCCACGTCCGGACTCGACGTCAGCGCCCTGCTCGTCGACGAGGCGCAGTTCCTCACCGAAACCCAGGTCGACGACCTGCTGCGCATCGCGATCATCGAGAACATCCCGGTGCTGGCCTACGGCATCCGCACCGACTTCCAGACCGTCGCGTTCCCGGGCAGCCGCCGGCTGCTCGAGATGTCGCACAGCCTCGAAGAACTCAAGACCATCTGCCGGTGCGGCCGCAAGGCCGTGTTCAATGGGCGCAAGGTCGACGGAGCCTTCGGCTTCGACGGCGACCAGGTAGCCATCGACGGTGTCGAGGTCACCTACGAGTCGCTCTGCGGCTCCTGCTACCTCGAGGAGAGCCACGGCGTGCTCAACAACCGCCGCCGCGAACCGGTGGCCCAGAGCCGGGCCCAGACCCAGGGCCGGGAGCGGGGGCGCTCAACCGATGCGAATGCGCAGAATGCGAATCATCCCATCGAGAGCGCCCCAGCCAGCCCCCCGGCGCGTTCCCCTTCACTACCCTAGGGACGCGGTCTCGCAGGCAAAAGCCGTTATTTATATGGGCACCCATTTTCGGGTCGGCACGAGAGGCACAGAATGAACCGGTACCGGGTCGCGCTGATCGACGACCATGAGATCGTCGTGCGCGGGTTCGCCAGCCTGTTCGCCACCCTGCCCGAGATCGAGGTGGTGGCCACCGTCTCCACGGTCTCCGAGCTGTTCGCCGAGGTGGGGGAGACCCCGATCGACCTGGTGATCCTCGACCTGCGTCTGTCCGACGGCTCCACCGTCACCGGCAATGTGGACCGGTTGCGGGCCACCGGCGCGGCCGTGCTCGCCTTCACCGGCGGCGACGATGCGGGCCTCATGCGCGCCGCCGCCCGCAGCGGGGTGCTCGGTGTGGTGCGCAAATCCGAACCCACCGACGTGCTGCTCGACGCGGTCACCCGCGCGGCGGCCGGCGACACGATCGCGTCCACCGAGTGGGCAGCGGCGCTGGATGGCGACCCCGACCTCTCCGACGCCGGCCTGAGCCCCCGCGAGCGGGAGGTGCTCTCGCTCTACGCCGCCGGCGCCAAGGCACCGCTGGTCGCCTCGCACACCGGGCTTTCCGAGCTCACCGTGGTCGACTACATCCGCCGGGTGCGCTCGAAATACGAACGGGTCGGCCGGCCGGCGAACACCAAGATCGACCTGTACAAGCGCGCCCTGGAGGACGGCATCCTGCCGGTTCCCGGCCGCTCGTGACGGCCCACGATTCGTCGCTCGAGACCCCAACGGTGGTCGAGCCCGCCGAGACCCAGCCCACCCCGCTGGTCGACCCCGTCGAGACCCCCGACCCACTGCACACGGCCACCGCCAACCTCACCCGGCTGGTCAGCATCGCGGTGGCCGGCGCCGCGGCCATCTTCGGCCTGCTCTCCATCCCCATGTTCCTGGCGCAGGCCTGGCACCCGAGCCCGGCGTTGGCCGCGGCCGGTTGGGCGGCCTCGTTCGGCCTGCCCGTCACCCTGGGCCTCAGCGCCCGGTGGGGCACCAAACGCATCAGCCGGGCCATCGTCGCGGCCGAGGCGATCTGCTTCATCGTCATCCTCGGCTTCTGGCTCGTCGAACGCGCCGAACCGCTGCCCGCCGGCGCCGACATCCCCTGGGCGATCAGCTTCACCGGGGTGCCGTGTGTGGCCGTGGCGGTGTTCGCGCGTGAACGGCTGGCCTGGGCGTTCACGGTGCTCGCCTGCACGCTCAGCGGCCTGGTGCGGTTCGCCACCTCCGCCGAGGCCGACCCGGTGCTCATCGGCCTGGCCGACGGCCTCTACTCGTTCCTCTTGGTGAGCGTGTTCGTGTCGTTCACCCTTGTCGCCCGGCGGGCCGCGGCCCGCGTCGACGCGGCCACCCTGCTCACCCGCCAGGCCGAAGCGCTCCGGGCCGCGCGGGTGGCCCGCCGGCAGGAGCGGCTCAGCATCGACGCCCTCGTGCACGACAGTGTCATCTCCACCCTGCTCATGGCCGGCCTTGGCCGCACCCCGCCGTACGTGGTGTCCGGGCACGCGTCGAAAACCCTCACCCAGCTCGACGCGTTGCGCTCCCCGCCCGTGCAGCCGGTCGTGTTGGTCTCCGATGCCGCGCGTCGCATCACCCGGCTGGTGCGGCAGATCGCCCCGGATGCCGCGGTGCGGGTCGACAACCCGTCCCGCGCCGGCCGGGAGGCCGACATCGAACGCACCGTGCCGTCGGTGGCCGTCGCGGCCATCCTCGGCGCCGTCGGCGAGGCCCTGCGCAACTCCGTCGCCTCCGCTGCCGGGCGCGACACGCTCCGGCCGGTGCACCGGGCGGTCGCGATCCTCTCCACCACCGACGGCTTCCAGGTCACCATCAGCGACGACGGGGTGGGCTTCGACCCCGACCTGGTGCCGCCGGAGCGGCTGGGCATCGCCGAGAGCATCCTGGGTCGTATGGATCGCCTGCCCGACGGCGCCGCCCACGTGCGCTCCGCCCCTGGCCGCGGCACCGACGTTGTCGTCGCCTGGGCCCCCGACCGGGCCGCCCTGCTCGAGCCCGACCAGAATCCGTTGGTCGAACCCCGGCCGTTGGTCGAGCCCAATCCGCTGGTCGAGCCTGTCGAGACCCCCCGCCACGACCGGCGAGCCACCGAGCGCCGCCCCGAAGGTCCGCTGGTCGAGCCGCATCCGCAGGTCGAGCCTGTCGAGACCCCACCCGACGCCGACCAAGCCTCCCTGGTGCGCACCCTCGACCTCACCACCCCCATGGCCAAGCTCATCCTGGCCCTGTTCGTCTTCGTCCACGGCCTGCTCGCCCTGATCAACATCGTGCCCGGCCGTCCCATCGTCCTCATGTTCGGCGCCTACCTCGCGATCGTGTTCTCCGCCGTCGCCCTGATGCGCCCCCTTCGCAGCCCCTTCCCCCGCTCGCAGGTGGCTCTGGCCCTCGTCCTCAGCGGGGTGGGCGCCGTCCTCATGTTCGGCTACCTGCCCGCGCACAACGAGGCCCCGTTCGCGCACTGGCACCTCGGCGCGATCACTCTGATCCTGGTGGTCCTCGCCGCCCGCGGCCAGATCCGGTCGGCGTGGGTGGGCTACGCGGTACTCGCCCTCCTCGCCATCGGATGGGCCGTGGAGACCGGCCAGTCGGGTCTGGTCGGTGTTGAGCTGGTGAGCCGGCACGCCGGCACCCTGCTCGCCGGCACCCTGTTCGTGGTGGGGCTCGGCCGCTCCGAACGTGCCCTCCGGGTGCTCACCCAGGGCGACCTGGCCCGCGCCCGCCAAGACGCCACCACCGTCGCGGCCATCCGTGAACGCAAGGCCCAGCTCCGCCGGGTCAATGCCCTCGCCCGGCCCACCCTGCTGCGCCTGGCCGAGCCGCACGCCCTCAGCATCGAGGAACGCGCCCAGTGCCTACTCGTCGAGGCCAGCCTCCGCGACGCCATCCGCGGCCGCGCCCTGTTCGTGCCCCCGGTCATCAACGCCGTCAGGGCGGCCCGGCAGCGCGGCGTGGAGGTCACGGTGCTCGACGACAGCGCCGACACCCCGCCCGAGCAGCTCGACACCCTGGCCCGCACCGTCGCCGACGTGCTCGACACCATCGAGCACGGCCGCATCACCCTGCGCGTGTTACCGGCCGGCCGGGCGGATGTGGCCACCCTCGTGATCGAGTCCGGCACGCCCCGCATCCTGGCCGTCGGCCCCGACGGAACCCTGCGCGGCACCTAAAGCACACTCAGCCCAGCAGCGCCGGCACCACCACGAGTGCGTTGAACGTGACGTGGGCCACAATCGCCCCGCCCAACCGGCCCGTCATCACGGTCAGCGCCCCCGCGCCCAGCCCAAAGAGGAACGTGGACACCCCGATCACCACTGTCGCGGTCACCGACCCGGTGTCGATCACATGCACAAGCGCAAAGACCGCCGCGCTCACCACCACGGCGGTACCCGCAGCGACCGCAGGTGAAACAGCCCGGCCAGAGGCCGCGCCCTGCACCGACCGAAGCACCAGCCCGCGAAAGAACATCTCCTCTATAAAGGGGGAGAGAACCACGGGCGCCAGAAGAACCAGGAAGAGCCACCACAGATCGCGCACCGGCTCACCCAGAGTGGCGCCCGCCGAGCCCATCCGCCCGTACCCGGTGATCTCCACGATCGTGGCAAGCACCCGGGCGAGGACGCCCACAGTGAGCCCCCACAGCAAGTCCAGCGGACGAAACCGTAGTCCGATGTCTCGCACCAACGATCGCGTGCCAAACCCGAAACAGAAAATTAACACGGCGCCCAAAAGCGGCGCCCACGCCACGACGTAGCTGAGCAATGTACCCAGCTGTTGATCGACAAGGACCCCTCGGGAGAACAGGCTGTTCAGCCCCACCACCAGCAGAACAGCCGCGATAACGCCCACGGCGGCGATCTCTACCCCGAAGCGCGGGCGGGGTTCACGGACGATGGCTGAAGTCATGAAGCCCAAACTAGCGGTTTGATGGGTTGAATCCCGAGCACTTCGGTCGATGGACACTGGCCCGCGTATGGCACCATAACTAGGGGGCGAACAATTCCGGCCCGTACCTGCATGGCAAGCACCAAGGAAAGGCCGCTGAGTGGAACTTCGCGACTACATTCGTATCCTTCGCAAGAGCTGGGTGCTCATTGTTTTGTTTGTCCTGGTCGGAGTAGGCGCTGCCGCCGTTCTCTCACTGACGCAGACCCCGAGATACAGCGCCACTGCGAAGGTTTTCGTCTCCACACAAGGCGCTGGCACGACCACCGAGCTCCAGCAGGGCAGCAGTTTCACGATTCAGCGGGTCAAGACCTACTCGAGTCTGGTGAAGACGCCGATCGTATTGCTGCCTGTAATCGGTAGTCTCAGCCTTGGGATCACCAGCGACCAGCTCGCCAGCAGGGTTACCGCCTCAGCACCGGTCGACACGTCCATTATCGACATCACTGTCACTGACACGGACCCTGTAAGGGCGGCTGATACCGCGAATGCTCTCTCGCAGAGCTTGACTGCGGTCGTGGAGGACATTGAGGCGCCGGACGATGTCGACGCGGTGTCCCCGGTCAAGCTCACGCGTGCCCAGGAGGCCACTGTTCCGGCTGTTCCGATCAGTCCAGACGTACCGTTGAACATAGTGCTGGGCCTACTCGTTGGCCTCGCACTCGGAGTGGGTCTAGCAATTCTCCGCGAAACGCTGGAGACGCGAATCCGCAATGAGCACGACGTCGAGACGATCACCGACGTCCCAATGCTCGGAGGCATCGTCTTCGATCCCCGAGCACGTGACCGGCCGCTAATCGTGCACGTCGACCCGCGCAGTCCGCGAGCAGAGTCTTTCCGCACGTTGCGCACCAATCTGCAATTCCTCGATCCGGGCCGCACCGACCGCAGTTTTGTGGTCACATCTTCGATCGAGAGTGAGGGAAAGAGCACCACAGGTGCCAACCTTGCAATCGCCCTAGCCGACGCCGGGTCCAGGGTCCTCCTCATCGACGCCGACCTTCGCCGTCCAAAGGTGGCAGAGTACATGGGAGTTGAGGGTGCAGCGGGGCTAACAGACCTCCTCATCGGCCGCGCGGAACTTGATGACTTGATTCAGCCCTGGGGCAAAGGCCAACTATTCGTCCTCCCGGCGGGCCAAGTCCCGCCAAACCCCAGCGAATTGCTCGGCTCTGCGCGCATGAATCATTTTGTCCAGGAGTTCAACCGCATGTTTGACGTTGTCATTTATGACACGCCGCCTTTGCTGCCGGTCACAGACGCCGCAATTCTCGCGAAGAACGTAGGCGGTGCGATCATCGTCGTTGCAGCTGGTCGTACCCACAAGAATCAGCTCAAGGGAGCCATCAGCGCTCTTGACAACGTAGGCGCACCAATCTCCGGACTTGTTCTCACCATGCTCCCCACCAAGGGGCCCGACGCATACGGCTATGGACGCTACGGCTATGGATATGGCTATGGTTACGGCGATGAAGTAACCACCGACACGCCCTCCCGCCGTGAGCGCGCTCAGCTTGCGAAGCGGGCCAGGGTCAAGAAGAACAAATCGTGACGGTGCCAATCGCTGGGCCGTTCAAGGTCCTCGTGGTGTGCACCGGGAATATCTGCCGCTCACCAGTGGCCGAGCGGCTGCTCGCTGCACAGTTCCATGCTGCCGGCATCCCCGCTTCGGTCGTCAGTGGGGGTACACGTGCACTGGTCGGACACGACATGACACCCGAAGCAGCTGGATTGGCGCAGAGCTACGGAGCCGACGCGTTTGGCCACCGCTCTCAACAGCTAACTGAAGAACTCATCGCCGACGCCGATCTGGTTCTCACGGCAACTCGCGAACACCGTAGCGCCGTAGTCTCGATCCATCCGCGCGCGTCCCGAAATGCTTACACACTCAACCAATTGGCGCGCCTTCTCCCCGCTGTGGTCAATTCGTCAGAGTTTCAGGCACCGCCCAGCGTGCCCGGCGACGCCGCCCAACCGCGTCTTGATCCGGGCAGTGTTCTCCGCGCCTTCCTAACAGAAGTTGCCGCCACACGGGGCTTTTACCCACCACCCGTGCAATCTGCTGACGACGACATTGAAGACCCGTACCGTCAACCGGCCGAGGTCTACGCGCGCGTCGGCGTAGTTATCAACACAGCTGTCACGACCATCACCGACGGCTTCGCCACCGTGGTCCGTCGCCGATAGACCATGGCCCGTCCACCTCGCTACGTACCTCAAGATTCGTCTCGCCGTCGAGTCTGGATTTACCTGGCCGTAGTTGCATTCATCCTCGCCGACGCGCTCCTGATTTCGTGGGCGCTGGGCGCGCGCACTGCAGACACCGTCACTGAATCAGCTAGTCCAATTCCCACGTTCACTCCCGTCCAGGCAACTTCCACTCCTAGTCCCGAGGCGTCAGTCGTCGCGATACCGTCGACGCGACTGCTCTCGGCACTGGATGACGCAACGGCCTGGCGGGCCACTACGGGCGAATGCCCAATTGCTTCGGCGAAACCCGAGCTGTCCACCGATGCTGGTCTAACTTGGGAGAGCACCGATGCTACGGGCGATGTTCAGGTCGCATCGTTGCAGAGCATTCAGGTCGTGAATGAAACTGTTGTTGAGATGGTGGGCTTGTCCGTCGCAGACTGCAGTCCCCAGTTTGTGAGGTCCTTCGTCGCTGGCGATGACTACGCCGACTATCCCGCTTTGCTGGCCGGTGAGTGGTACGTGGATCCTGCGGATCGATCTGTTGTGCACACTCCTGCAGGTGACGAGACCGCGCCGTGCGCCTCGGTCGTAGCGCTCTCGGCGCGCACAGATGAAGACGGTGCCGCGGCAGTGCTGTGCAGCGACACAAACGTGTACACCACTAGAGACGTTGCCGAAACCTGGGGGAGCCCGGTGCAAATACCTGGCGCGGTTAATCTGGCCGTAACCACAATGGGGTACGTTGTAGCAACGATCGGTCTCCCGGAATGTGCGGGAGTGCAGCTGGTCGCCCTGTCGGAAGAAGCGCCATTGCCGAACCCGACAGGCTGTCTCCCGGTAACCATTCCATCGGAGACCTTGCCTGGCAATGTCGCCGTCTCTGAAGCTGCCGGCACTCTCTGGGTGTGGGTTAGCGATGAGATCAAGCGATCACGGGATGAGGGCGCAACGTGGCAGTAGCCCGGTGCGACGTGGGGGAATATGAGCAACACTGAGATGTCGTCCGGAGTGCCGGTCACTAAGAGTCCTGTCGTGCATCGGAACTGGCGTGACACCTACGCTACCCGTCTTGCTCTTACCGACCTGTTGGTGCTGGTTTGGGTGGTGTTCGGAGTGCAGATCGCCTGGTTCGGCGTCACCGCGTCTGAAGTCCAGTTCCGTGGAAGGCTCAACGAGGTCGCAATCAGCTACTCAGTCTTCTCAGTCTCGATCATCGCGGCGTGGATGCTCATGCTGGGCATCTACGGTAGCCGAGGGTACCGCGTGCTCGGGACGGGGTCACAGGAGTACAAGCAAGTTGCAGACGCCACGGTGCGCCTGTTCGGCCTAGTCGCGATTGTCGCATTCCTATTCCACGTCGACATCGCGCGCGGCTACATCCTCATAGCGTTCCCTCTGGGAACGGCGGTGCTCATGTTCTCACGTTGGATGTGGCGCCAGTGGTTGGGAGTTCAACGCCTCGACGGCGGCTTCTCCTCCCGCGTGCTCCTCGTCGGCTCGGAAGCATCAGCCACTCACCTTGCACGGGAACTCGCGCGCCAGCCTGCTGCCGGTTACTTCGTGGTTGGGGCGTGCATCCCCAGCGGCTTTGGTGCGCACCACCTTCCTGACACCGATATCCCAGTCTTTAGTGACGTGGACAAGCTGCAGGCAGCCATGGCCTCAGTGAACGCCGACACAGTCGTGATCACGAGTAGTGACGAGCTCTCGCCGAACCGTATGCGTGAGCTCAGCTGGAGCTTGGAGCCGGGTCGCCAACACCTCGTGGTGGCCCCGAGCCTCACTGACATCGGGGGGCCGCGCATCCACACTAGGCCTGTGGCAGGCCTGCCGCTTATTCACGTCGAGACGCCCCGATATGAGGGCATGAAGCTGTACACCAAACGTGGATTCGACGTGCTCGGCAGCGCAGCGCTGATTTTTGTTCTTTCGCCCTTTCTGGCGGTCATCGCCGTCGCAATCCGGTTGAGCACGCCAGGAACGGTTCTCTTCCGCCAGGATCGAGTCGGCATCAACGGACATCATTTCAAGATGCTCAAATTCCGTTCCATGGTCACAGATGCTGAAGCTCAGTTGGCTGCGCTGCAGGAGCTTTCCGAGGGCAATTCCGTGATGTTCAAGATGAAGGACGACCCACGCATCACGCCGATCGGCAAGTTTCTGCGCAGGTTTAGCCTTGATGAACTACCCCAGCTGTTCAACGTATTTGGCGGCAGCATGTCGCTCGTTGGTCCCCGTCCACCTCTGGAGAAGGAAGTTTCCGAGTACGAGAACCACGTGCACCGACGATTCCTCGTAAAGCCTGGCATTACCGGACTTTGGCAGGTCAGCGGGCGCTCCAACCTGTCCTGGGAGGACACGGTGCGGCTGGACCTGTACTACGTAGAGAACTGGGCAATCACCGGAGACATCGCAATTCTCTGGCGCACCGTCAAGACAGTTTTGAGCCGCGAAGGGGCATTTTAGATGGATATGTGGACCCGAATTGGTTGAGGACCTGTCCTTTTGGCCCACCCTAACGATCGTCGTTGGTGTATCGGCATGGCTTCTTGGCACACAGGCCCGACAAGGGCGGTTGGTGTCGCCTTTCTCGGTCACGATCCTTCTTCTTGTAGCGATCTTCGGCGTTCGGCCACTGATGATGCTCGCCGCGTCGAAGTACAACTTCTATGGCTTCGATGTTGTCACTGGATTCCAAGCAGCGACCGTGATTGGGTTCCTCGCAGTTCTGAGTCTGTCGATCGGATACTTTTTCGGCTCGCTACTCAGTCGGAGCCATCGGGCGCGTAACGCGATTGACGTCGAACGCCCGGTGTCACCCGTAATCGAGCCCGAGCTATCCCCGAAACTACCTGCGGTTGCCGCCATGGCGGCGCTGGGATTGCTCGCTCTGTGGAT
>Ga0247806_10001614_pt1 | contig 10817 bp, 10 predicted proteins | sample UWRJL059202B1_FD_179935 | JGI IMG/M metagenome (GOLD analysis project Ga0247806, IMG submission 179935) | Plant litter microbial communities from Arlington Agricultural Research Station in Wisconsin, United States - UWRJ-L059-202B-1 | ecosystem: Environmental > Terrestrial > Plant litter >... | reverse complement strand
CGTCGGGCAGGACGCGACCATCACCGTCGACGCCCTCGGCCATCAATCGCTGAACGGCCACATCACCCAGATTTCCCCCGCTGCCGGTTCGGAATTCAGCGTGCTCAAGGCCGACAACGCTACCGGCAATTTCACCAAGATCGCCCAGCGCATTCCCGTCCGCGTCGAGATCGATCCCAACCAGGAACTGGCGCAACGCCTGTTGCCCGGCATGTCGGTCGAAGTCTTCGTCGACACCGCGAAGCCCGTCCAGGCCGATTAGCGTGGGCGGTGGCTTGACGACCACGGCGATTTACCGCATCAATCGCGCCGCACGCGGGTGTATCTCAATGGTAGAGAAGCAGCTTCCCAAGCTGATGACGAGGGTTCGATTCCCTTCACCCGCTCCAACTCTCCCCCATAGCGCACGCTGTCGTGAGCACAGCCGACCAGGACTGGTTTCCTGATCGGCTCGATCCGACAGCTTATTCCTGACCGTCGACATAGAGCGGCAACAGCTCTTCTTCGAACTGGCCCCCGATAGCCTCGAATGGCTCGCCGGCATTTTGGAAGTCGGCGAGCGACAGCTTTGGGAACACAAAATACTTCGGTGCGACCCTGGCTTGCGTGGCTCCAAAGATCACGCGCTTGATCCCGGCGAACCGCATTGCCGACAGGCACATCTCGCACGGCTGCAAGGTCGAGATCATCACACAGTCAGACAAATCGGTGGTCTGCAGCTGTTGCGCAGCAAGCGTCATGGCGACCATCTCGGCATGTTTGGTCGGATCAGACTGCAGCCGGACTTCGTTCTCGCCCACGCCGATCGCTTTCCCGTTGCGCAGGATGGTCGCAGCGATACCGGCTTTACCCGATTGGTGCATCGCCTGCATCGCCCGGTCTACAGCCTCGCGCATGGCCGCAGTCTCGTCGCTCGAAAGATTGTGTTGCACTGAGAAACCCTGATTGTTTTGGTACACGGGCTTCACTGGGCCCGGCAGCGAACGCCACATGGCTCGCTCTGTTCCCCCGGGCGCTTCAAGTTCTCCGTCGCAGGGCCGACCACCCTGACCATTGCGGAGGTCCAAGGCTCTGCCCAGCGCGTATAAATTGTCTAACTCAGGTGGATGATGCCCGACAATCGCAAGAATCGGCCTGTGCCGACCGGAAAGCTCGAGCGCCTGTTCGGACTTGGCGCCATGGCCGCGTCGATCGGTGCCGGGGTGGCATTTTCCGGCGCCCGGCAGTTGCTGAGCGGCAGACCGCCGAGCTTGAGCGAGCTGGTGCTGGCGCCAGCCAATGCGCTGCGGGTCGCCGAGCAGCTGTCGCATATGCGCGGCGCAGCCATGAAACTGGGACAGTTGCTGTCGATGGATGCCGGCCAGATCCTGCCCGCCGAATGGTCGACCATCCTGGCGCGCCTGCAGACTGACGCATCGCCCATGCCGGTCCGGCAACTCGAACAGCAATTGAGTCAGCAGTGGGGTCCCAACTGGCGGGATCGCTTCGAGCACTTCGCCATGACCCCGATTGCGGCGGCCTCCATCGGACAGGTGCATCGGGCCAAAACCCGCGCTGGCCACGATCTGGCGATCAAGGTGCAATATCCGGGTGTCGCCGCGAGCATCGACAGCGATCTGGACAACATCGTATCCCTGCTCGCCGTGTCGCACTTGATCCCGCCGGGCGTATCGCTCGATGGTATGGTCGCCGAGGCTCGCCTGCAGTTGCGCCAGGAGGCGGACTATCTCCACGAGGCCGACCAGATCCGGCGTTACGGCGCGCTGGTGGCCGGCGATCCGACTGTCCTGGTGCCCGAGGTCGATGCCGAACTGACCGGCCCGGCCGTGTTGGCGATGACTTACATCGACAGCGTGCCCATCGATTGGCTGCTCAAGCGGCCACAGGCCGAGCGCAACGCCGTTGCCGAACGCCTGATCCGGCTGACGCTGCAGGAGGTGTTCGACTTCGGGGTGATCCAGACCGATCCGAACTTCGCCAATTTCCGCTATCAGCCGAGCACCGGGCGCCTGGTGCTGCTCGATTTCGGTGCGACGCGGACCATTCCGGCCGAGCTGGTCGCCAAATTGCGGGTCCTGCTCGGTGCGGCCCTCTCCAGGGACCGGACGCAGCAGCGTAGCGCCATGCTCGACATCGGCTATTTCGAGCCGCAACAGCATCGACTGGCCCAGCTGGCGCTCGATCTGCTGGGTATCGGCATGGATGAAGTCATGGCGGTCCCCAAGTTCGATTTCGCCAGGGCCGACCTGCCGCGCCGCGCCCGTGACCGCGCGCTCGCTGCCGGCTTCGGGGCCGATTTGTGGTCGATGCCACCGATCGATACCCTGTTCGTGCATCGCAAGATCGGTGGCATGTATCTGCTGGCGAGCCGGCTCGGCGCCACGATCAACGTACGCAGCCTGCTCGAGGCCTTCGCCACCCGCCCGTTGCATGGTGTGAACGCGCGGGCTACTGCTGATTGAACCAAACGAAGGGGTCCTGCTGTGGTCAATGGCACCGGGCAAGTTATCGTCCTCGCGGGTGCGACAGGCGATCTGGGCGGTCGCATCGTCACGGCACTGCTGGCGCGCGGTGCGACGGTGCGCGCCTTGCTGCGCAGCGGGGCGTCAGAAGCCAAACTGGCCATGGTGCGAAGCGCCGGGGCACTGCCCGTGCCTGTCGATTTTGACGACCCGGCGGCCCTTGCCGAAGCCTGTCGCGGCGCCGATGCCGTGGTGTCCGCACTCAACGGGCTGGAGCCCACCATGATCGGGCTGCAAACCCGGCTGCTCGACGCGGCGGTTGCCGCCGGCGTGCCGCGGTTCATGCCGTCGGATTTTTCGCTCGATTTTACCAAGACCCGTCCGGGCGACAACCGGAACATGGATCTGCGCCGGGCTTTTCAGGCCCGGGTCGATGCCGCGCCGATCAAGGCGCAATCGCTGCTCAACGGGATGTTTGCCGAACTCATCACCGGACAGGCGCCGATCATCATGCACCAGCGCAAGCGCGTGCTGTATTGGGGCAATGTCGATCAGAAACTGGATCTGACCACCAAGGACGATGTCGCCGATTTTGCCGCCGATTTGGCGCTCGACCCAGAAGCTCCCCGGTTTTCCCGTATTGCCGGCTCATCGGTCAGCACGCGCGAACTCGCCGGCATCATGACCAAATTGACCGGCACGCCCTATAAGCCGTTCCGCCCGGGCGGCCTTGGGTTGTTCGGCGTGGTCATCGCATTGGTGCGCACCCTGACGCCCAAAAGCGATGACGCCTTCCCGGCCTGGCAGGGCATGCAGTACCTGCGCGACATGCTGAGCGGTCGCGGCAAGCTCACCCCGCTCGACAATGCGCGCTACGGCAAGACGGACTGGACCGCGGTCGAGACCGTCCTCGCCGGCGCCTTGCCCAAACCCTGATCGAGAAGCGCTCTCCCTAAGCCCGCCCGCCGTCGACGCTGAGGATCTGGCCTGAAATCCATTCGGCCTGCTCCGACGCCAGAAACATCACCGCGTTGGCGATGTCTTCCGGCTTGCCGAGACGGCGCATGTGGATGCCGTCCAGCAACCGCTTCTGGCCCTCGGCGCCATAGCTTTCCCACTGGCTTTGCGTCGCCGGGTTGGACAACACGAAGCCTGGCGCCACGCTGTTGACGTTGATGCCGTGCGGCCCGAGCTCGAGCGCCAGCTGCTTGGTCAGGCCCACCAGCGCATGCTTGGCCGCACTATAGGCCTGAATACCGGTCAGGCTGGGCCGCAGGCCAGCGCCCGAGGCGATGGTGATGATGCGTCCGGCGCGCTGCGCCTTCATCATCGGCACCACGCCCTGGGCACACCAGAAACTGCCATCCACATTGGCGGCAAACAACTGCTGCCAGGCCGCCTCGGTGATCTCTTCGAGCGGATGGGCCACCTGCCCGCGCACGCCACCGGCGGCCGCCACCAAGATATCGATGCTGCCGAACCGCGCGCCAATCCCGGCCATGGTCTCGAGCACCAGCGCGCGCTCGGACAGATCGAGCGTGACGGTCCTCGCCGCGCCCGCGGCCTTGGCCAGCTCCAGTCCTGCGGCGTCGCGGTCCAGCGCGATCACCTTGGCGCCGGCACCGCTCATGGCCGTGACGATGGCGCGCCCGATGCCTTGGGCTGCTCCGGTGACGACGACGGTCTTGTCATGAAAATCTAGCTGCATGTGGCCAACAACTCATCAAGGACGTCCCAGGATTGCGGACGACCGTTTTCAACGTCATGCACGAGCTCGATCAGGCGCAGGGTGAGGGGCGTCGCCACACCCACTTCACTGGCCAGATCGGCGATGATGGCAAATTGCGCGTCCACTTCGGTCTTGCGCTTGCGCACCGCAATGTCGCGCCACACCCCCGAATGGGTCTTGGCGGTGTGCCGGTTGTGCTCTTCCATCGCGGCAATCGAGCGGCGGGCGTCATCGCTGGTGGCGCCCGGCATGAAGGCCTGCGGATCAAAGCCATTGAACCCCAGAGGGGTCACGCCACGGGCGCGGGCCACGGCCATGACTTCACGGCCCAGCCCCTCGAACACCGGCGCGTGCCGGGCGCTGGCAAAATTGTCGGACATCGAGGCGGGGGTGAGCGCGGTGGCGAACAGCATACCGCCATAGCCCATCTTGCCCCACAGATAGCCCCAGATATTGCTGGTCAGCTCGGCGTCCGGCTCGTAGAGCGAAAACAGCCGGTGCACCTCCTTAACACGCTCGGTCACCGCGCCGTCGAGCTCGCCAATGGCGACCTTGCCGCGGTTCCCCAGCAGGATCTTGCCGGGCTCGAGCCAGTCGGCGCCGAAATTGACAAAGCAGCCGATGGTGCGATCAGCCCCGATCATGCGGCCGATGGTCAGCTCGTTGAGCCCGTTTTGCGCCGACACGATATACCCGTCATCGGCGAGAAACGGCTTGATCGCTTCGACGGCAGCAGCAGTATGCTGCGCCTTAACGGCGAGGATCACCGTCTGAAAACTGCCCGTGACATCGGCAGGCAGCTTTGCCGTCATGCCTTGGGTGAAGGTTTCGACCGGCCCTTCGATGGACAGGCCCTGCGCATTGATTGCCGCCACGTGCTCGGGGACCACATCGACCAGCAGCACGTCTTCACCGGCGCGAGCCATATAGGCGCCCAGCGTGCCGCCGATGGCGCCGGCGCCCCAGATCAGTATGGTGCCGCTCATGCCCAGCCATCCGTGATCAGCGCCTGCGTTTCAGCGATGGCGACGTCCCAGATCGCCTGCATTTCGTCATCCGGACGCTGGTAGTAGCCGCCGAAATTGCCGTCGCCGAGATAGTCCTTCACCAGCGGCGCAGCGATGGTCTTGAGTTTGTCGAGGTCGGCCATCGGCTTTTGCAAATCCGGCATGCCGATATTGGGCAGCCGCGTCCAGGGGAAGTTTTCCATCCAGGAAGCGTGCGAGGCCACCGGATCGATCTCGTGCACCTTGGCGAGCGTCTTGCTCGAATTCCACCAATTGTGCCAGCGGATGCGGCAATCGGCATGAGTGTTGAGCCATTCGAGCGCTGCTGTCTGGCCGGGTGTGTTGCCGCCATGGCCGTTGACGAACAGCACGCGCTTGAAGCCGGTGCTGTGAAGGCTGTCGAGCACGTCGGTGATGATGCGCGCATAGGTGTCCATGCGCAGCGAGATCGAGCCGGGATAGTTGGCAAAATACGGCGTGATGCCGAAGGCGAGCACGGGAAACACCACCACCCCAAGCGGCGCTGCGGCCTCGACGGACAGGCGCTCGGCGAGGATGGAATCGACCGAATTGCTCAGATAGGCATGCTGCTCGGTCGAGCCCAGCGGGATGATCGCCCGGTCGTCGGATTTGAGATAGGTTTCCACCTGAAACCAGTTCATTTCGGCGATTTTCATGGTGTCTCCTGACCAGTTTGGCTGTGGCGCAGCGTATCGAGCAGCGGCAGCACATGGTGCTGAATGAACGTGCTGTCGGGGGCGTGCCGGTATTCCAGGGCCTGCTGCTGCGGCCCCACTTTTTCGGCCAGCCAATCGAGCCCGGTCGCATAGACCAGCACATCGACCCCGGTGATGAACGCATCGAGGTCGGGCGCATCGACCATGGTGACGCTGGTGCTGGCGACGTGCGGGCTGAAGCGCATGACCCCCGGTTTCATCAGCGCCATGAAGTCGGGAAAGATCGAGACGATGCCAATCCGTGTGCTTGGATCGAGACCCGCCAGCGCCTTGCGTGTCGCTTCGGATGGAATGAAACTGAGACCCACGACCGGGATCTGCGGGCCGACCAGCGCCTCGACCTCGGCGCGCCGATTGGCCAGCGTCAGCACGATATCGAGGCGCGGCGGCGTCCCGCTGGCCTTCAGCGCCTCGAGCGTCATCCAGCTCAAACTGTCGGTCGTGAATAAAAACGGGCGGATATGGTCGGCATAGGCCGCAGTGGCCTGCTCGAACAGGCCGACCAAGACGATGTGCAGACCATGGGCGCTTTGAAACCGCCGATGACCAGCCCGCGCGTTGACCAGCGCCGCAATACCGGCAGCATCGACCCCGAGGCTCCGGCCCATGTCCAGAAGCGCGTCGATCGCCGGATTGAGCTTTTCCAGATTGAGCGCACTGGAGACGCGCTCGGCAGGCGCCACGAAGGTGCCCGCGCTGCCCCGGGTTTCGATCAGCTTTTGCTGCTTGAGCTCTTTATAGACCCCGACCACCGTCATCGGCGCGACGCCCGCCCGCTCGGCCAATTCGCGCACCGGCGGCAGCCTGAGGCCCGCCGGCAGATCGCCCAGCGCGATACCGTACTGGATCAGCCCGCGCAGTTGCACGCCGAGCGGCACCGGCAAATCCCGGTCGAGCCCGGCAGCCAGAATGCTCAAGACATGATCACCCTGCTCACGTTCTAGTCGACTAGAACGAGCCGAACGTTTCGACGCGGGTACTGGCTGGACGGCACTTGACATAACGGCCTATCTTGCTTCCGATACGGCACTGACGTTCTAGTCTGACAGGACAAGATTGAACGGGACGACCGCCTTAGGCAAGAGGCTTCGTTCTGCTTTTTGGAAAAACCTTGCACAGCGCCGGCGGCACAGGAGCGTCTTGACCATGTCCCATTACGATCGTTTCAACGCCCGCTTTGGCGCGGTCAACGACGTGCTCAATGCCGTCAACATCCTCAATTGGGACGCCCGCACCATGATGCCGGCGGGGGCCAGCGTGACACGGTCCGAGCAAATCGGCACGCTGACCGAACTGGCGCGCGACATCATCGTCTCGACGCAAAGCCGCGAGCTGACTGCCGCTGCAGCCGAGGAAACGGCAAACCTGCCCGAAACCGCCGCCGAGCGCCGCGCCGTGCTGCAGGCCCAGGCGGCGATCGATTTTCACACCCGCGTTCCGGGCGATCTGGTCAAGGCACGCGCCGCCCAGCATTCGGTCGCCAATGACGCCTGGATCGCGGCACGCAAGGCCAATGATTTCGCGATCTTTGCGCCGCATCTGTCCGAAATGCTGCGACTGTCCAAGCTCTACGCCGACGCCATCGGGTGGGACGCGCATCCCTATGACGCGCTCGTCGGCCTCTATGAACCCGGCGAAACCGCCGCCAGCCTCAGCAGTTTGTTCGGCGCGCTCCGCACTGGCCTCAAGCCCATCTACGAGGCAGCGATCGCCCGCCCCGCGCCGCGCAGCGATTTCCTGTTCCGCGCCGTTCCGCCCGAGTTGCAGCGCAACTTTGCCGCTCGCATCTCCGAGGCCTTCACCTTCGACAACCAGCGCGGGCGCCTCGATATCTCGGTACACCCGTTCGAAGTCTCGTTCACCCGCAACGACGTGCGGCTGACCACGCGCTATCGCGAAAGCTACATGCCGATGGCGCTGTTCGGCACGCTGCACGAGACCGGCCACGGGCTCTACGAGCAGAACATCGATCCGGGCTACACGCGCTCGGTGCTCGCCACCGATCTCATTGGGCTCTATGCCGTCGGCGGCACCAGCTTTGGCGCCCACGAGTCCCAGTCGCGGCTTTGGGAAAATCACGTCGGGCGCAGCCGCGGCTTCTGGCAGCGCCATATGGCCGATCTGCAAGCCGATATTCCCGGCCATTATGACGACGTCACTGCCGAGGAATTCTATCGCGGCGTGACCCGGGTTTCGGCGGGGCTCACCCGCGTCGAGTCCGATGAAATGAGCTATGACTTCCACATCATGCTGCGCGTCGAACTCGAGCAGGCCATGCTCGACGGCAGCCTGTCGGTGGCCGATGTCCCCGGCGCCTGGAACGAGGCGATCAAGCGCGATCTGGGCCTCGACGTGCCCGACGACCTGCAGGGGTGCCTCCAGGATATCCACTGGTCGGTGGGCTATGTGGGCTCCTTCCCGACCTATACCATCGGCAACATTACCGCCGCCCAGTTGATGGAAACCGCGCGCGCCACGGCCCCTGCCGTCATCGGCGCCACCGAAGCGGGCGATTATACCGCCCTCGCCGGCTGGCTGCGCGACAACATCTGGCAGCATGGCCGGCGCTTCTCGCGCGATGAACTGCTGACCCGCATCACCGGCCGGCCGCTCGAAATTGAGCCTTATCTGGCCTATCTGGCCGCCCGCTACACCGAAGAGGTCTGACGATGGCTAGCCTGGTTATCCATGGCGGCGCAGGAACCATTCCACGCGCCAATTTCACCCCCGAGAGCTATCAGGCCGCGCGCGATGGCCTTGCCGATGCGCTGCGCGCAGGATGGGCCGTGCTGGCCAAAGGCGGGCTGGCGGTCGACGCGGTCGAAGCCGCCGTCGTCGCACTCGAAGATCACCCCAGCTTCAACGCGGGGTATGGCGCGGTGCTGAATGCCGCTGGCGATCACGAGCTGGACGCCGCCATCATGGACGGTCGCGAGCGCGCTGCTGGCGCCATTGCCTCCGCCCGCGCCATCCGCAATCCGGTTCGCGCCGCCCGGCGCGTCATGGATGCCAGCGAGTGCGTGCTGCTCTCGGCCGCCGGCGCCGATGCCTTTGCCCGTGAGCAGGGTCTCGACATGGTGGAGCAGAGCTATTTCACCACGCCTTTGCGCCAGCAGCACTGGCTACGCGCGCAAGAGGAAAAGGCGGGCCTCCTCAAACGCGAACGCAGCGAGGCCGAAAAACACGGTACGGTCGGTGCCGTTGCCCTCGATGACCTCGGCAATCTGGCTGCCGCGACCTCGACCGGCGGCTACACCTACAAGCGCGTCGGCCGCGTCGGCGACGCCCCGATCTTTGGCGCCGGCACCTACGCCGACAATGGCGTCGTCGCCGTCTCGTGTACCGGTCTCGGCGAATTCTTCATCCGCCGCGGCACTGCCCACGATATCGCCGCCCGCATCCGCTACGCCAACCAGAGCCTCGCCGAAGCGACAGCCGCCGCCATCGCCGACCTCACGGCAGACCAATGCGGCGCCGGCCTGATCGCCGTCGATAGCGCCGGCAACATGGCCCTGCCGCACAACACCGAAGGCATGTACCGCGGCTCGGTCACCGCTGCTGGCATTGCCTCGGTCGGCATCTACGCCGACGACTTTGCCCAGGTGGCGAATTTCTCGGTCACTGGCTGAGTGGGCCGTTGACCGGACCTTAGTGGCCAGCCTTGATCGGCTTGGCGCCAGGCAGCATGCCTTTCAGCGCCGTCCACAAGGGCGACAGCACATAGCCAACGACCGGGATGGTGATCGCACCGACCACGATGCCAGCGATCGCGTAGCCGATGGTCTCGACGATCCAGCCGACCACGCCACCCATGGCTGCACCAGCGGCGACCGAGGCGTCATGGATCACATCCCCGACACTGTGCAGGCCGAAATCGTGCACGCCATGCACCATGATGCTGCCGCCGACCCAGATCATCGCGGCGGTGCCGATAATGGTGAGCGCGGTCATGAAATAGGGCATGCCAATGACAATGCCGCGGCCGATGGCCCGCGTCGGGCCCGAGCCCTGCCCGTCCCGCGCCAGCCACAGGCCAAAATCGTCGGCTTTGACGATCAGCGCCACCGAGCCATACACCGCGGCGGTGATGCCGATCGCCACCAGCAGCAGCACGAACGCCTGCGTCACGAAGCTTTCGTTGGGCAGTTCGGCCAGGGCGATCGCCATGATCTCGGCCGACAGGATGAAATCGGTCTTGATGGCGCTGCCGACCTTGGCGTCTTCCAGCGTCTCGGCCTTGAGCGCGACAGGCTCGAGCCCGGCTTCGTGCGCATGTGCGGCTTTTGGCGCCACGGCATGCCAGATTTTCTCGACGCCCTCGTAGCACAGATAGGCGCCGCCGATCATCAGCAGCGGAGTGATCGCCCAAGGCAGCAGCGAGCCCAGGATCAGTGCCGCGGGCAACAGGAAGATCAGCTTGTTCTTGATCGAGCCGGTGGCGATCTTACCGACGATCGGCAATTCGCGATCCGCGGCAAAGCCCGTGAGATATTTCGGCGTCACCGCCGCATCGTCGATCACCGCGCCGCTGGCCTTGAGCCCCGCCTTCATGGCCATGCCCGCCACATCGTCGAGCGACGCAGCCGCTACCTTTGCGATGCCGGCAATATCGTCCAGCAGGCCAATCAGTCCAACGCTCATGAATTCGCTCTCCGCGGTTTAGGCATCATCGATGACAACGCAGCGGCTCGCATTTCCGTGACCGGCGCCGATAGCGACGTGGCGTCGCAGGCTGACCTGCCGGTCTAGAACCGCACCTTGAGCGACACGCGCGCCGCGTGGCTGGTGGCCAGTTCGCTGATATCGGCGGTGTAGTCGAGCGACACGATGACATCGGCACTGGGGCGATATTCGACGCCAGCGTTCAGCCTCAGCCGATCGC
>Ga0247806_10001613_pt1 | contig 10820 bp, 12 predicted proteins | sample UWRJL059202B1_FD_179935 | JGI IMG/M metagenome (GOLD analysis project Ga0247806, IMG submission 179935) | Plant litter microbial communities from Arlington Agricultural Research Station in Wisconsin, United States - UWRJ-L059-202B-1 | ecosystem: Environmental > Terrestrial > Plant litter >... | reverse complement strand
AACCTGGAGCAGCCCCCGGCGGGCACCCAGACCGAGACCGAGACGACGCCCCCGGCGGGCACCGCCAACGTCGAGATCACCCCCGAGATCCAGAAGCTCATCGACGACGCCGCCGCCCAGGCGAGCCGTGACGCGAACCGCGAGGCCATCGCCGCCAAGAAGCGCGCGAAGGAACTCGAGGACGCCGAGCAGGCCCGCAAGGACGCCGAGCTCTCCGACGCCGAGCGACTGCAGAACGAACGCGACGCCGCCACCACCGCAGCCGAAGCCGCCAAGGCCGAGCTGCGATCCGCCCGCATCGAGAGCGCCATCCTCGCCGCGGCCGGCGACTTCGCAGACCCCACCGACGCGCTCACCGTCGCCAGCTCCATCGAACTGGACGACGACGGCATGCCGGTCGGCGTCGTGGAGGCCGTCGCGGCGCTCCTCGCCGCCAAGCCCCACTACGCCAAGCCCAGCGGCACCCCGCCACTGGACGCGAGCAATCCCGCTCGCCTGACCGAATCGCTCAGCCCCCAGCAGCAGACGGAAGCGCTCCGCACCCGCAAGCGCGGCCCGTCCGTCTGGGGCTGACCACCACCGCACCGCCCCCCGCCAGACCTTCAAGCCCGCCCCCCACCCCTCCCGGAGCACACCATGGCCATCGGCAAGACACGCGTCGCAGACCTCAACGACCTGTTCGCAGACATCTTCGAGCAGGCCATGCGCAAGGCTCGCTCCAAGGGCGTGATGACGGCACTCGTCACCGTCTACCGCGACTCCATCGGCACCGAGGACCGCGTGTTCTCCGAGCGCCCCAAGGCGCACTCCGTGAAGCTCGACGAGAACGAGAGCTTCCAGAGCCCCGCGAAGCTCGGCAAGACCGAGCTGGCCCGCCTCAGCCCGGGCGAGGCGATGAGCGGCGCCACGATCAGCCTCCGCGACCTGCGCCAGGATCCCGAGGCGCGCACCGAGGCCGCGTTCGAGCTCGGCTCGGCGCTCGCCACCACCATGGAGAAGGACCTCCTCTCCGTCCTCCCGTCGCTCAACGGCGGCGCAGGCGCCACGATCGGCGGCGCCGGCGTGACCCTCACGTGGGGCCACATCCTCGCCGGTCAGGTGCAGCTGCACGCCAAGAACGTCGACGGTCCCTACGACTGCGTGCTGCACCCGTACGCCGCGTACGACCTGTCCTCACAGGTGTCGCTCGAGCGCGACCTCGGCAACGTGCCGGACGTCGTCAAGAACGGCCTCGCCGCGGAGATGTGGCTCGGCCGCTACCAGCAGACCGACTTCTACGTCGCGAACGACATCGAGCCCGACGGTCAGGACGACGTCATCGGCGCGATCTTCACCGCCGACGCCATCGCGCTCGACATCCGCCACGCCCCGGAGATGTTCGAGCCGCAGTTCGACCAGGACGCGCGCGAGTTCAGCCTCCGCATGTACACCGACTACGCGTACGGCGTGCGCCGCTCGACGTACGGCATCCCGGTCAAGAGCGACGCCACGGCGCCGGTCTCGTAGCTCCTCAACGCCGGGCGCTCGCCGCCCCGCCCACCCGCAAGACGCGGGCGCCCGGCACTCGTTTCCCCACACCGCACCTCGCCACCCGCATCGCAGGAGATCACCATGGGCTACAAGCCGCAGAACCAGACCATCTCGTTCGCCGACCCGACGCTCGACGCGCGCGTCCCGCTCGCCTACGCCCCCGCGGATGGCGGCGGCCTCAGCGTCGTCGCCGCTCGCGCGATGGTGCCGGCGCTCGCCCAGGGCGACACCAACGTCATCAGCTTCCAGCTCGTGAAGGGCTCGACCGTCGCCGGCGCGGCCACGGCGGTCACCGCGCCGCTGCACAACGGCAACACGGGCGGCGCCGCGTGGGTGGCGAACACCCCGCGCGAGTTCACCATGATCGCGGGCGTGTCCCTCGATCCGGGCGAGTGGCTCGTCGCCGTGTACGACGAGACGGGCACCGTCGCGCCGACCAACGGCTTCATCAACATCGACACCGTCGCTGGCAAGCGCTGATCCCGCGTGGAGGCGCTGACCGCAACGGTCCGGCGTCTCGCCGGCGCGACCGACGAGGACGCCACCCCAGACGGTGACGTCGTCGCGGCGCTCACCGCTCACCGCATGTGGCTCGGCGACATGCCGCTCGTGTGGATGCCTGCGCTCGCCGCGGGCGCCTTGCGCGAGTACCGCGTCGCCGTGGCCGCCGTGTGGGGCCGCATCGACACGGACGACGCGGTCGTGACGAACAGCAGCGGCGTGACGCTCGACCCGACCGACTTCGCGATCGACGACGCTGGCGTCGTCACGTTCACCGACGACCAGGGCCCCGCGACGTACTACCTCAGCGGGTTCGGATACGACGTGCACGCCGCCGCCGCGGACCTCGTCGACGCGCGCGTGGCGCTCACCGCGGGCGACTACGACGTGAAGCTCGGCGACCAGACGTTCAACCGGTCCCAAGCCATCGGGGGGCTTCGCGCCCTGTCGAGCAGCCTGCGCGCGAAGGTGCTGCCGAGCATGACGCGGCTCGTGCGGATGGACGAGGCGCCCAGCGCGCCGCGTCTGCGCACGCGCCGGGGGCAGCGCTGATGCTTCGCCCGGACGAGCTCGCCCGCATCCGCGCCACGAACGCTGCGTGGATGACGCACACCTGCACGATCACCCGCCCGGGTGGTGCGCAGGCCGCAGGTGGGTGGCCCGGCCCCGAGACCACGGAAGCGACTGGCGTGCCGTGCCGCGTGGAGCCGGCAAGCAGCCGCGGCGGGCAGGAACAGGACGCCGGCAGCGGCATCACCAGCGCAGCGCCATGGGACATCGTCCTGGGCCACGACGCGATCGGCATCCAGCCGCGCGACACGATCATCGTCGATGGCGTCGGCGTGTTCGACGTCGTGTCCAGCACCAGCGACCGAGGCGTGCAGACCGACGCCGTCGCCGCGTGCACGAAGCGGGACCCCGCCTGATGGCCGGCACCAACAACTTCCACCGGATCGCGGACGCCCTGCCGGGCAAGGCCCGCAACCTCGTCGACGCCTACCAGGGGTTCGGCCTTGACCTCGCCGTGCAGCTTGCCCCGGTCGACGATGGCGACCTGCGCGGCAGCGGCGCCATGGCGCCGGGCGATGGCGAGTTCGACGCGAAGGTCGTGTTCACCGCCGAGCACGCCGCGCCGCAGGAGTTCGGCACCGTCGACATGGCGCCCCAGCCCTACCTGCGCCCAGCGTTCGATGACCTGCGCCCGCACTTCAAGCGCGACACGAAGGGGCTGTTGAAGCCGTGACCGCGATCGACGCATCCAACGTGGTCGACGAGGCGCTGCGCGCCGTGCTCGCGCCGCTCGCGCCCGGCGGCGCACACAACACGCTCCGCGACCAGCGCAGCGCGTTCCCCGTCATCGTCTTCCGCCTCGCTCCCGGCAGCGAGGACCTCCCCAGATACGGCGCGCGCGACGGCGTCGAGCACCTCGAGTACGACGTGCGCGTCATCGCACCCCGCGACCTTCAGGCCGGCGTCGGCGCGATCCTCGCGAACGTGCACGCCACGCTGCAGGGCGTCGCCATGACGCTCCCCGGCCTCACCCACCTGCAGACCATGCGGCGCCGGCGCATCCCCACGTACAGCGAATCGACGACCGGCACCGCGTACATCCACCGCGGCAGCACGTACACCGTGAGCATCAGCCACCCAACCTGAGCGAGCGGCAGACGAGGCCCGGGGCGACCCTGCCCCCGTGACCCGCTCCTCAGCTACCCACACGTGCGTCGTCGGCTTCGACTACCAGCCCAAGCGCGGCGCACCGCTGCGGTTCGAACCGACCGAGCCCGTCGCGGGCCTTCCGGCCGGCGTCATCGCACAGCTCACCAAGGACGGCGTCATCGAAGCGCCCAACGCGGGCGGCGACGATGCCTGAGGTCCACGGCTCCGAGAGCCGCCTGTATATGAACGGCCTCGACGTGTCGTCGCTGTTCCGCGAGCTCGAGGGCGGCTCCGCCCACGACCTCGTCGACACGACGACGTTCGGCGCCACGAGCGACGAGCACATCGTCACGCCGCAGCTCAAGCGCACCATCACCGCGGGCGGCCTCATCGACGTCGACCCCGCGAACGGCGCGCACGCCGCGCTGCAGGCGCTGAACAACGCAGGCGCATCCGTCACGGGCGCGCAGGTCATGGTCTGGCAGGCGCGCGACACCACGCTCGGCGATCCCGGCCTCCTCATCGTCGGCAGCGTCCCCAAGCCGACCGTCAAGAACGTCATCCGCGACGTCGTGCAGACCGCGTTCATGGCGCAGAGCAACCTCTCCGGCTGGTGCCGCGCGCTCAAGAACAAGGCCTCGATCGCCGCCGCCGGTAGCGCCGTCGGCCTCAACCACGGCGCGCCGACCACCGCAGGCGGCATCTCCGTCCTGCAGGTCATGTCGATCACCGGCACCACCCCGGTCCTGACCGTCAAGACCCAGCACTCCAGCGACTCCACCAACGGCGTCGACGGCACCTGGGTCGACCTCGCCACGCACGCCGCGATCAACACCGCAGGCGTCGCCGCGGGCTACGCAGACGTCCAGCAGGTCGCCGCCGGCACGGTCAACAAGTGGCTCCGCCACACGCTCGCAGTGACCAGCGGCTCGCTCTCCAACGTCGTGCTCGCCCACCAGTTCGTCCGCATCCCCTGACCCCCCGCACCACGAGGAACACACCATGGCCGAAGTCCACGGATCAAAGCTCGTCGTCCTGCTCAACGCAGTCGACATCACCGCCGCGTACCACCGCGACGACATGGAGTTCGGCCAGGGCGAGCGCGACCTGCTCGACCGCACCAACTACGGCGCGACGTACGACCGTCACGGCGTCAGCCCGATCGCGAAGGGCGTTCCGATGACCATCGGCGGCATCTTCTCGACCGAGATGCACGCGGTCATCCAGCCGCTCGAGGGCACCGACACCGCGCTCGTCATCAAGCCGGCCGGCGCCGCCGCCTCCACGCCGAAGCTCAGCGGCACGGTGACCGTCACCAACTACAAGGTGAAGTCCAACGTCATGGGCGACGCCACGTGGAGCGCGACGCTCACGCCCAACAGCGCGATGGTGTGGGGCACGAACTGATGGCGCGACGCGCCACAGTCGAGGACCTGCGCCGCCCGCGCACGAAGACCGTCACCGTCGACGTGCAGGACGTCGACACGGACGAGTGGGTGCCGACCGAGTTCGTCATCCAGCGCGTCAAGGCCGGGCACCGCAAGCAGCTCCAGGCGGACTGCGTCGACGCGGACGGCCTGTTCGACCTCGAGCACGCCACGCGCCTCGCGTGCGCGCTGTGCACGATCGACCCGGACCTGTCCGAGGACGACGTCGAGCACATGGATCTCGACGTGCTCGTCGAGCTCGGCGGCGAGATCACGAAGCACTCCAACCACCGGTCCATCCGCGAGATGGCGACCCCCGACCCCGAGGAGGGGGCGGAGGCCGTCAAGTCGTTTCGCCTTGAGGGACCGGAACCCGTCGGCAGCGGCGGAGTGGACGCGGAACCAGCTGATGCTGCGGACCGGGTGGACGGATGACGTGCTCGACGAGATGGACGACGCGCGGCTGACCAGCCTCTACGCGACGTTGCTGGTCGAGCACTTCGAGGCGACGGGCGACGCGAGCGCGTTGGGGGGTGATCGGTCATGAGCGACGAAGCAGCACGCCTCGAGGGCATCGTCGCGATCACCGGCGTGCCGCAGTCCGTGAAGGGCCTGAAGGACGTCGGCACCGCGGCGGACGGCGCGCAGGCCGGGCTCGACAAGACGACGAAGAGCGCCAAGAAGGCCGACGAGGCGCTGGACGAGGTCAAGGCGTCGTCGAAGGGTGCCGCCGACGGGCTCAAGCGGACCGAGACGCAGGCGAAGGACACGGGCGAGACGCTCGCCACCGCCGGCACGAAGGCGCGCCGCACGAAGCAGGACTTCGAAGGGCTCGGCAGGTCGAGCAGGGGTGCCGGCGACGAACTGGGCGGCTTCGGCCGCCGATCGCGCACGACCGCCACCGACGTCGACGCGCTGCGCGACCGGTTCGACCGGGCCGGCACCAGCATGCGCACCACGGGCCGGTCGCTCACCACGACCGTGACGCCCGCGCTCGTCGGCATCGCGGGCCTGTCGTTCTCGAAGTTCGCGACGTTCGACCAGACCATCCGGCAGGTCGGCAGCGTCGCCGACATCGCCGGCCGCGACCTCGACGGCATGCGCGCCACCGCGCTGAAGCTCGGCAAGGACACGTCGTTCGGCGCGAACGAGGCCGCGACCGCCATGCTCGAGCTCGCGAAGGGCGGCATCAGCCAGGCGCAGATGAGCGCCGGCGTCCTCGACCAGACCCTCACGCTCGCCGCGGCTGGCTCGCTCGAGCTCGGCAGCGCCGCGGCGTACATGACCAACACGCTCAACGCGTTCGGGCTGAAGGCCGGCGCGGCAGGCGGCGTGGCGGCCGCGCTCGCCGGTGGCGCCAACGCGTCCACCGCCAGCGTGGAGTCGCTCGGCATGGGCCTCGCGCAGACCGGCCGCAGCGCGGTCGACGCCGGCATGAGCCTCAACGAGACCGTGGGCGCGCTCGCGGCGTTCGAGAACGCGGGCGTGAAGGGCTCCGACGCCGGCACGTCGCTCAAGACGATGCTGACGCGTCTCGTGCCGCAGACGAAGGAAGCCGCGGACGAGATGAAGCGGCTCGGTCTCGACTTCACGGACGCGCGCGGCAACATGCTCCCGATGCGCGACGTCGCGCAGCAGCTCCAGACGAAGCTCAAGGGCCTGTCGGAGTCGCAGAAGATCGCGGCGCTCAACACCATCTTCGGCTCTGACGCGAGCCGCGCGGCCGGCATCATGGCCGAGAACGGCGCGGCGGGCATCGACAAGATGGTCGCCGCCACGAAGGACCTCGACGCGGCGCAGGAGCTCGCGAAGGTCAACATGGAGGGCGCGCGGGGCTCGATCCAGCAGATGACCGGGTCGGTCGAGACCGCGGCCATCAAGCTCGGCACGATGCTCGCCCCGAACGTCGTGTCGCTGGCGGAGGGCGTCGGACACGCAGCGGACCGGTTCTCCGCCCTGGACGCGAACACCCAGCGGACGATCCTCACGGTCGGTGGCATCGCCGCCGTGTCCGGGCCGGCGCTCATGGCGTTCGGGTCCATGGCGGACGGCGCTGGCAAGCTCGTCGGAGCGTTCGACAAGGTCCGCGGCTCGCAGCGCTTGTCCGCGCTCGCGATGAACCCCTGGACGCTGGGCGCGGCCGGCCTCGCCATCGGCGCCGGGCTGGTCTACCGAGCCGTCAAGCAGTCCAACGCCGCCGACGAGGAGTGGCGCCAGAACGGCCTGCAGCTCGTCGACGTCATCGCCCGCCGCAAGGACGCCGTCACAACCCTGCGCGGCGCGCTCGGCCGTGCTCGCACCGCCGCAACCGAGATGGCGGACGCCGACGACAGGTTCGGCCGCGACAGCGACCAGTACAAGGCCGCCGCTCTCAAGCGCCGCGACGCGCTCAAGGAGGTCGCCGACGCGAAGCGCGACGTCACGAAGGCCGAGCAGGAAGCGAAGGACACCGTCGGCGTCGGCGACGGCAAGGGCACCACGACCGGCAGTGCCAACGCTGGCGAGGAGGGCGCGATCCGCGCGTCGCTCGTCGAGACCGAGAACAAGATCACCGACGCGCTCGCGAAGCAGAAGGAGGCTCGCGACAAGCTGCTTGAGCAGCAGGCCACCGGCACACGGACCGTGCTCGGCGAGACCGTCGCAGTCGACACCTACGCGAGCCGCATGGCCGCCGCGAAGACCCGCATGGGCGAGCTCAACGAAGCGATGCGCACCGGCAACGGTGACGCGCGCCAGCTCGCCGCCGAGTTCCGCGAGCAGCAGAGCGTCTACGACAGCAACTCCTCGTCCCTCGCGAAGCTGCGCGGCGAGTACAAGCGCGCCGGCGGAGACGTCCGCGACCTGCGCTCGGAAGCGGACAAGCTCGCCGGATCGCTCGGCGTGATGTCGAAGGGCGCCGCGGACCAGATCGTGCGCGACTTCGGGCTCGTCGGGATGTCCGCGGGCGAGGTGAAGAAGAAGCTCTCGACGATGGCGAACACGCCGCTCAACATGAAGATCGCCCAGGCGCTGCTGACGGAGATGACCGCCGCACAGCGCAAGGCGCAGTTCGGCACCTCGAACATCAACGCGATCCTGAAGACGATCGGCAACACGCCGGTCAGCAACAACTGGGGGCAGCAGTTCGCCGCCGACCTCGCGGCCGCTCGCGCGGAAGCCGCTGGCGGCGTGCACGTCAACATCACCGTCAGCAAGCACCAGAACATCACGACGACGACCCGCAGCCTCGAGGGCGGGAAGGACGGCAACCCCGCCACGCCGTTCGCGAAGGGCGGCATCATCAGCGGCCCGGGGACTGGCACGAGCGACAGCATCCTCGCGATGGTCTCCAACGGTGAGGCCGTCGTGCCGGAGGCGTCTACGCGCGCCAACCGGGGCCTCGTCGAGTGGCTGATCGACAACCCCGGCGAGAAGATCCAGCTCCCCGGCTTCGCCAAGGGCAAGAAGCCGTTCCACGCCGCCGACAAGAACAAGGACGGCAAGGTCACCGCGGGCGAGAAGAGCGCGTACGCGAAGGCTCAGGCCGGGTCGAACCTGACGGCGGCGAAGTTCGACGCGAACACCGCCGACCCGGCGCTCGTCACGAAGATCGCGAACGCGCAGACCCAGCTCGAGGCGGCGATCATCGCCCAGGCTGACGCGCTCCAGGGCAAGCCCGGCGCCGCGAACGATGCGACGTCCTCGAAGAAGCGCGCAGACGCGCTGCAGGCCCAGTACGACGCGATCACGGGCAAGGACGCTGCCGGGCGTCGCAAGAAGCTCAAGCCCGCGCTCGACAAGGCCAAGGCTGCTGCGAAGGCCGCCCAGTCCCGCTACGACAAGCTGCTCGCCACGCTCAGCTCGTCAGGCGACAAGCGCCGCAGCCTCGCGAGCGACATCGTCGGCTGGGAGGACCAGCTCGCATCGAGCAGCGAATCCGCCACGGAGAAGAAGGCGCAGGAAGACCACGACGCGGCGGCCCTTCGCGCCGAGGCGCTGGGTGAGGAAGACCCGGACGCGAAGAAGCGGCGCGAGGCGATCAACGCGATCCGCCGCGCCGCGGGGATGTCCGAGCTCGCTCGCGGCGACACGCTCAACGAGGACGGCACCATCACGCCCGGGCGTGGCTCCACGAGCGACAGTCCGGACCTTGCCGCCCAGCTGGCGCAGTCACAGCGGCGCGCGCAGATCGCGGAGGACAACCTGCGCATCCAGACGCAGGCGCAGAGCGTGTTCAACGGCCCGGGCGACATCGGCAGCGGCGGCGGCGCGCTCGCCACGGCAGCCGGCGTGAACCTGCACTTCCACTCCACGGTCCCCGCGACCGCGCAGCAGCTCGCGAGCGTCGCGGACATGGCGCTTGCCGGCGGCGCGTTCAACGGCTACGCCGCGGCGGCGTACAACCCCGTCCAGCAGATCGGAGCGTGACCGCATGGCGCTGTTCCTGAGCCTGCGCAGCAACAAGGTCGGCGACACGGGCCTCGTGCTCGTGAACGCCGCGACGGCGACCGGGTACGAGTGGCTGAGCCCCGGCGTGCTGGAGGGCGTGCTCGGCGCCGTGCAGCAAGACGCGATCATGGCGCAGAGCATCGATCAGTCGCCGGTCAAGGTGTCGCAGCGCGAGGGCGCGCGCGAGCTCGTCATGCGCATCCAGATCGTCGGCACGAGCTGGGCCGACTACGTCACGAAGCGCGACGCGCTCATCACCGAGATCCGCCAGGTCAATGACTACGGCGGGCGCATGCGATTCCGCGCAACAAGCGGCACCGCGAGCGTCGAGTTCGATGTTCAGCACATCGCTACGGGGCCGACACACTCGCACCTCGCAGAGGTGTCGTTCACGCACCAGCTCGAGGTCAAGATCACGTGCGCGCCGTACGCGCTCGGCGATCCGATGGACATCGCGGACACCTTCGCCACCAACACGCTCGGCACGGGCGGCGTGTTCAACAACGGCGGCGCGGACTGGGTGGTGCGCAGCGGGACGGCGCCGTCCGTGACGGGCGGTGCGATGGTTGCCGCGGCGGCTGGCTCGGCCACGGTGGTGGAGCACACGGGCACGCCGTACTCGATCGGCGATTCGCAGCAGACCCTCGCGTTCCAGTTCTCCGCGCAGGTGTCCGGGAACGGCGCAGGTGTCGTACTGAAGCGCCTCGCTGATGGATCACACCTGCGTGTGATCGTGAACGACAACGGTACGAACAGCACCCTGCGCATCCAGAAGGTCGACACGGGCGGCACCGCCACTGACCTCGGCTCGGTGGCGAATCTCGGCGCGCGCGTCCCGGCGGCCACCACGCGCTACGTGCGCGGGCGCATCGAGGGCAACGTCGTGATCGCGGAGGCGTGGACGACCGAGCCGTCGCCGATGAACCTCGCCTCGGCCGCCGCGACGACATACGCGCATACGCTCGCCGGCGGCGACGCCACTGCGTTCGGCGATCGGGTGGAGGGCGCGACCGGCGTCTACCTCGCACCGACCGCGTCGGCGAGCATCTCGGCGCTGTATTGGCGGCGGGACGCGTTCTGCTACGTCGGCAGCACCTCGTCGGGCATCGGAGCGGATGCTTCGCCGTCCACCATCTTGGCCTCCGGACGGATTCCGGGCACCGCAGCTGCCGAGGTCGAGACACGCCTTGGGATCTTGGCGTCTGGCAACGGTGGCGACGCGCTTGCCGTGTCATGGGCGCCGCGCGTCACGGGATCACCAGTGGACCGACCCTT
>Ga0247806_10001612_pt1 | contig 10823 bp, 9 predicted proteins | sample UWRJL059202B1_FD_179935 | JGI IMG/M metagenome (GOLD analysis project Ga0247806, IMG submission 179935) | Plant litter microbial communities from Arlington Agricultural Research Station in Wisconsin, United States - UWRJ-L059-202B-1 | ecosystem: Environmental > Terrestrial > Plant litter >... | reverse complement strand
GCTGCGTCAATTGCCAGGTCGCTCAAGTTAACAGAGTCGGTACGCATGTAAGTGATCTTACCCTCTTGGTAGAGCTTTTGGGCGCTGCTCATAGTCGCTCGAGCACCGAAGCCGAGCTTTGAGTTGGCCTCTTGTTGCAAGGTGCTTGTCGTGAATGGGGCGCCCGGTGTTCGCTTGCCTGGGCTGGTAGTGACGTTGCTGACAGTAAATTGTGCATTTTCAAGGCTCGCAAGGAAGGCAGCCGCTTCTTCTTCAGTATTGAATCGCTGAGGAAGTTCAGATTTAACTGTGAGGCCACCGTGTTCAAATTCGGCAGTCACCTTAAACTTAAATGAACCTTCAAACTTTTGGATCTCACGTTCACGTTCAACCAATAGACGAACTGCTGGTGATTGCACGCGACCGGCAGACTTACCGCCAGGGACTTTTTGCCAAATAACTGGGCTGAGCTCAAACCCTACCAAGCGGTCAAGGATTTGCCGAGCCTGCTGTGCTTGCACGAGTTCCATATCAACAAAACGAGGTTCTTTCACCGCCGCTTCGATGGCTGTCTTTGTAATTTCGTGGAAAACGATACGTTTGGTTGTTTTAGGGTCGAGCCCGAGAACCTCACAAAGGTGCCAGGCAATCGCCTCTCCTTCGCGGTCTTCATCGGTTGCGAGCCAAACTGTTTCGGAAACCTTGACGGCTTTTTTCAATTCAGCGATGGTCTTCTTTTTCTCAGAGTCAACTTCGTAGGTTGTCTTAAAATCGTTTTTGACATCGATTGGCGGTGTGCCATCTTTTGTCTTTTTGGCAATCGAACGGATGTGCCCCACACTTGAGAGTACGTGAAAATCACTACCAAGATATTTCTCGATAGTTTTCGCTTTTGCTGGGGACTCGACGATTACTAGATTTTTAGCCATAGGAATAAGTATATAATTTCTTCTTTAAATAGTACTGAGCTTTTCAAAGCTTTTGCTTAATTAGCTAAGCACAAGGCCTGACTTTATACAAATTGACGGTGTTTGTCAAAGTTGCGATTCTTTCATGACTGCAATGACAGCGAATCGACCATCTTCTGACTTCTCGCCTTTTAAGAATGCAGAATGCGAGAAATAACGAGGATCAGTTGCGGTATCGGCCGGGTTGTCTGTGATATTCTCGGCACGAATACCCGCTCGCTCGAGTTGCTCAAAAGCAACTTCTTTCATACCTCTATTATTGAGTGTGTAAATTGCGTACGCAGCTTTGCTTGGTGCGGGTGAAAGCCATGTCTGTATATCTTCTGGCTTCGAGCCGTAGTGTTGCACGAGATGTGTGACCGAACGAACCGCGCCATCTTGCTCGAGACTATGTCGGCCAAGGTGGGAAAGCATAAGAACTCCCTTTGTAGGGTCGAAGAATATTGTTGCGACGCAATCGGCAACGGGCAGGAACAGAACCTGGCCTGGTGTTGTCGTGACGAGTGCGTCTGCCGGCGAAGGAACTGCCTTCTGTGTGCCGATACCCTTTTCTTGTACCCCAACTTCTTTATAGCGGCAAAAATCCGTACCGTCATAAGTAATGTAGAGTCGGGTTGTGTCTGCGAGTGTAAAGCCATTCTTCTTAAGCCATGCCTCTCGATGAGAAGTGACCGAAGGATCCAATTGATCGAGCGGATTATACATTGAACCATGGGCGGTGGTCGAAGTTGCAGTGAAAAGAGTGTACATAGATATAGTGTAACAGCCTACACTTGCCACCGATTCCCGCCCATCGGTTTTACGACATTTCGCAGTTCCATCATTGTCATGGCTTGTAAGAATTCGCTCGCTTCAACCCCTGAGGTATGTAGGAGTTCGTTCCCGTCCCTCACTCCACTACGAATCAGGTCGATTATCACCTGCTCTATAGGTGTTTGTGCGAGCGGAATCGTCAGCTGCTCCACTACGCGTTCGGGTGCAATCACATGTAAGATATCCGTCGCACTCATAACGACGTGCGCTCCTTGTTGCAATAGCCGATTTGGCCCAACAGAAAGCAGGCTCGTAATTGGCCCGGGTACAGCAAAGACATCTTTGTTTTGTTCGAGTGCATGACCGACGGTCGAGAGTGTCCCACTTCGATCAGCAGCCTCGGTCACAACGATTGCATCGGCGAGGCCGCTAATCAATCGATTTCGCGCTAAGAAATGATGCTTACGAGCAAGAGTGCCAGGAGGATATTCACTTATCAGCGCTCCACCCTGCCTAATAATCCTCTGCGCCAATTGCCGATGGGTCGCTGGATAGATTTCGGGTAAGCCTGTCGGAAGAACTGCAACGGTCACTCCGCCAGCTTCAAGCGCAGCTTCGTGGGCAATGGCATCAATCCCCAATGCCAAGCCACTCACGATAATAACCCCCTGCTGAGCGAGTTCCGTGGCAAGCTGGCGAGTGACTTCTTTGCCATATGCCGTCGGTCGACGAGTGCCGATGATCGCCACAGTTGGCACCTTTTCTACTGGTAATTTTCCACTCCACAGCAAATACTCAGGTGGTGTATGTATCATTAATAGTGGTGAAAGGAAGGGATTATCCGCTATACTATCTCTATTGCTTTTTCCTACTTTCATGTCTATCCTCAGTTAAGTATTGACATTATGTCAAAGACGTGCTAAAATCGTTTCTGATTGGTTAGTTCTGCGAGATTAACCAAGTACCTTATACCCCCTATTTCTAACTGCAGTGCAAGAAATTGTACTGCTAACGTTAGGTTATATGCAAGGTGCTTTTTAAGTAACTACCCTCCACTTTCTAAGCCGAGATTCATCTTGACCGCCTTGCATGTATACTAATCCCTTTAACGCCTCTCCCCTTAAAAGGAAAGGAGCCCAATTTAAAGAATTGTTCGACGGTGACTATACAGTAGTAGATGAGACTCTGCGAGGTTTATCTAGGCGCGCACCATATAGAATATCGGTTCGCGACGCTTCACTTGAACGATTCTGGGTGGGTTAAAGGGTAAAATGGCACCAGGTGATGCCCACCCTTACCTGGTGCCTTTTTATTTGGCAAAAAACCTAACGAATATATTTAAGAATAAACCCATTCCACTTGGGGTCGCTTGCGGCCTCTTTTAATTTGTCTGGAATAATAAAGCTATCAGGGGCGTCGTGATCTTGGATTGGGCGTTGGCCAAGGTATTCCCACGGTTCATTGGCGAGCTTGGCAAAGACGAGTGTCGCAGGGTTGCCAGAATCAAACGCGACATTGAGGGTTGTGAGTTGGTTCCCCTGTTCAGTTACGGCGATGCCTCGACTGACTGTGTTGGTTAAACGCTCCGCGTCAGTCAAGGCGAGCAATGCATCGAGCTCAGCGACGAACGTGTCGGCGACTGCCTTGTCGACACAGCTAAGGCCAACGAGGACAGGCGTATTCTTGAGCGCTTCCCGGTCGCTGATTTCACAGGCCACATTTTTACTTTCGTAATAGCTCAACGTGACTCCGTTGATTTGCGCTGTTTGTGTACCACTTGTCTTGTTGAATGAAAGTCCTTCGAGGTACGTTGTGGCTTGTTTCAGGAGCGCTGCGTGCTGTTGAGGAGTCGCATCGGCTGATTGGGTGAATTGCACATAGTTACTTGCGACAACCGTTGTGGTGTAGCCCTTGGCGATTGCCCGATAGAAGATCGTACCGTTGGTCGCGAGGTCGGGAATGGCGGTGTTCATTCGAGGAGCGGCTGAAACGACTCGTTGTTCGGTGGTTTGTTTCTCGCGAACGGTATAAAGGCTTGCTATATCGCTCTCATCTATCTTCTTGGTAAAATCAGCGACAATCGTCTCGGCGCTGGCTGATTCAACGGTGGCTGGTCGCGGTGTTGGCTCTTTACTGATCTGTGATTGAATTCTCGTGAGGAAGAAAATCTGCGCGGCAGCAACACCTGCAAAAAGAAGGATAGAGGCGGTGACGATGATAATGAATTTTTTACTTCGATGCATACAAATAATCCTTATGGGTAACACTCACGGTATTGAATTGTGGGAACGCAGCCATAGCCAAAAGAGCCCCAGTTGCTGGCAGTAACTTGGCCCCATGGTCCGTTACAATACACGGTTGCTTGTACGTAGCCGTTTCCCCAGGCCTGCCCGGGATTCGTCCAGCTTTGTGGCCCGAGCGCTGACCAACTATTTACCGACCAGTTGTTATCGGGTGCGCTCACGATCCAGTTGACTGAGCCTGATGTTGTGTAAGTTGCGGGGCATGAGGCGCTCCAGCAGGCTGTTCGCTCTGCACAGGTGCCGGCATAGGCAACGCTGGCAGCACCGAGTGAGTGGCTCTGAGTGTTGTTCGAGGCGGATGTCCAGGTACTTGCAACACCACCAACGACGCAGCGACTCTCGAGGCCAAGTGCCACACTTGTATTCCACGTTAATCCGTATGAAACGGTTTTATGTGCAGTGCCATTTTGCCAGATACTTCCATTGGCCGTCCAGCGATATTCAGGGGTTCCAGCGGGACACACGGCATTGCTCGTCGCAGCAAGGGCGTTCCAGGTACGAGTCACTGACATGGTGTGCGCTGCCGGTGCGGGCACGGTGGTCGTCGCGCTGGCGATGGTTGACCAATTGCCAATATCTTTTGGATGAACGCCTTGAACTTGGAAATAGTACGTGATGCCCGGATTGAGTCCGGTGATAACGCGGTTGGTGCTCGTAATATCTGACACGGTAATTGGTGAGGCCATGCCGCTCGTTGTTGAGTAGCGAAGTGTGTACGAAGCGGGATTCGGGCTAGTAAGTGCGCTCCAGTTAACGGTGATTTGTGTGCCGGAGTTGACGACGGGCGTGACGCTCGCGACGGTGCCAATTTGTAGTGTTTGCGGGGAGATGACGTTTGACCAGTTGCCGACCGTTTCTCCGATAGTTGGAGCGACGCGGAAGTAATACTGAGTCCCCGGAATAAGGCCTGTGATGGCTTGTGTGAGGCCAGAAGAATTCACTGCTGAAGCAGTAACGAACGAAGCGGTCGTACTGTACTGAATCCGGTAGTTTGTGGTATTTTTTGTTGCCGTCCAGGCAAGGCTCACTCCATCAAAATCAATATTTGTTGAATTAAGTACCGGTGTTCCGACTGTCTTGAATGGAGTTTGCCGACGACTGGAAAGCTCTTTGATTGCGCCACTCGACTCTTCTTCGTACTTCAAAACAAACTGGAGGCACGAGGAGTTGCCGCTGCAATCTGCACTCCCATCGCCAAGGTACGAGAGGTAATCTTCAGTTGCGCCAATGGTGATGTCGGTACATCGAATTGATGTTTGCTCAGTTGCCGCTGCGCGTGGCATGCGAAGGACATCAGTATTAATGCCTGCGAGTGCCCCTTCTGGGCTAGTTACTGCTGTTGGCTGCGCAGTCACTGCATTACAACTTGGGTATTCACCATGCTTGTCGTAATACGCCTCAAGCGCTTCACCAACGATCACCATTTTTGCGGCTCGTTGAGAATCACGTGCGTCTGCCTGGAATCGCCCAACACCGAGTACGCTGATTGTTGCAAGTATACCTAAAACAGCGATGACAATCATCAATTCTATAAGAGTAAACCCACCGCGATTCCGTGCTATCATGTTAGTGCTTATTTTAGCACATCAACCTCTTAAATGGTGGTACTGTGTGGCTCAAGTGTACCGTCGATAAACGAGTCGATCAGGCGGCCGGCATGCGGGATGATATCAAGCGTGATTTTCTGTGATTCTTCTTGTGAAAACTTGCCAAGAACGAAGCGCGCATCTTGCATAAGATCTCGTTGTTCGTTCCAGATGCCGATTCGAAGTCGTTGGTACTCTCCACCGACATGTGCAGAGATACTCTTGATACCATTGTTTCCGGCGTCACTCCCCTTTTCACGCACGCGAATGGTGCCGAATGGCAGAGAAAGATCATCATGAATGACAAGCAAATCTGATGCTGGGGTTAGCGAATAATAATCGGTCAGGACGCGAGCGACGATACCGGTTTCGTTGTAGTACGTTAATGGCTTTACGAGAAAGACTTTCTCGCCATTTTTGTGGATCTCGGCAACGAGTGCCTTGGTGAGGGCTGACTTCTTCCATGTGACGACGTGATCGCGCGCGTACGCATCGATAAGAGAAAAGCCAATGTTATGGCGAGTGTTGTCATAGTTGGCATCGGGGTTGCCCTGCGCAAGGATAATCTTCATCTCCCCTATTGTAGCGTATTGAGAAAATATTACAAATGTGATATAATAAGTTTATAGACGATGGTCGTCTGTAGTTCCTATTAGTAAGGAGATCGTATGATCTTTGATATCACTCTCACGGTTTTGGCCGTTGGTTTTGGTGTGTGGGCGATACTTCTTATCGTTCTCTACATCATTTACTACCCACGAATCTGGCAAATACACGTGTACCTTGGGGAGCCCAACCCTCGTAAGTTTTCGGATTTCTTCGAGCGAAGGGTAGCAATTCCAGTACTTGTTGCTGCTGCTTTCTTCTCGGCCTTGTCGATTTTTTCATTGTTCATGCCGGAGGCTGGTGTTTTTTTGATTTTGGCATCTGCCTTCGCACTTGTTTCGCTGGTAGTTGCAACCGCTTATATGGGTGGTGACATTGGGAGGCTGCGACGATACAGTCGTTATCACGGCCCGCAACTATTTCTTTACTCGCTGACAGAGCCTGAGAAGCCAACTCGCCGTAAGTAGCTCAGCAGCGACCATCGCAAAAGCCCCGGAGATTCCCTCGTAATGAGGTGAGTCTCCGGGGCTTAAAAAATACCTTTTTGTATTATTCTGGCGCGTCGATTGGCGGTGTTTTTGCTTTTTCGTCTTTGTCAGCTTTGGCTGCTTTTTCACGATTGGCTTTGATTTGCTTTTCGTCGCGGAAGCTAAATTTAATTGAAGTTCCGGCGAGTTCAAACGTTTCGCGCATACGGCGTTCGATGTGACGCTTGTAGCTCCAGTGAAGGAAGGTCAAGTTGCTTCCGTAGATCACAAACCATGGAGGTGACGTGTCGGTCTGTACCATGTAGCGAAGCTTCGGGAACGTGTTCTTGAGGCCTGCTGGCGGGTGCTTTGAGGTAACGGTGTGAAGGAGGTCATTGAGCTGACGAGTCTTAAGAATTTGGTTACGACGTTCGTGGATTTCGAGTGCAAGATCAAAAAGTTTGGTGACGTTCTGGCCAGTCACGCTACTGGTGAAGATGAGCGGTGCCCATGGAACAAAGTTGAATGTATTGGCAATCTTTGGCGCCATTGCATCGCGAGTAAAGGCATCTTTCTCTTCGATACTGTCCCATTTGCTGACAACAATCACAAGGCCCTTACCTGCTTCGTCGATGATACCGGCGAGTCGTTGGTCGAGCTGGGTGTTAATTTCGTTGACATCCATAAGGAGCAAACAAATGTCGCTCTCTTCGATTGCTTGTAGTGTACGAAGCACGCTGAACTTTTCAATCCCTACTTCTTGCTTACCAGGCTTACGCATACCAGCGGTGTCGAGGATTTCAAGATTCTGTTCTTTGTAACGAATAGACACGCGGTTGACGTCGCGGGTTGTGCCGGCGATGTTCGCAACGAGTGCCTGCTGCTTACCCGCGAGTGTGTTAAAGAGATAACTCTTACCAACGTTTGGTCGACCGATGAGTGAAACACGAATAACATCTGAGGCGTCGCGTTCGCTGAGTCGTGGAATATCTTCGGTGATCTTTTCAAGAACTTTTTCGATACCAGTTGAGTGCTCGGCGCTGGTGCGGATGATTGTTTTGATGCCAAGACGGCGGAATTCTTCTTCGGCAAGGCTACCAGAGAGGTCGCTCTTGTTTGCGAGAAGGATCACCGGCTTTTTGCTGCGAAGTGCTTTCTTGGCGACAATACGGTCTTCGTCGCTGACATACTGAGTACTGTCGATAACAACAAGAATCACATCGGCTGCGTCTGCTGCTTCGGTGATCTGTTCTTGAATTGATGCTTCGAATTCGTCGTTAGGGTCCTTAAGGCCGGCGGTGTCGACGAGCCAGAATTGGTGACCATTGTAAGAAACTTTTCCGAGAACGTTGTCTCGGGTGGTGCCCGCTTCACGGGCAACGATTGCTTGTTTTGATTTTACGAAACGATTAAAAAGCGAACTCTTACCGACGTTCGCTTGACCAATAATCGCAACTGTAGGAAGTTTTGAAGCCATAACAGAGGTAATTATACCAGAAGAAGGCGCACTTTGCTAGCATAAGCGCCATTGTTAGGTGACGACTTGTATCTCGCCTGCCTTTAAATCGCCAATAGTGTAGTTACCGAAGTCGGTTCGGTGAAGCGCAGTCACGATGTAACCAAGCGCATTAAAGGTACGGCGGATCTGTCGATTGCGCCCTTCGTGCATGGTGATAATCCAGTTTTTGCGTGAGTCATCAACCCGTTCGAGAGTCAGCTTGCTCGGGCCGTCTTCGAGTTGGACGCCAAAGTCGTTAATCATTTGCTGGTGGAGCGGTTCAAGCGGAAGGTCGAGTGAGACGTTGTATTTCTTCACTTTGTAGAACTGAGGGTGTGTCATTTGAAAGGCAAGGTCGCCATCGTTAGAGAGAAGTAGCAGTCCGCTGCTGTCTTTGTCGAGTCGCCCAATAGATTTGAGGCTGTGATACTTCTCGGGTAGAAGTGAATAGATCGTTGGTGTGTCGCCCTGTTGCTTGCGAGATGAAACATAGCCAATTGGCTTGTGAAGTGCGATGGTAAGAATCGGTGTTCGCTCGCCAAGTGCTTTACCATTAACAGTCACTGTATCTGTTTCTTCAACGCGTGCGCCAAGAATTGCTGGCTTGTCGTTGATATAGACAGAACTCCGAGCGATCATGTCGTCGGCTTCACGGCGGGAAACTCCTAATTGGAGGGCAAGATATTTGTTAAGACGTTCACTCATTGAATAGTAGTATAGCAGCTTTACTGCAATGGTGGTTGCGTTGGAAGTGGAGGGAGCGCTGTTGGTGCAGGTGCTGGAGTGAATGTAGCCGGTGCTTGTGGCGCAACTGGTGCAGGAGCTCCACCGAGTTCTTGGTTGATCTGAGCAGAAAGGTCAACAGGAATAGTCGTTTCTGCAGGAGCAGTTTCAAGTGGTTGAAGAATGCGGTTTGCAAGTGACGCAGGAGCTGGAGTTGAAAATGGTGCCGTTGGCTGAGGAAGTGTACTTGCAGGAGGGTCAAAAGAAGGTGCTGGAGTCGGAGCAATAGGTGCAGCTGAGAATTGGGCCGGTGCTGGCTGCGCGAATGCAGGAGCGGCAACTGGTTCAGGTGCCACGGGTACGGCTGCCGGAGCTTCGAATGTAGGAGCTGGTGCAGGAGCCGACTGTTCGACTGGTGCTGGCGCGAACGCGGGAGCTGCTACTGGGGCTGCCTGTGGTGCAGAAAATTCTACAGGAGCACTATTGATGATAGGCGCTGGAGCAACGGGAGCTTGAGGTGCGACCGGAGCTGGTGGAGTAAATTCAATTACTGGTGTGGGAGCGACAGGAGCTGGCGCTGGTGCTTGCGGGGCTGCTGCAGGAGGAAATGCCGGTGCGGCAGATGCACCTGGAACGCCGTCACCGAGTACGTCGTGGACAGTGCGAACGACATCTTCAATACCAACTTGTGATTTGACGAGGTAACGGTCAGCGCCGAGTGCTTCGCCGCGAGCGCGTTGGTCGTCGGTTGATAGTGCGGTCATCATAATAACTTTGACGTCTTTTGTTTCAGTCGTGCTACGAAGGATATCGAGCATGTCGAATCCACTAATCTTTGGCATCATCACATCGCTGATGATAAGGCCTGGTCGTTCTTTGATTGCGAGCGCGAGCGCTTCTTCACCGTCGCCAGCAGAGACAATTTCGTAGCCCTCCGCCATAAGTCGGACTCCGTAAATTTCTCGGAGGCTTTTGTCGTCTTCTACTAATAAAATCTTTGCCATAATTATCCTTATTCTAGCGAATTGTTATTAAAATTGCCATAGTGCTTATGCTGTTCCTTGCGCTGGAGGTTCAATTGGTCGTGGATTTGGAGTAACTGCGGGCGTTTCTCGAACTTGACTGGCCGTTTGTTGTTCACGCGAAAGCGCTTCGAGTTGCCTGACTCGTTCGGCAATTTGCTCGCGAGTGAGACTCTCGCCTCGTGGGACTGTTGTTGCTGCCTGAGCCTGCATAGGAGCTGCTGGAGCGCCACTCGCCTGCTGTTGCTGGCCCTGGGCGATAACCTGATTAAGGGTTGGTGGAGCCGCTTGTGCGCTGGCAGCAATTGCCTGTGCTTGGATCGCTGCATTTGCTGCAACCGCATCTTGTTGCGCTTTTATGTTGCCTGCTTCAGCACCTGACACACGAGGAAGCTCAAGGAAGAACGTACTGCCGTGACCGTAGTCACTTTCAACCCGAAGCCTCCCCTGCATACTTTCGGCAAGACGCCGCGAAAGGAAAAGCCCGAGCCCTGTGCCGCCAATATCTTGTCGGTCAGCATTATCAACACGATAAAACTTCTGGAATAAGTGCGGAAGATCTTCAGCCGGAATACCAAGCCCGCTATCTTTTACGCTAACGACAACGTGATCATCAGCACCCTGTACATCGACAATAACTTCGCCCTGAGGTGTATATTTGATGGCGTTCTCGATAAGATTGTCGATGATTTCGCGAATGTGGTCGTTGTCTTGATTGACGTAATACACGGGCAGAATCTTTTTCTGACCATCGTCGGCAGCTGGCTTGAATGTAAGCGTCAGGCCTTTTTCTTGTGCTTTTTGCATGAGCCCTTGGGTAATTGTTCCGGTGTATACAGTCATGTCAACAATCTTCGGGAGGTTTGACATGCGACCATCTTCAGAACGCGAGACATCAAGGAGATCTTGGAAGAGTCG
>Ga0247806_10001611_pt1 | contig 10833 bp, 12 predicted proteins | sample UWRJL059202B1_FD_179935 | JGI IMG/M metagenome (GOLD analysis project Ga0247806, IMG submission 179935) | Plant litter microbial communities from Arlington Agricultural Research Station in Wisconsin, United States - UWRJ-L059-202B-1 | ecosystem: Environmental > Terrestrial > Plant litter >... | reverse complement strand
CAGGAGTACAAAAACCTGAAAGCATTGGCTGAAAAGCGTGATGAATATGTGCTTTTGATGGCTAATATAGATGAGGCAAACGAAATTATTGCGGATGGAAGTGATGCAGATATGGTTGAAATGGCCAAAATGCAATTGGACGAAGCAAAAGAAAGATTGCCGGAACTTGAGGAAGAAATCAAATTTTTGTTGATCCCTAAAGATCCTGAAGATGCTAAAAACGTAATGGTCGAGATTCGTGCCGGAACGGGTGGGGATGAAGCGAGTATTTTTGCCGGAGATTTATTCAGAATGTATACTAAATATTGTGAAAATCAAGGTTGGAGAACTTCGGTTGTAGATATGAACGAAGGAACTTCGGGAGGTTTCAAAGAGGTTATTTTTGAGGTTTCGGGTGAAGATGTTTACGGAACTTTAAAATTTGAAGCCGGTGTTCACCGTGTGCAACGTGTTCCTCAAACAGAAACACAAGGTCGTGTGCATACATCTGCAGCAACGGTAATGGTTTTACCGGAAGCTGAGGAGTTTGATGTTCAAATTGATATGAATGATGTTCGTGTTGATTTCTTCTGTTCGTCCGGACCTGGAGGACAATCGGTTAATACAACGAAATCTGCGGTACGTTTAACGCACATTCCAACCGGATTGGTGGCGCAATGTCAGGATCAGAAATCACAGCATAAAAACAAAGATAAAGCGTTGAACGTTTTACGTTCTCGTTTATACGAACAGGAATTGGCTAAGAAAGAGGCCGAAGATGCTACAAAACGTACATCTCAGGTTAGTTCTGGTGACCGTTCGGCTAAGATTCGTACTTATAACTACGCTCAGGGTCGAGTAACTGATCACAGAGTTGGTTTAACACTTTACGATTTAGGAAATATCATGAACGGTGATATCCAAAAAATTGTTGCCGAATTACAATTGGTAAACAATATGGAGAAATTAAAAGAAGCGTCGGAGGTGTTTTAATTTTAGATTTTAGACTTCAGATTTTAGATTATATCTAAAGCCGAATTACTTTGTAGTTCGGCTTTTTTATTTCTATAATTACCCTTGAAATCAATTATTTGTAAAATGTTAATTTTTGTTAAAAATATTTTGAAATTGTTTGAAATAAATAATGTACTTTCGGCCTTTTTATGAGAAAATTTATCGCTTTTGCGTTAAAACATGCTACGACCTAACATGATAAAAGGGTTGAATTAAAGAGAAATTTATGGAATTTAAAAAGTGGATGTTGGTATTGGTATTAATTTTAGGTTTGACATCTTGTTCAAGTGACGACGCACAGGAAGAGAATCCTCCTGAAGTGGTTTATGCTGACGTTAAACCAACTCAAACAAAATACAAAGCTTTCTACGGGCAAAAACTAACTACAAACTTAACTTTGGCTACATCGCGTTCTGCAGAAACAAGTCCAAATACTGAAATGATTAAGCCAGTTTCAGTTATTTTTTATCCAAGAACACAAACTATTTCCTTTTCAAATATTTTCGATAATAAAACTGTTGAATATAAGGTAACAGCAATTACAAATAACACAGGAGTTTCTGTAATTTATAATTTTAAAATTAACGAGACCACATTTACTTGCACCATTACAGAAAAAACGGCTTCAACTCCGGCTAATGTTGTGATTACTTTTACAGGTGGTTTTTATAAATTTGATTTAACAGATTCTGCGAAAAAGAATATTGCAAAATTGGTTTCGAAAATAACTAGTAGAGCATCATACAATAATTCTGTGATTTACAGCGCAAAATATACTTATGCTGATACACTTGTAACGCAGTATGTCCGTACTTCTTATAATGAAATTACTTTAGAAGACGTCGTTTCTATAGTTGATTATTCTTATGAAGGTTCAAAATTAGTTAAAAGAGTTACAAGAGCACAAGATGGCTCTTTGATTGGTACAAGTACTTTCGAATATGAAAATAATTTAATAACTAAAGAAACAGTTATTTCACCTTCAAATACGAAGAGAATTAATACTTATGAGTATGATAAGCAAGGCAGAATTACTGCTATATATAATTTTTATAGTTCAGGTACAGGTTTTAATGTAAGATTTCATAGCTATGAAAAAAATAAGATGACAACAATTTATACAGATTCAAAAGATTCGTATTATGATGTTGAAACATCCATTTATGACAGTGATCGTAAGCCTTTCCTCATTTCACAAGATCAAATTTTAGAACCTTTTATAATTTTACATATTACAAAAAGTACTTCTATAACAAGAGAGGGTCAAATTATTGATTATGGTGATAGTTATTTTGAATATTCTGCAGACGGATTGCTTATTAAAAAGACTGAGGTATTCAACGGAGAGACATTAAGTGTTACAGTTCGTGAATACGTTGAAGAATAGAATTATAATTTAAATACAAAAACAAAAAAGCAAAGTAAACATTTAGTCTACTTTGCTTTTTTTTATAAAGGTCAAAATCTTGATAACTCAGCATCTTTGGCATCTTTGTGCCTCTGAGCCTTTGCATCTTTGAACCTTTTAAAATATAGTGAAGGATATTAACTGATTAACCGTTTGTTTATAAAACGTATAATGCAAGTTAGATACCTAAAAATACTCTCGAAAATTCAAAATATTTATATAGATTCGAGTAAACGTATACACCATTTTTTAATACTATTTCGCTTAACTTTTCCATAATATAGTTATTTAAGTTCTACAATTACTCTTGTGATGGTTCGTGTTGTAATGTATCTTCCTGTTTTTCTTTTGAAGATGCATGAGGTTTTGAAACTATGTTGGTAATAATCATTTGTAATGCTGATCCAAAAATTGTTTTAAATGTTGAATCAGATTTTCCTACTACTAATCTCTTTGCGAGATAACCAATTCCAATACTGATTGCTGACTGTGCCAAATTGCTTTTAAATCCAACTGTTTCATTAATTTCCTCGACCGTGTTTCTAATTAAAGTAAGCGGTCTTAGATTGTGCTTAATTTCTGCAACTTCATCTTTAATTGCAATCCAGTCCTGTTTTTGTTGCGCCTTTGTTTCAAGAATCATTTGTTCTAATCTGTCAACAGTAAAAATGTTTTCTTTAATGGTTGCCATAACAGTTAATTTTAAGCTTGGTCAGTTTCGTTTGATTCAGTTTTAGTTTCTTTTAATATGCTGGAAATAATCATATTTCCAATTGGTGTTTTTATTAGCGAGTGTTGAAATTTGTGCAATACAACAGCAACAATCAGGTAAAATAACGCCAGTATAAAAAAGCCATAAGAATATTCTCCAAGCTGTTTTCCAATCCATAAACTTATTCCAATATTAAGAAACAAGGTAAAAAATGCAACAACAGCGCCAACGGCTATTTTAGATGTTAATGTTGAAAGAACATCTGCTGATGCAGATACGGCTTTAAGTTTGACTAATTCAATACTTGTTCGCGTATAATTTTCAGCTTTTTCAAAAATGTTTTCGTCGTCTCTTGTTGTTGCATTTGTTTCCATGATAATGGTATTTTTATAGTTTGAAAAAATCACTTTTTAGTAGTTCGTTTTTACAGCTTTTGCTTCATCTTTAACATTGTTGAAGTCTTCTTTCACAGAATTGAATTTTGCTTTTCCTTCGTCAATAATATCTTTACTGCTTGAAGTAATTGTGCTTACGATTCCGTCAAATTTACCTTTTAGGTTATCTCCGTAATCTTTTGATTTATCAGTGATTTTTTTTCTTGTATTTGAACCTTTGTCCGGTGCAAATAAAACTCCTAAAAATGCTCCTGCCGCTGCAGCTCCTAAAATTCCTAAAATTGTGTTACTAGTTTTCATAATATTTGATTTAATGGATTAATATAATTTATTTAATTTGTGTGTTTTTTAAATTTCACGACCTTTAATAAGTCTGAATAGAATTGCGATAATAGCAATAACTAATAAAATGTGAATAATACTTCCGGCACTGTAAACGAAGAACCCAAGGGCCCAAAGGATAACCAGAATAACTGCGATTGTGTATAATAAATTTGACATGGTTTTTATTTATTTAAATGGTTAATAATTGTTTATATTTAATTTAATCTGTATGATAAGTAAACTGAGAAGTTACTGTTTTTTGCATCCGGAGCTCTAAAAGTTTCTCCTGCGACAGTTCTTTCTTTACCAATAGTTGTTAAACCATAGTTGTAACGAACTCCAAGGCTTATTGGGCTAAAATCAACTCCAACACCTGCTACGATACCTGCGTCAAATTTGTTTAAATCATCTGTATCTAAATCTTCGTCGAAGTCAAAAGCTCCTTCTCCGGTAACTTTAGAACTTACAAGGTAAGATGCGTATCCACCTGCCTGAAGGTTGAAGTTTTTAGTGATATTAACTCTTACTAATAAAGGAACTTCGATATAATTTAATTTGAATTTTGTGTTTCCACTACCTAATGCTGTGTTATATTCTAACTCTGAACCTCTTGTAGTAAACAAAATCTCTGGCTGAATAGCTACGAAGTCTGATACTGGCAATGTGGCATAAACACCGGCATTAAAACCATATAAGATATTTTCGTCAGTTGCTTCATCGTCGTCTGATAAAAAATTAGACATGTTAAAACCTCCTTTTACACCAAACTCGGTTGTTACATTTTCTTCCTGTGCTTGTAGCATTCCAAATGAAGCTGACATAAATAGGACTACGGCGCATAAAAATTTTGATTGCATTTTCATAATTGTAATAATTTAGTTAATGATTGCTCTACGGGCATTTAATTAATTTGTTGTTTAATTTGTTCAGTTTCTCTCAAAAGCTGATACAGTTCCGGCAAATAATGCAATACTAATTTCAAAATCACTTCGTCATTTGTTTCTTTAGAAACTGATTCTAGCGCCTTAGTTTGTTCGTTTAATGATTCCAACAAAGAATCCATATAAGCTTTATCAAAACTGACGTCGCTGGCATCAATTAATTTGTATAATTCCAGTTTATTGGAGTTATTTATCTCTGTAACAATCACCAGCCTTTTGTTGGCTATTTTTGCTACATCCTGCAACAAATTATTTTGGTGATTTTCAATTTTCCTGCTTAATTGCTTTATAATACTTTGCGAAGCTTTTTGCTGGGCAATCTGACTTTTTGAAATAATGACCTTACTTAAATTTGCCGTCGCAATAAAAAAATAAGCTTCCATTTGTTCTTTGTCATTCGTACTGAAAGTTTCATTTTTTAAGGTACTTTCTATCGGATTATTTTGTTTGCAAGACGTGATGCAAATGATCGGGATAAAAAAAAATATTCTTAAAATTGTTGCTCTCAATATGGGCATTGCTTTCATTAATTACTTGTTAAAGTATTACATTACAAAGATGCTAACGAATGAAGCGTTTTGCTTTACAGCATAAAAAAAAATCGTTATATAATTCCCATAGCGAATTTATATAACGATTTTTATGTAGTTTTTTCGAGGTTTAGTCGAGGTTTATTCGGGTAGAAACACTGTGAATACAGAGCCTTTTCCTATGTTGCTTTCTGCGGTGATATGACCTTTATGATTCTCTACGATTTTCTTACAAATCGCTAAACCAATTCCGGTTCCGGGATAATCTGTTTTCGAATGCAGACGTTGAAATAAAATAAAAATAGTTTCTTTAAACTGAGGGTCAAATCCCATTCCGTTATCTGAAAAACTTATTTTGTAAAATTTCTTAATATTCTGATCTAACAAATCAGGATAATCTTTAGATAAAACTTTTTCAGTTTCAATTGTAATTTCCGGATGAACATCAGGCTGACTGTATTTTAAAGAATTTCCAATCAGGTTGATAAAAAGCTGTTCGATTTGATACGGAATAACTTCGAGCTTTGGCAGTTTTGATTTATGTATAATTGCTTTCTTCTCGTCGATAATTTCGGTGAGTTCAGATTTTGCATTTTCGAACAATTCATTCAAATCTGATTTTAAGAACTCCTTCTTAGTAGTATTTGTTCGTGAAAATAAAAGTAGATCATCTATTAAAACACGCATTCTTTTTGCAGAAACTTCAATCTTGGTGATATAATCTTTGGCACTGTCTGATAAAACGGCTTTGTCAGCATCAGAAACTCGTGAAATGAAAGTTTGAATTTTTCGAAGCGGTTCCTGTAAATCGTGACTTGCAACATGATTAAAGGAAGCAAGTTCCTGATTGCTCTTTTCTAATTCCTTATTACGTTCCCTGAGTTCAATGTTCATTAAATGTTCATCTGTAATATCGAAATTAATTCCCAGTAAAATTTTGCTTCCCTGCTGGTCGGTCAATAATTTTCCTGTCGATTTAAAATATCGGACTTCATTATTAGGCAGTGCAATCTTATAGTATACAAAAGGTAATTTTTGATCTGTGATAATGCCTTCTATTGATTTTTCTACAGCATCCTTATCATCATGGTGTACAAATTTCAAAAAAGTATCTTTTTCAGGAACAAATTCATTTGGTTTAAAACCTAACAAACGAAACTGATTGTCTGAATAGTCAATTTTATCAAGATCAAGATCCCATTGCCAGGTACTGAATTTACCAATTATCTCAGATTCTGCCATTAATCTTGTCGAAATTAAAAGTCTTTTGTTATATACAATTAAACGTTTAATGTCTCTGCTGATTTGTCTGTAAGCTAATATGATGAAAGTTAAAGCGGCTAAAAACAATGAAATAGAGAAAACAGGGCTTAAGGAAATTTCCTGATCGTAGATTTTTTGTCTTCTTTGAAGGTATTTTTTTTCAATATCATTCATTTCATCCACTTTGAAGCGAATATTGTCCATTAAAATTCGTCCGCCAAACATATGATTGTCAAGTTTCCTTTTATCATATGTTTGAGGGTTGCTGTATATAAAACAGTTTTCGAATGAAATAAATCGCTGCGTAATAAGCTTAAACAACTTTTTAAGATTTTGTTGTTGAGTGGGGTTATCAGCAGTAAGTTTTTTTAAACTAATAAATGATGTGTTTACCTTGTCGCGAGAGTAAATATAAGGAGTTAAAAAACGGCTGTTGCGTGTAATGATGTAACCACGCTGACCGGTTTCGGCATCCTTTATCGCCGACATTAATCGCTCTAATTGAATGTTTATTTCATACGTATGCATTACAAGCTTACTGGATTCGTTTAAATCCTGGTTGTGTTTGTATGCAATTGAGGAAAGAAATAACAGAATGAAAACTGCGATTACAAAAATAACTCTCAAAGAGTTTGAAGAATTAAACTTGGGCATCCATTTCATTAAGCATTATTATTTTAGGCGCAACAGGAAATTATCACGGTTTAAACCAGACGTGTGATAGTGCCAGTTTAGTGTTACGACTTCATTAATAATTTTCTTCAAAGTATTAAAATCACTTGGTTTTTTAATATAAATATTCGCACCTTCAATAAAGGTGTCTTCAATATCCTCTTCAGAAGATGAAGTAGAATAGATCGCAATAATTATATTTTTAAGATGTTCTGTTCTTTTAATTTCGATCAAACATTCTTTTCCTGTTTTTTTAGGCATGTTCAAATCCAGAAATAAAATATCAGGCAATTTTACATCCGGTTGCATTAAATGTTCCATTAATTGAAGACCATCGTGAACAAATGTTACTTTCGTTTGCACTCTTACTTCTTCAAAGGCATCTTTAAAGAAAAGGCGGTCGTCTTCATCGTCATCAGCGAGTAAAATGTGTAATGCGTTTTTTTGCATCGAATTAGTGGGTGTTTGGTTTTTATAATCTTATTTTAAATTCTCTCTTCTTTTTTTAATAATTCTCTGAAAAGCCGAAGGAGTTATTCCCGTAGTGTTTTTAAACTGGGTACTTAAATGAGCAACACTCGAATAGTTAAGTAAAAAAGCAATTTCGGTCAAACTCATTTCATTGACTAGCATCAATTGTTTGGCTCTTTCTATTTTTTGCAAAATAATGAAATTTTCTATAGATGAATACGTCACTTCCGAAAAAACATTCGATAAATAACCATAACTATGATTTAATTTCTCTGCTAAAAATACAGAACTTTTAAAATTATTATTGTCATCCATGTAAACAAGCTCAATTATGGCGTCTTTAATTTTTTGAACTAAAACGCTTTTTTGATTTTCGACCACTTCAAAACCAAATGGGCCTAAATTACTTTTTAAAGTTTCCAGCGCTTCAACACTCAGATTTTCATCTAGTTCAATTTCGCCAAAACCTAATGTGGTAAAATTCATGTTTTGTTCTTCTAGTTTTTCTTTTAAAAATAGAGAACAAATTGTGTTGATGTCAAACTTTATAAATAGTTTCATAGGATTGAAATAGGGTTAAAGATAGTTAATATTTTTTAATTTTTTACTAGAGGGTACAGATTTAACTGAAATTTATTTGTCAATTTGGTCTCTGGCTGATCAAAAAAATACCGTCTAAGTTTGAAAGTTAGACGGTATCTTGATTGGGTCAAAAAGGATTTACAAATCCGATAACAGTTGATTGAATTCTTCTTTAGTTTTACCTAATTTCTGCTGAAGTTTTCCGTACATTTCGTCTTCTTGTCCTTCAGCATACATCAAATCATCATCTGTTAGATCAGCGTATTTTTGTTTTAATTTCCCTTTTAACTCATTCCAATTTCCTTTTATCTCTGTAGTATTCATGATAGTATTATTTAGTAATTAATAGTTTTGTAAAATTGCAAAATAATTCATGATCTGGTGTTATACATATTTTTTGGATTCTTGCATAATTCACAGTTTGCATCCTTAAACCTGATAACGTCGTAAAATCCACGCCATTTTTTCGTGCTGTTGCAATAAACCTGTAATAAAATCTGCAGATCCTATATCATTGTTGTCCTTTTCAAAAGCAGGAATATAACCTCTAAACTCTGTAACCAGTTGTTCGTGGTTGTCTAAAAGTTCTTCAAGCATGTTTTTTTGTGAGGCATATTCTTTCGGAGATTCTTTTAAAGTAGAGTTTTCGATAAATTCCTTCATCGTTCCAATTGTTTTTTCGCCCAGCTGACTAATGCGTTCAGCAACCTCATCAATATTATTTTCTAAAATACGGTATTGATCTTCAAATAATTTATGCAATTCCATAAAACTATTTCCTGAAATATTCCAGTGAAATTTTCTGGTTTTAACATATAAAGTCATTTCGTTGGATAAAATTGTGGCTAATATAGTTGCGCTTTTCTTTAAATTTTGTGGTGAAATACCAATATTTGGGCTCATAACTGACTTATTTGATTCGGTTTCAAAAATATAAAAGCTGTACAGTTATTTATTTACATAATTTGTCATAGATGTTACATGAATTCAATGTTTTCATAACATGTTTACTAATCAAATGTTGTAGTTTTGCCCCCAAACTAAATTTTAAAACCAATTTTAATGAAAAGAATTTTACTTATTTTATTTCTTTTTACTTCAACATTAACCGTAACTGCCCAGTCCTATGTGGGGTATTTTCAGGATAATTATGCCGGAGTTCAAAGTGTACTTTTTAATCCGGCTTCTATAGCCGATTCTCGTTTTAAAACCGATATCAATTTGTTTTCGGTTAGCGGATCTGTACAAAATGATTTGTACGGTGTAAAGCTATTCGATGTTTACAAAGACGGTTATGATTTTGACACCCAATCTAAAATAACGCCTGACAACTCAAATAATGCTTTGGTTAATTTTGATATTATGGGCCCGTCATTTATGTTTAATATTGCGCCAAAACACACTATTGCTGTTTTTACAAGAGCAAGATCTGTAACCAATTTGAGAAACATAAATGGAAATCTTGTCGATCAGGTTAAAGAAGGACTGGATAAAGCAAGCAGTTTTAATTTTAATGCCGGAAATGCAAACGGATCGTCAAATTCATGGGGAGAAGTTGGTATTTCATACGGAGCTGTTTTATACCAAAAAGACCAGCACTTTTTAAAAGGAGGTATAACTGCTAAATATCTTCAGGGAGGTACAAACGGATATATTAAAGGAGATAATATTAATGTTGCCTATGTTGAAAACACTGTCAATCCAGAGGACGGAACTTTATCTTCGCAAGGTCAGCTTACTATTGGAACAAGCCAGGATTGGGAAACCAATGAAGATTATGAGTTTGATAGCAATTCAAGAGGTTTTGGTTTTGATTTTGGACTTGTGTACGAATGGAGACCGGATTATGACAAATACGATACTAGCAGAGCAAAACCAGCTGATAATAATTTCAGGGATTTAAATAAATACAAATTACGTTTTGGATTGTCTTTAACAGATATTGGATCTATTAATTACAAAAATGCAAAGCAGGATACTTACAACGTAAACGGTTCTATCACTCAGGAAATGATTGATGATGCAGATGATTTTTACGACTTTCTGAACGAACATTATACAAAAGTTTCAACTTCAAAAGGATTAAAAACAAACTTGCCAACTGCCATTCATCCTGATATTGACTGGAATATTCACAATAAGTTTTACCTGAATCTTAACGGAGATATTAATATGGTAGCTTCAGATAAACTAAACGGAAACAGTATTGCAAACAGATTTACGTTATCGCCTCGTTACGAAAGCAGATGGTTCAGTTTTTATTTACCAGTTACCTGGATGGAATATAGCGGAACACAAGTAGGTTCAGGAATTCGTGTTGGAGCTTTCTTTGTAGGTTCAGGATCTATTTTGAGTAATGTTGTTTCGAAAGAATCGAAAGCGGCTGATTTTTATTTAGGATTAAAAATTCCGGTGTACGAAAAGAAATTTAAAGATACGGATGAAGACGGCGTAATCGACAAAGAAGATGCTTGCAGAAAAGTAGCAGGTCCGGCGGAAAATAATGGTTGCCCATGGCCAGATACAGATGCAGACGGTGTTT
>Ga0247806_10001609_pt1 | contig 10849 bp, 7 predicted proteins | sample UWRJL059202B1_FD_179935 | JGI IMG/M metagenome (GOLD analysis project Ga0247806, IMG submission 179935) | Plant litter microbial communities from Arlington Agricultural Research Station in Wisconsin, United States - UWRJ-L059-202B-1 | ecosystem: Environmental > Terrestrial > Plant litter >... | reverse complement strand
ATAGCAGGTCTCGAGGTAGTCCGATTGCTCGGCCAGTTGCTCGATTGGATAGCCCCGATGCAGCAGGATCCCGTTGTCACCGTCAATGTAGGTGATCTTCGACTCGCAAGAGGCGGTCGACATGAAGCCTGGGTCGAATGTGAAGCGGCCGGTGGCTGTGAGACCGCGTACGTCAATGACGTCCGGGCCTACTGTTCCGGTCAGAATGGGCAGCTCGACGGGGGCTGCGCCCTCGATGATCAACTGCGCTTTATTGTCAGCCATGTGGCCTCCTATTTATGCTTCAAATCATCAGACAGGCCCCCCACGCAGGGCCCGCACCACTATAGATAGATAAATTCTAAAGTCAATTTGCCTAAAGTCGTGTTTCAGAAGGCTTTGAGGCTGGTTGCAGGGTGCGACATTTTGTCCACTTACGCTTTTTTTCAGGCCAGCGCAATCCACCATTTTGGCGAGTATGCGCGTTGTCATTAGCGGCCTAACTGTCTATACTCGGCGTCCGACCGCCAGGGGCTTTAGGGCCTGTTTTACCGGAGGTCGTCACTCCCTGGGTGGTGGGTACCTGACCAGTGCACTTCCCAATAATTTGCCCTGATTGTTAGGGGCTCTTCAGTGTGAAAAAAGCCGTGAAAAGCCAACGACCTGTAAACCTAGACCTAAGGACCATCAAACTCCCAGTCACTGCTTACACGTCCATCCTTCACCGTGTATCCGGCGTCATCCTCTTTGTCGGCCTTGTCATCATGCTTTATGCATTGGACAAGTCGCTGAGCTCAGAAGAAGGGTTCGGTGAAGTGAAAGCGTATCTGACCAGTCCGCTGGCCAAGCTTGTGATCTGGGCCCTGTTGTCTGCCCTGCTTTATCACCTCGTGGCGGGCATCCGTCACCTGGTCATGGATGCGGGCATCGGCGAGACGCTGGAAGGCGGCAAGCGGGGCTCCAAAATCGTTATCGTCGTGTCTGTGGTGATAATCGTTCTGGCAGGAGTATGGATATGGTAACCAACGTCACTAACCTGTCGCGTTCGGGCCTCTATGACTGGATGGCGCAGCGCGTATCTGCGGTCGTGCTCGCGGCTTATTTCATTTTTCTGATCGGATACCTCGTGGCCCATCCAGGCCTCGACTATGCCACCTGGCATGCGCTGTTCTCGCACAACGGGATGCGTATCTTCAGTCTCTTGGCCCTGGTTGCCCTTGGCGCTCACGCCTGGGTCGGCATGTGGACCATCGCCACTGACTACCTGACGCCAATGGCGCTGGGCAAGTCGGCGACGACTGTGCGTTTCCTTTTCCAGGCAGTCTGCGGCGTTGCGATGTTCGCTTACTTTGTCTGGGGTGTGCAGATTCTTTGGGGTATCTGATTCATGGCTAACATAAATACACTTTCATTCGACGCCATCATCATTGGTGGCGGCGGTGCAGGCATGCGCGCTGCGTTGCAGCTGGCTCAAGGTGGCCACAAGACCGCCGTAGTCACCAAGGTGTTCCCGACCCGCTCCCACACCGTTTCCGCTCAAGGTGGTATCACCTGCGCCATTGCCTCTGCCGATCCTAACGATGACTGGCGCTGGCACATGTACGACACCGTCAAGGGTTCCGACTATATCGGTGACCAGGACGCGATCGAGTACATGTGTTCCGTAGGCCCTGAAGCCGTTTTCGAGCTGGAGCACATGGGGCTGCCGTTCTCGCGCACCGAGCAGGGCCGTATCTATCAGCGTCCGTTTGGTGGTCAGTCCAAGGACTTCGGTAAAGGTGGTCAGGCTGCTCGTACCTGCGCTGCGGCGGACCGTACCGGTCACGCATTGCTGCACACCCTGTACCAGGCCAACCTGAAGGCTGGCACTGTATTCCTCAACGAATACTACGCAGTGGATCTGGTGAAGAACCAGGATGGCGCATTTGTCGGCATCATCGCCATTTGCATCGAAACCGGTGAAACCTCCTACATTCGCTCTAACGCGACTGTACTGGCCACTGGTGGTGCAGGCCGCATCTATTCCTCTACAACCAACGCCCTGATCAACACTGGCGACGGCGTGGGCATGGCATTGCGTGCAGGTGTTCCGGTCCAGGACATCGAGATGTGGCAGTTCCACCCAACCGGTATCGCCGGCGCAGGTGTACTGGTTACCGAAGGTTGCCGTGGTGAAGGTGGTTACCTGATCAACAAGCATGGCGAGCGTTTCATGGAGCGTTACGCTCCGAACGCCAAAGACCTTGCCGGTCGCGACGTTGTTGCACGTTCCATGGTCAAGGAAATCATTGCCGGTAACGGCTGTGGTCCAGATGGCGACCACGTAATGCTCAAACTTGATCACCTCGGTGAAGAAGTGCTTCACAGCCGTCTGCCAGGGATCATGGAGCTTTCCAAGACCTTTGCTCACGTTGACCCGGCTGTCGCGCCTATTCCGGTTGTTCCGACCTGCCACTACATGATGGGCGGCGTTGCCACCAACATTCACGGTCAGGCGATTACGCAAGACGCCGCAGGCGTGGATCAGATCATTCCTGGCCTGTTCGCGGTAGGCGAAGTAGCTTGCGTATCGGTTCACGGCGCCAACCGTCTGGGTGGCAACTCGCTGCTGGACCTGGTGGTATTCGGTCGTGCTGCCGGTCTGCACCTGGAGCAAGCGCTCAATGAAGGTGTTGATTACCGTCGAGCTTCCGAGACTGACATCGATGCTGCGCTGGCACGTCTGAGTGGCTTGAACGAGCGCACTGAAGGCGAAGATGTCGCCACGCTACGTAAAGAGCTGCAAAGCTGTATGCAGAACTACTTCGGTGTGTTCCGTACCGGCGAGTACATGCAGAAGGGTATTGCCCAGTTGGCCGGTCTGCGTGAGCGCATCGCCAACGTCAAGATCAACGACAAGAGCCAGGCGTTCAACACCGCCCGTATCGAAGCGCTGGAATTGCAAAACCTGCTGGAAGTTGCCGAAGCCACGGCGATTGCCGCAGAACATCGTAAAGAGTCCCGTGGTGCTCACGCCCGTGAAGACTTCGAAGATCGCGACGACGAAAACTGGTTGTGCCACACCCTGTACTTCCCGGGTGACAAGCGCGTAACCAAGCGTGCCGTGAACTTCTCGCCGAAAACCGTCCCGACTTTTGAACCTAAGATTCGGACTTATTAAGGGTGGCCGATATGTTGCAAGTCAGTGTTTATCGCTACAACCCTGATCAGGACGCCGCGCCGTTCATGCAGGAGTTCCAGGTCAATACAGACGGCAAGGACATCATGGTCCTGGACGTGCTGGCTCTGATCAAAGAACAGGATGAAGGCTTCTCCTATCGTCGTTCGTGCCGCGAAGGTGTTTGCGGTTCCGACGGTATGAATATCAACGGCAAGAACGGGCTGGCCTGCATTACGCCGCTGTCCGCCGTGGTCAAAGGCAACAAGCTGGTGGTACGTCCACTGCCTGGTTTGCCGGTTATACGTGACCTGGTCGTCGATATGAGCATCTTCTACAAGCAGTACGAGAAGGTTAAGCCCTATCTGCTCAACGACACTCCGGCTCCGGCCATCGAGCGTCTGCAAACTCCTGAAGAGCGTGAAAAGCTGGACGGTTTGTACGAGTGCATCCTGTGCGCTTGCTGTTCGACTTCCTGCCCGTCCTTCTGGTGGAATCCTGACAAGTTCCTCGGTCCAGCTGCACTACTGCAAGCCTACCGCTTCCTGGCTGACAGCCGTGACAACAAGACCGCTGAGCGTCTGGCTTCCCTTGATGATCCGTTCAGCGTATTCCGCTGCCGCGGGATCATGAACTGCGTAAACGTTTGTCCGAAGGGCCTTAACCCAACCAAGGCTATCGGTCACGTACGCAACATGCTCCTGCAAAACGGCGTCTGATTTGACTGTTACACCGTAATGCCGTAGTAACCGCTGCGGCGCAGGCTTCAACCGGCGCCGTAGTTTTAACCTGAGCAGCAGCTACGTCTGCGGCTCTTATTTTGAAGAAATGAGACCAGCAGGGGCATCCGGGCTGGTACCCGGACTATCTGCGTGATCCTAAGTGGCTTGATACAGTCGCTGCACATGACTATCTCAGGTTTGCTGTGGTGTCTTCGCCGGTGGTGTCCCCTTACCGAGGGTGACCAAGCATGCAAGAAAGCGTGATGCAGCGCATGTGGAACAGTGCCCACCTTTCCGGTGGTAACGCTGCCTATGTGGAAGAGCTCTATGAGCTCTACCTGCACGACCCTAACGCTGTGCCAGAGGAATGGCGCACCTACTTTCAGAAGTTGCCCGCTGACGGCAACTCTGCCACCGATGTATCGCATTCGACGATTCGCGATCATTTCGTGCTGCTGGCCAAAAACCAGCGCCGCGCCCAACCGGTATCTGCCGGGAGCGTGAGCAGTGAGCATGAGAAGAAGCAAGTCGAAGTACTGCGGCTCATCCAGGCTTATCGTATGCGCGGCCACCAGGCAGCGCAGCTCGATCCGCTGGGATTGTGGCAACGTCCTGCGCCAGCTGACCTGTCGATCAACCACTACGGGCTGACCAACGCTGACCTCGACACCACCTTCCGCGCCGGTGACTTGTTCATTGGCAAAGAGGAAGCGAGCCTACGTGAAATTCACGAGACCTTACAGCAGACATATTGCCGCACCATTGGCGCCGAATTTACGCACATCGTCGATTCCGAACAGCGCAACTGGTTCATGCAGCGTCTGGAAAGCGTCCGTGGTCGTCCTGCGTTTTCCGCTGAAATCCAGAGCCACTTGCTTGAGCGCGTAACCGCGGCCGAGGGCCTGGAGAAGTACCTGGGCACCAAGTACCCTGGCACCAAGCGTTTCGGTCTGGAAGGTGGCGAGAGCCTGATCCCGATGCTTGACGAGTTGATCCAGCGCTCGGGTTCCTACGGCACCAAGGAAATCGTTATCGGCATGGCCCACCGTGGTCGTCTGAACGTACTGGTCAACACCTTTGGCAAGAACCCTCGCGAACTGTTTGATGAGTTCGAGGGCAAGAAAAAGGTCGAGCTGGGCTCGGGTGACGTTAAATATCACCAGGGTTTCTCTTCGAACGTGATGACCACCGGCGGTGAAGTTCACCTGGCCATGGCATTCAACCCGTCCCACCTGGAGATCGTTTCGCCAGTGGTCGAAGGGTCCGTTCGTGCTCGTCAGGATCGTCGTAACGATCCTACTGGTGACAAGGTTCTGCCTATTTCCCTCCACGGTGATGCTGCTTTCGCAGGGCAGGGCGTGGTGATGGAAACCTTCCAGATGTCGCAGACCCGCGGCTTCAAGACTGGCGGTACCGTCCACATCGTCATCAACAACCAGGTTGGCTTCACCATCAGCAACCCGGAAGACTCGCGCTCAACCGAGTACGCGACCGACGTTGCCAAGATGATCCAGGCGCCGATTCTCCATGTGAATGGCGATGACCCTGAAGCTGTCCTGTTCGTCACCCAGCTGGCCATTGACTACCGCATGCAGTTCAAGCGTGACGTGGTTATCGATCTGGTCTGCTATCGCCGTCGCGGTCACAACGAAGCTGACGAGCCAAGTGGCACCCAGCCGTTGATGTATCAGCAGATCACCAAGCAGCGCACAACTCGTGAACTGTATGCCGAGAAGCTGACCAAGGCCGGTGTTCTGGATGATGCCCGCGTACAAGGCAAGATTGATGACTACCGCAATGCGCTGGACAATGGTCTGCACGTTGTAAAAAGTCTGGTCAAAGAGCCGAACAAAGAGCTGTTCGTGGACTGGCGTCCGTATCTGGGCCACGCCTGGACAGCGCGTCACGACACTCGCTTCGATTTGAAAACTCTGCAGGAACTGTCCGCCAAGCTGATGGAGCTGCCTGAAGGCTTCGTGGTTCAGCGTCAAGTGCAGAAGATCTACGAAGACCGTCAGAAAATGCAAGCCGGCGGCCTGCCGATCAACTGGGGTTACGCCGAAACCATGGCGTACGCGACCCTGGCGTTCGAAGGTCACCCGATCCGCATGACAGGTCAGGACATCGGTCGCGGTACGTTCTCGCACCGTCACGCTGTGCTGCACAATCAGAAAGACGCCGGGACCTATATCCCGCTGCAGAATCTGTACGCCGGTCAGCCACGTTTCGATCTGTACGATTCGTTCCTGTCGGAAGAAGCCGTGCTGGCGTTCGAATATGGCTACTCGACGACTCAACCAGATGCGCTGGTTATCTGGGAAGCCCAGTTCGGCGACTTCGCCAACGGTGCTCAGGTGGTTATCGACCAATTCATCACCAGCGGCGAGCACAAGTGGGGCCGTCTGTGCGGTCTGACCATGTTGCTGCCTCACGGTTATGAAGGGCAGGGCCCAGAGCACTCGTCTGCACGTCTTGAGCGTTACCTGCAAGGCTGCGCCGAGCACAACATTCAGGTGTGTGTGCCGACCACGCCGTCGCAGATCTACCACCTGTTGCGTCGTCAGGTTATCCGTCCGCTGCGCAAGCCGCTGATCGTGCTGACACCTAAATCGCTGTTGCGTCACAAGCTGGCCGTTTCGACCCTGGAAGACCTCGCTGAAGGTTCGTTCCAGACCGTTATCCCGGAAATCGATACCCTCGATGCCGCCAAGGTGACGCGTCTGGTTCTGTGCAGCGGCAAGGTTTACTACGACCTGCTGGAAAAACGCCGTGCCGAAGGCCGTGAAGATATTGCCATCGTGCGTATCGAACAGCTGTATCCGTTCCCGGAAGATGACCTGATGGAGGCGATCGCGCCTTACTCCAACCTACAGAATGTAGTGTGGTGCCAGGAAGAGCCGATGAACCAGGGTGCCTGGTACAGCAGTCAGCATCACTTGCGTCGCAGCGTGGGCAATCACAACCGCAACCTCGTTCTCGAGTATGCCGGCCGTGATGCTTCTGCAGCGCCTGCTTGTGGGTATGCTTCGATGCACGCTGAACAGCAGGAAAAACTGCTGCAAGATGCCTTCACTGTTTAACGCCTTCGCGCATTAGAAACCGAATTAAGGAATTACAGATAATGGCTATCGAGATCAAAGCCCCCTCTTTCCCGGAATCAGTTGCCGACGGCACCATTTCCAAGTGGCACAAACAGCCGGGCGAGGCGGTCAAGCGTGACGAGCTGCTGGTTGACATCGAAACTGACAAAGTCGTGCTGGAAGTACTGGCTGAAGCTGACGGCGTACTGGCATCGATCGTTAAAGGCGAGGGCGAGATTGTCCTGTCCAACGAGCTGATCGCTACCCTGGATGCGGGCGGCACCGCTTCTGCAGCTCCGGCTGCTGCCGCTGCTGCACCTGCCGCTGCCCCGGCTCAGGCGGCTGCTCCTGCTCCTGCTCCTGCCGCTGCTGGCGACGAAGATTCGGTTGCCGCTCCGGCTGCCCGCAAGCTCGCTGAAGAAAACGGCATCAATCTGGCCAGCGTCAAAGGCACTGGCAAAGACGGCCGTGTGACCAAGGAAGATGTGGTTGCTGCTGTTGAAGCGAAGAAATCCGCTCCGGCTGCTGCGCCTGCTGCCAAGCCTGCTGCTGCCGCTGCTCCTGTTATCGCCGCTGGCGATCGCACCGAGAAGCGCGTACCGATGACTCGTGTACGTGCCACCGTGGCCAAGCGTCTGGTTGAAGCTCAGTCGAACATGGCTATGCTGACCACCTTCAACGAAGTGGACATGACTGAAGTCATGGCACTGCGCTCGAAGTACAAGGACCTGTTCGAGAAGTCCAACAACGGCGTACGCCTGGGCTTCATGTCGTTCTTCGTCAAGGCTACTACCGAGGCGCTGAAGCGTTTCCCGGCAGTCAACGCTTCGATCGACGGCTCCGACATCGTGTACCACGGCTACGCCGACGTTGGTGTTGCTGTTTCCAGTGACCGTGGTCTGGTGGTTCCTGTTCTGCGTAATGCAGAGCAGATGAGCCTGGCTGAAATCGAAGGTGGCATTGCTGCTTTCGGCAAGAAAGCCCGTGACGGCAAGCTGTCCATCGACGAGATGACTGGTGGTACCTTCACCATCACCAACGGTGGTACCTTCGGTTCGATGATGTCGACTCCAATCGTCAACCCGCCACAAGCGGCCATTCTGGGTATGCACAACATTATCCAGCGCCCGATGGCGGTCAACGGTCAGGTTGTAATCCGTCCGATGATGTACCTGGCTCTGTCCTACGATCACCGCTTGATCGATGGTAAAGAAGCTGTGACCTTCCTGGTGACCATCAAGAACCTGCTGGAAGATCCGGCTCGTCTGCTGCTGGATATCTGATGAGGCAGCCGCAGGCTGCAAGCCGCAAGCTTCAGGATAGAAGCGGGGCGGTGCGCAGCTTGAGGCCTGTATGTTGCATCTAATCAATAGGTCGCAAGTCGGCTCTGCAGAACACCGCAGCCCGGCTTGCAGCTTGCAGCTTAAAGCTCGCAGCTAAAGAGGAACTCTTTGTTATGTCCCAGAAATTCGACGTGGTAGTGATTGGCGCAGGCCCTGGCGGTTATGTTGCCGCCATCAAGGCTGCGCAACTTGGTCTCAAGACTGCCTGCATCGAGAAATATCAGGACAAGGAGGGCAAGCTGGCCCTCGGCGGTACTTGCCTGAACGTGGGCTGCATTCCTTCCAAGGCTCTGCTGGACAGCTCCTGGAAATTCTACGAAGCCAAGAACGGCTTCTCGATCCATGGCATTTCGACTTCCGAAGTCAGCATGGACGTACCGGCCATGGTTGGTCGCAAGGCTAACATCGTCAAAGGCCTGACCGGCGGCGTAGCCAGCCTGTTCAAAGCCAACGGCGTGACCACTCTGCAAGGCCACGGCAAGCTGCTGGCTGGCAAGAAAGTCGAGCTGACCGCTGCTGACGGCACGGTAGAAATCATTGAAGCGGATCACGTGATCCTGGCTTCCGGTTCGCGTCCAATCGACATTCCACCCGCTCCGGTTGATCAGAAAGTCATCGTTGACTCCACCGGTGCTCTGGAATTCCAACAGGTTCCACAGCGTCTGGGCGTTATCGGCGCTGGCGTTATCGGCCTGGAACTGGGTTCGGTGTGGGCTCGCCTGGGTGCTCAGGTTACTGTTCTGGAAGCGCTGGATAAATTCATCCCGGCCGCTGACGAAGCAGTTTCCAAAGAAGCGCTGAAGACTTTCACCAAGCAAGGTCTGGACATCAAGCTGGGCGCTCGCGTGACCGGCTCCAAGGTTGAAGGCGAAGAAGTCGTTGTCAGCTACACCGACGCAGCTGGCGAGCAGTCGATCACTTTTGATCGTCTGATCGTTGCCGTTGGTCGCCGCCCGGTGACCACCGACCTGTTGGCTGCCGACAGCGGTGTGGACCTGGATGAGCGCGGCTTCATCTACGTTGATGACTACTGCACTACCAGCGTGCCTGGCGTGTATGCCATCGGTGACGTGGTTCGTGGTCTGATGCTGGCCCACAAGGCGTCGGAAGAAGGCATCATGGTTGTTGAGCGCATCAAGGGCCACAAGGCTCAGATGAACTACAATCTGATTCCTTCGGTTATCTACACCCACCCGGAAATCGCCTGGGTTGGTAAAACCGAGCAGACCTTGAAGGCTGAAGGCGTTGAGGTTAACGTCGGCACCTTCCCATTCGCAGCCAGTGGTCGCGCAATGGCAGCAAACGATACTGGCGGTTTCGTCAAGATCATCGCTGACGCCAAGACTGATCGCGTATTGGGCGTTCACGTCATTGGTCCTAGCGCTGCGGAATTGGTACAGCAGGGTGCAATCGCGATGGAATTTGGCAGCAGTGCCGAAGACATCGGCATGATGGTCTTCTCCCATCCGACCCTGTCTGAAGCATTGCATGAAGCTGCTCTGGCCGTGAATGGCGGTGCCATTCACATCCAGAACCGCAAGAAGCGTTAAGACAACAAGAGAAACCACGACGGACTGCCCGTCGTGAGCCTTGCGAGCAAGTCTCACCGCGGAATGTCCGCCGGACTCGACCTCCGGACCCTTCCTGATGTGAGGGGCCGGAGTAGCGGTCACAGGTGGTGCGGCACGCCAGACGTGCAGCACCGAATGCGCAGTACCTAACGAAGACGGTAATAAGCATGAATCTTCACGAGTATCAGGGTAAGCAGCTGTTCGCTGAGTACGGCCTGCCAGTATCCAAAGGCTACGCAGTAGACACCCCGGAAGCAGCAGCAGAAGCTTGCGACAAGATTGGCGGCACTGAATGGGTTGTCAAAGCCCAGGTTCACGCTGGTGGTCGCGGCAAAGCGGGCGGCGTAAAGCTGGTTCGCAGTAAAGAAGACGCTGCAGCGTTCGCCCAGCAGTGGTTGGGCAAGCGTCTGGTGACTTACCAGACTGACGCCAACGGTCAGCCAGTGACCAAGATCCTGGTTGAGTCCTGCACCGACATCGCTAAAGAGCTGTATCTCGGCGCTGTAGTGGATCGTTCGAGCCGTCGTATCGTGTTCATGGCTTCCACCGAAGGTGGCGTGGACATCGAAAAAATCGCTCACGACACTCCTGAGAAAATCCTCAAGGCCACGATCGATCCACTGGTTGGCGCTCAGCCATTCCAGGGTCGCGATCTGGCATTCCAGCTGGGTCTGGAAGGCAAGCAGGTTTCCCAGTTCGCCAAGATCTTCACCGGTCTGGCCAAACTGTTCCAGGACCACGACCTGGCTCTGCTGGAAGTGAACCCGCTGGTGATCAAGGCTGATGGCGATCTGCACTGCCTGGACGCCAAGATCAACATCGACGCCAACGCCATGTACCGTCAGCCAAAGCTGAAGGCTTTCCACGATCCATCGCAAGATGATCCGCGCGAAGCCCACGCTGCCAAGTTCGAACTGAACTACGTGGCACTGGAAGGCAACATCGGCTGCATGGTCAACGGTGCTGGCCTGGCCATGGGTACCATGGACATCGTCAA
>Ga0247806_10001607_pt1 | contig 10864 bp, 10 predicted proteins | sample UWRJL059202B1_FD_179935 | JGI IMG/M metagenome (GOLD analysis project Ga0247806, IMG submission 179935) | Plant litter microbial communities from Arlington Agricultural Research Station in Wisconsin, United States - UWRJ-L059-202B-1 | ecosystem: Environmental > Terrestrial > Plant litter >... | reverse complement strand
GGGCGCGGTCACCGGCGTCGAGCTCGCGTCCGGCGAGCGCATCGAAGCGCGGCGCGTGATCCTGGCCACGGGGCACTCCGCCCGTGACGTCTTCGCGCTGCTCGAGAACCGCGGCGTGGCCATCGAGCGGAAAGACTTCGCGCTCGGCGTGCGGCTCGAGCACCCACAGACCGTGATCGACTCGATCCGCTACCACTCGAAGGTGCGCGATCCCCTGCTGCCTCCGGCCAGCTACGCGGCGGTCGAGCAGGTCGAGGGGCTCGGCGTGTATTCGTTCTGCATGTGCCCGGGCGGCATCATCGCTCCGTGCGCCACGGCCGACGGCGAGATCGTCACCAACGGCTGGAGCCCCAGCAAGCGCAACAACCCGTACGCCAACAGCGGCATCGTCGTCGAGGTGCGCGGACCCCGGGGTGACGGCAGCCCCCGCAGCGGCGTCGCCTACCAGCAAAAGGTCGAGCGCGACGCCTGGCTCGCCGGCGGCAAGACCCAGGTCGCTCCGGCGCAGCGCATGCTCGACTTCATCGAGGGTCGGATGTCGTCCTCGTTGCCGGGCTGCAGCTACCCTCCAGGCATCGTCGCCCACCGCGTCGACGAGCTCTTGCCCCGCGAGATCGCCACGCGTTTGCAGCAGGGCCTCCGCGCGTTCGGCCAGAAGATGCGCGGCTACGCCACCAACGAAGCCGTGGTCGTCGCGGTCGAGTCACGCACGTCTTCGCCGGTGCGGATCCCGCGAGACGCCGAGAGCCTCGAGCACCCCGAGGTGCGCGGGCTCTTTCCCTGCGGCGAGGGTGCAGGCTACGCGGGCGGCATCGTGTCCGCCGCGATGGACGGCGTGCGCTGCGCCGATCGCTGCGCCGCGCTCCATGCTGGTGATTGAGCGTTCGCAAGCGAAACGCTCATGCAGGTGATTGAGCGTTCAGGCCGGTGACTGACGGGCGAACTCGGTGCACAAGGCCGCGGCGGCCATGGCCACGTTGAGCGACTCGGCCTGGCCGAGGCGGGGGATCGAGACGACGGTCGAGGCGAGCGCGGTCGACGCCTCGGACAGGCCGTGGGATTCGCTCCCCAGGACGAGGATGGCGGGCCGCTGCAGCGTGGCCTCGAAGACGGGGGTGCCGTCCATGTCTGCAATATACACGTGGGCGCCGGCGGCGCGGGCCTGACCCAGCTCGGTGGCGAGGTCGGCGCGACGCACCTCCACCCGGAACAGCGAGCCCATCGTCGATTGCACGCACTTCGGGTTGTAGACCTCCATGCACTCGTGGCTGCAGAGCACCCGCTTGATGCCGAACCAGTCGGCGATGCGGAGCAGGCCGCCCATGTTGCGCGGGTCGCGGATGCCGTCGAGCGCGAGCATCAGCTCGCCCTGGGCCGGGGCGCGGAAGCCGAGGTGCTCCGGCTCGTGGGCGATGGCGATCAGCTCGTTGCCCTTTTCGAAGGTGCCGATCTTGTCGAGCTCGTGCGAAGCGAGGATCTGGACGGGGATCTTGCCCGCGAGCGGCCGCACGAACGCGGCTGCCTCTTCGCTCGCCAGGATGGTCTCCGTGCGGAAGCGCGAGCCGAGCAGCTCGGCCACGACCTTGCGGCCCTGGACCAGGAAGCGCTTGCTCTCGACGCGGTACTTCTTCTGTTGCAGGGCACGCAGGCGCTTGAGCTCGGCTTGGCTGATCATGACTCTCGCTTCAATACAGGCTCACGCCACCCACCGTCAGTAGTCCCGTCGCATCGATGAAGATCGGCACGTCGGCCAGGTCGTCCGGGTAGGAGCCCTCGGGCAGCACCTCGCGTTTGGCCTCGGCCAGCAGCTGGGGGTCGACCTGCAACGTGGTCTGACCGGCGGCCTTGGCCGCGAGGGCCTGCTGGGCGAGGGCGCGGAGGGTATCGAGCGACATCCCCGAAGGTTAAGTCGTGTTCGGCAGCCTGGCACCTCGTTCGATCCCGCATCGATCCCGCGTAGTCTGCGCCCATGTCACTCGCTCTGTTCGCCGTTCTGGGCGTGCTCTGCATCGTCGCCGTCAACACGGCGGCGCCGAAGGTGGGGGTCTCGGCCCCGCTCGGACTCATGGCCGTCGGGGTGGCGCTCAGCCTGTCACGCCTCGTTCCGGAGCTCGTCGTGCCACCCGGCTGGATCCTGGGTGGTGTCTTGCCGCTCCTGCTCTACGCAGCGTCCGTCTCGATGCCGGCGATGGACTTTCGCCGCGATTTTCGGGCGATCAGCGGTCTTTCCGTCTCGCTCGTGGTGCTGTCGTCGCTGGCCCTCGGCCTGTTCTTCTCGCGCCTCGTTCCGGGCCTCGGCCTCGCGGGCGGCATCGCGCTCGGTGCGGTCATCAGCCCGACCGACGCCGTCGCGACCTCCATCGTGAAGCGCCTCGGCGTGGCGCCGCGCGCCGTCGCGGTGCTCGACGGAGAGAGCCTGCTGAACGATGCCTCGGCGCTCGTGCTGCTGCGTTCGGCCATCGCCGCCACCGCGGCCACCGTGAGCCTCTGGAGCGTGGCGCGAAGCTTCGCATTCTCGATCGTCGTCGCCACGGCGATCGGCTTCGTGGTCGGCTACGGCGCGCTCCTGCTGCGCCGGCGCATCCCGCAGCCCACGGTGAACACGCTGCTCTCGTTCGTGGTGCCGTTCTTGGCCTTCGAGCCCGCCGAGCACTTCGAGGCGTCGGGCCTGGTGGCGGTCGTCACCGCGGGGATCCTCGTGGGCCACGCCTCCCCGCGCCATCTCTCCGCCACCCACCGGCACAACGACGAGCAGAACTGGCGCACCGTCGAGCTCCTGCTCGAAGGGGCCGTCTTTCTCACGATGGGGCTCCAGGTATTGCCACTCGTCGAAGACGTGCAGCATGCACAGGGAAGCGTGGTCCAGGCCGGCGTGCTGGCGGCCGGCGCGCTGACGATCACGATCGTGGTGCGCGCCCTGTTCGTCGCGCCGTTGCTCTGGACCCTGCGCCGCGTCCGGCAACGCTACGAGAGCTCGAAGGCGCGCCTCGAGACCATGCACGAGCGGCTCGCGGAGATCGACCACTCGGGCTCGACTCCACGCGGTCAGCGCCAGGCCGAACGCAACCGAGCCCGCGTGCGCCAGGTGCTGGCCGATGCAGACTTCGTCGCGAGCCAGCCGCTCGGCGCCCGCCACGGCGTCTTGCTCGTGTGGGCCGGAATGCGAGGCGCCATCACGCTGGCTGCGGCGCAGACGCTGCCCGCGGACATGCCCTACCGCTCGCTCCTCGTGCTGGTCGCGTTCCTGGTCGCTGCGGGCTCGCTCTTGCTGCAAGGCGCCACGCTGCCCCGCCTGGTCCGCTGGCTCGGGTTTCCCCCGCCGGATCCCGCGCGACGCGAACGAGAGCAGTCCGCGCTGGCGGCAGCACTCGAAGACGCCGGCCTGCGGGCCCTGGCCAACCCGGAGCTGCGCCAGGCCGACGGGACCCCGTACGATCCCGAGACGCTGGAACGCCTGCGCGCGAAGATCCTCGACGTGTTCCGCGACCCCGAGCACGGGCGCAAACGGGCGGAGACCACGAGCCTCGGCCGCACGCTGCTCGAGGCGCAGCGCACTCGCCTGCTCGACATCCGGCTCGAAGGCACGTGTAGCTCCGAGTCGCTCCGCGAGGCGCTCGCGCGGGTCGATGCCCTGCAGATCAGCCTCGAGCACGGCAGCCACTGAACGTCACGGTAGGCGCGTCACGGACACCGAGCCGCGTCCGGGGCCGCCGGGCGAAGCCGCGTACAGCTCGATGGTCAGGGGCGCAGCGCGAGGCACCTCGAGAACCAGCGACCCGGGGGCCGGCAGCGAGCCCTCGAGCCGGGCCCGCCGACCAGCCCGGATCCGGTAGGTGCCGGTGACCGGGGGCTCGAGGCTCGAGGCGAGCCCGAGGCGGTACCGACCCGGCGGCACCATGAGGTGCGGTCCGCGGTAGGCGAGGCCGAGCGCGGCGTCGGCTTCGCCCGCGGCCACGGGGAACGAGGCGCTCGCCCCCGGCACCGTGAAGTCGACCGCATAGGGTGCAAAATGCACCTTGATTACGTCCCGGTCGGCGTAGGTCAGGAGCAGCCGGTCTCCGATCGCGATGCGCTCGGCGGGGACCCCGAAGAGCCGCAGCGCGTCGCGCTCGTGGGCCGCGTCGTCGCTGGACACGAGCAGGAATTCCGGCGGATGACGCAGCGCCCAGAAGGCGTTCGCATTCCACGGGTACGGCAGCACGCGATCCGGCGCGAGCGACGTCACGAAGGTGCCGCGCCGGGAGAGGTAGGTGAGCACCTTGGCGTCCCAGTACGGGGCCGCGCCCGCGTGCAGGCCACGGGCTGCGAGCTCGCGCTCCAGGGGCTCGAGGAGCTCGGAGCGCACGACGGGGGCGGGCGATGCGACCGGGATCGCCGCGGTCGCGAGGCCGAGCCCGAGGCCGGTCAGACCGAGGGCTGCGGGCCGAGGCTTCGACGCCGCGTCGACCCCCACGATCGCGGCGACGCAGCACATACCGAGCAGCGCCGGCAGGACGTACCGGGCGCCACCGAGATCGAGAAACTGCCCGAACACGATCAGCGTGGCCACCGTCACGACGACCGACCCGAGCGCGAAGCGGGCGAGCGCCTGCGTGGGTCCCGGCACGCGCCCCCGCGCGAGGAGCACGAGGGCCGACGCCAGCACGAGCAGCGCCGATGCCGGCTCGTGGCGCACGAAGTGGCCGACCCAGCGACCGAACATCACGAGCGAGCGCCAGGAGTCGAGCGGCGAGACGTCGAGATACGAGGCCAGCACCGGCCGCTCCCGCAGGAGCGTGGCGAGCAGCAGGCCCACGAGCGCAGCGGCGAGCGTCGTGAGCGCGGACCGACGCGGATGGGTGCGAGCCAGCGCCACGAACGGCAGCACCAGCATCGGCAACGCCAGCGCGTCGGACGCCACGACGGCGGCCACGAGCAGGGCCTGCGCACACCGGGCCGAGCGCCGCGAGGACCGGCCGAGGACGATCGTCCACGGCGCGGCCGCCGCCAGCCCGCCGTGGCTCTCGAGCTGGACGCCGGCTCCGAGCAGGGCCGACAGCGGCATCACGAGCACGAGCCCGAGGGCGAAGATCACGAGCAGCGTCGCTCGACGCCGCGCCACCACGAGCCAGCCGACGAGGGCCATCCCCAACAGAACCTCGCCCGCCAGCTGCATGGCGCGAGGTCCGGGGACGCCGAGCGCAAGTGCGCCCCACAGCAGCGCCAGATCCGGGAACCAGCCGGCCGAGGGCGGCAGGTTCCACTCGGCGAGGCGCCCACCCCATTCGCGTAGATCGCGCGCCAGCAGAGGCCCGTAGAGCGTGTCGGCGTCGACCGTCACGCGCAGCGCGGCGGTCTGGCCCGCGCGAACGAACGCGACGAGCGCCGCGAGCGCGACGAGGCCGGGAGCCAGTGCCGAGGCCAGGACGCGGCGCAACGGCAGGGTCACCCGCTTCGTTCCGCTTCCGTTTCAGTGCACGGGACGAGACTTGAACTCGTACACCTCTCGGCGCTGGAACCTAAACCCAGTGCGTCTGCCATTCCGCCACCCGTGCTCGTGTGACTCCCACACAGTGCCAGAAAGGAGCGCGTTCGCCCAGCGGCTACGCTCGCGAATGCTCAGCGCATGGCGTGGCCCCAGGTGTGCCAGCCGACGAAGCGAGGCGTGCCGCGCAGCCAGCCGGAGCCGAGGCTCTGGATCGCGAACCCCGCTGCGCGCAGCAGCGTCTCGGGCTCGCGGGTGAGGTGGCACCCGCCGGCAAGCACGCTCCACACGGGATCGAGACGCCGCTGCCAGCGCGCCACCCTGGGCTCGGGAGCGAGGCCGTGCTCGCAGTAGAGCAGGCGACCCCCGGGTCGGAGCACCCGCCAGGCCTCGGCGAGCGCGGCCGCCGGAGCGTGCACGGTGCACAGCGTGAAGGTACACACGACGGTGTCGAACGAGGCCTCGGGATACGGCAACGACTCGGCCATACCGCCTTGGATCTCGACGGGGATGGGTCCCGTGAAAGCCTGGGCGCGCGTCCGCAGCAGATCCGAGGGCTCGATGCTCCGAACCCGGATTACGAGCTTCGGATCGTAGAACGGCAAGTTCGGACCGGCGCCCAGCCCGAGCTCGAGCACCTCACCCCGGGCCCGCGGCACGAGCAGAGCGCGCTTGCGGGTGACCGGCCGGGTCGCGCAGGCCGCCGCGACCAACCGCGGCATGATCTGCCGCTCGTAGAAACCGCCGCGCGCATCGCTCATGATGACTCCGATCGCTCACGACGCCCGGAATGGACGGACGTGGGCGAGCTCGCTCGTTTTGCGTCGGCGGCCCGCGCAGGCAAGCGCTTTCGCGGGGTTTGTGCCGAGGTGTCATCCAGAGGGGGTGCGCCGGTGGCGTGCGGTTCTGGTGTTTTTCGTTTCGTCTCGGCGGTTTGCAGCTAGAGTCGCGGTCAGCCGCATGGACGTTCGCCCCTCCGATCTTCGCACTGTCCCGCTCTTCCACGATCTCACGGAAGCCGATCTCACGGCCCTGCTGAAGGTCTTCAAGAAAGAGACGTTCGAGCCGAACACGACCATCCTGAAGGCCGGCGCCAACGCCACCAAGGTCCGCATCCTCACCGCGGGCGAGGTCGTGCTGCACGAGGAAGGTGAAGAGAAACTACACCTTCGTCCGGTCGCGCTGATCGGCGAGCTCGGCGGCCTCACCGGCACGCCCCGCAACGCCACGGCCACCACCCAGAGCCGGGTCGAGCTGCTCACCGCGTCGGGCGCCGACCTCGTGAAGCTCTTCGAAGCGAACCAGGCCCTCGGCCTGCGCTTCTACAAGGGCATGCTGGAGGCGGTCACCTCGAAGGTCTCCCGCGACAAGGAGCGCACCGACCAGATCCGCAAGAACATCATCCGTACCCAGAAGGCGATGAAAGAGCTGCGCGACTACGTGCTCGAGAGCCCGGAGACGGTCGTCTCGAAGCACGTCTGCGAGGTGCTCGAGGAGCACATCGCGAAGAACCGCCGCGCCGGCTACCGCGTCACGCCCGTGCCGGGTCTGAATGCTTTCGTGAAGCTCGAAGACGGAACCCAGGTTCCCGTGCTCGAGGTCTCGAACGGCTACTTGAAGCTCGAAGGCAAAGCTCGCCGCCTGACCAAGGACAAGTCCTTGTGGATCGGCGTGCTCGCCCTGCCCACCGCCGAGATCGCCGTGTCCGGCAGCATCGAGCGCGAGGGCAAGGACAGCGTGGTGGTCAAGCTCGACACCCTGGTCGACGAGTACCGCACCGCCCTCGAAGACTACGTCACGAAGATCCAGCTCCTCGACTTCGTGGTCTGACCCTCGACCGAGAGCCGCGCCACACCGGCGTACTCTACCGCCCCGACCCGTGCTCGCTCAGTCTGGAGCCGGCTTCGCCGGCGTTCGCTTCGCAGCGCCTGCGCTCGCGAGTGCTCAACGCAAGAGCACGATCGGGGCGTTTTCGTTGCTGGCGCCGAGCACCGTGGCGCCCCAGGCCACACCGACGATCAGCGAGAGCGCACCCGCCACGAACAGGAGCGCGCGGTGGGCGCCCGGGCGCGAAACGAGCCGCTGCAGAGGGGCCCCGAGCAATCCGGCGAGCAGCGCCATGCCGGCCATCGTGCCGAGAGAATACACGGCGAGCAGCGCGATGCCGGTGCTCAGCTGCGGCTGCGTGGCCAGCACCAACGCAGCGAGCGCGCCGCTGCCGGCAAGGCCGTGGACCAGGCCGACGCCGAACGGCAGCAGCGCGAACGAACGACCGCCGAGATGTACGTGCGGTGTGGTGTCGTGTGCGTGACCGGGCTGGTGTGCGGCGGATCCGAGCCGTGCGGCGCGCACGAGGGCCCGCACGCCGAGCAGCACGAGCATTACCGCGACGACGAGCTCGAGCAGCGTGCCCAGCCACTCCGGCATGACCGCGCGCTGCCAGTAGAGGATCCCGCCGACGAGAAACAGCATCGATGCGTGGCCCGCGCCCCAGAGCGCGGCGAACCCGACGGTGCGCCAGGCCGACTTGGTGTCGTCCGAAGCGAGGGCCGAGACCGCGGCGAGATGATCGGGCTCGAAGGCATGGCGAATGCCCTGCAGGAGACCGAGCGCGCACAGCGAGAGCCACATCGTGTCCCCCGTGTAGCACGCCCCCCGTGGGACGTGCCACTCGCCCGCTTCGCCGAGTTCGGGTAGAACGAGAGGATGCAGCGTTGGTTGGTTCTGTGCGTGGGGTTCGCGATGATGGCGTGCAGCAAGGTCGAGGAGCCGGCCACGAAAGAGGCGCCCGCCACACCCGCGCCCGTCGCCTCGGCGGCGCAGAAGTTCGGCGCCCCGATCGACACGAAGGGCACCGCGGTCACTCTCGGCGAGGTCGCCGCCGCGCCCGAGAAGTTCAAGGGTCAGACCTTCGTGGCCGAAGGCACCGTCGGCTCGGTCTGCCAGCACCGCGGCTGCTGGATGACCCTGAAAGACGAAAAGGGTGAAGCCTTCATCCGCATGGCCGGCCACTCGTTCTTGATCCCGAAAGACGCCGCCGGCAAGCGGGCGCGGGTCATGGCCACGCTCGACACGTCGGCCGAAGAAGCCGAGCCGGCCACCGGCGAAGCCGCCTGCAGCGGCGGCAAAGGTCACGCGGGCTGCAAGGCCGAAGCGGTCGAGCAGCAGGGCGGCAAGCCCCTCGCGAAGCTCGAGCTACAAGCCGCCGGCGTCGAGCTGCTCTAGACGGACCTACACGCTCGGAGCGCTCACGGAGTCTGGAGTCGGCTCCGCCGACGTTCGCATCGCAGCGCTTCGCTCGCGAATGCTCACGGAGCGCAGTGAAGCAGCGCGTCGAACCAGGACGGCTCGACCGCGAACGGGACCGCCGGGGTCGACGCCATGGGCACGCCGCTCCACGCGCCGATCGGCTGCCGGGATACGATCCGGACGTGGCCGCCCGCGTGGTCGATCCCGAGGGCCCCGACCATGAGCTTCCCGGTCGCCGCGTTGGTGCGGTAGAGCCGGAGAGATCCCGCTGCCTGCTCACCGAGGACCTGGCCCGCGTGCCCTCGTAGCAGCAGGCCGCGCGCCGACAGCTCGAGCACGTACTCCGCGCGCGTGAAGAAATTCGCCTCCTGTCGATCGCCGAAGGCGACGAGGAGCACTACCCACGCGAGCAGCGCCACCATCAGCCCCACGAACACGCCCAGCGCGGCGTTGTCCGGGGTGGGCCCGATGGCGAGAACGAGCACGACCGCGATCGCCAAGGCGACACCGGCCAGCACCATCCACATCCGTGGAACATGCATGCGGTACAACCGGAGCGACTGCACCGGCCCGCTCGCATCCACGCGATACCCTGCAGAAGAACTCATGGGGTCGTTGATCTCTCGAAGATCGTGGGCCAGCTGCGGCGAGATCGCCGTGGAGGTCAAGGCGGCGGCGAGGACCGGGCGGAGCGTACTTCCTGTACGTGAGCACGGACCGGAGCCGCCAACGCAGGCATCCGCGGCGAGATCGCCGCAGATGGTCCGCGATCAGGCGCCAGCGGTGTAGAGGCCGTAGATCGCGCCCCAGCTCATCGCCATGAACAGGAGGAACAGGCCGTACGAGACGAGGTCGACCTTCTTCAGGGCGCGGCGGCTGGAGACGATGCCGAAGCCCATCGCGAAGGTCGCGAGGCCGTTGGCCAGGTGGTACGAGACCGCGAGCGTACCGAGCAGGTAGACCGTGAGGGTCGGACCGTGGTGGTGCATCTCGTGGGCGATGTCGGTAAAGGCCTCGGCATGACCTTCGAGGAGCCGGGGCTTCAGCATCGCCAGGTAAATGTGGGCGCCGAGGAAGCCGAGCAGGCCGATCGCCGAGAGGCGCTGCAGCACGTACTTCAGGTTGCCGAAGAAGCCGAGCGTGTACTTGGCGTTCGGGCGCGACGTGCGCAAGCGCAGGATGCCCCACCCGGCGTGGATGAGCAGCGGTACCATCACGAGGATGAGCGTGATCAGCTGCGACAGCGGGTGGGCGTGGTGAGTGACCGCCTCTTCCCAGGCGGCGCCGCCGCGGTAGACCGCGAGGTTGTTCCAGAGGTGGAGCACGGTCCACACGCCGAGGGGAGCGACCGCGAGGATCGAGCCGAGACGCCCGCGGGCGTAGGAGCTGGCTTTCGCTTCGGAGCTTTCCAGGACGGCAGTGGACGACATGGTGGGCGAGACTTAGAGCCGAAGGCCTACCCTTGCAAGGATGCTGTCGCCGCACGGGCGATCGGGCTGCTGGTTTCCGCGGTGCTTTCGTGGGGAAGCACCGCGCGGGCGAACGAGCCGGCCGCGACGCCCGCTCCGTCGCCTGCCGCGTCGCCTGCCATGCAGACCGGCACGCTGGAGCTCGCCGACGACGTGGTCCGGGCCAGTGCCCACGACGTGACCGAGGTCGAGCTCGACGGCACGAAGCTCCCCTTCGCCAAGCTGGCGACGACCGCCGTGGCGGAGGGCGCCCATACGGTCGCGTTCGTGGTGGCGCCGACCGAAGAAGCACGGCTGGTGCTGCCCCCCTGTGCGGGCAAGGTCCAGCCCGAGGTCCGGGTCGACTCGCTGCCCGCCTCCGCCGTCGTCAGCCCTCGTGGGCAGTACCTCACGCTCCCGGCGGGCTCCCATCGCATCGAGCTTTCCCTCGTGGTGTCGAGCTACGAGAAGCGCGTGGCCTGTGGGTTCTCGCCGCGTTTCGGTGCGCTCACGTGGTCCGAGGCGGGGCTGCGCGTGTTGCGCTACCCGAGCAACCGCCCCAAGGGCACCTGCGTCCGGTGCCGTCCGGGGCAGGCGCTGGTGTACGTGCCGCGCTCGGTCGTCGAGGCCAAGGCGCGTCGATTTCCGGCCGGCCCGCCCCCGCTGCTGGTCGGGCTGCATCCGTGGAACGGCGCCATCGAGA
>Ga0247806_10001606_pt1 | contig 10870 bp, 7 predicted proteins | sample UWRJL059202B1_FD_179935 | JGI IMG/M metagenome (GOLD analysis project Ga0247806, IMG submission 179935) | Plant litter microbial communities from Arlington Agricultural Research Station in Wisconsin, United States - UWRJ-L059-202B-1 | ecosystem: Environmental > Terrestrial > Plant litter >... | reverse complement strand
GTTCGCGCCGTGGAACTTCCCGCTCGGCAATCCCGGGCGCAAGCTGGGCGCGGCGGTGGCTTCGGGGTGTTCGATCATCCTCAAATGCGCCGAGGAGACCCCCGCCAGCGCGCTGGGCGTGTTGCAATGCCTGATCGATGCCGGGCTGCCCAAGGAAGTGGCGCAGGCGGTGTTCGGGGTGCCTGATGAAGTGAGCCGCCACCTGCTCGGCTCGCCGATCATTCGCAAGCTGAGCTTCACCGGCTCGACCGTGGTCGGCAAGCATCTGGCCAAGCTGGCGGCGGACAACATGATCCGCACCACAATGGAGCTGGGCGGGCACGGCGCGGTGCTGGTGTTCGACGATGTCGATGTCGATCACGTGCTCGCCACCGCCGCGCCGGGCAAGACGCGCAATGCCGGGCAGGTGTGCGTCAGCCCGACGCGGTTCATCGTGCAGGAAAACGTGTTCGAGAAGTTCCGCGACGGCATGGCTGCGCGGCTCGCCGCGACCAAGGTCGGCGACGGGCTGGTCGAGGGCACTCAGATGGGCCCGATGGCCAATCCGCGCCGCCCCGAGGCGATGGAACGCTTCGTCGCCGATGCCCGCGCGGCGGGCGCGAAGGTCGATACCGGGGGCGAGCGGATCGGCAACCAGGGCTATTTCTTCGAGCCGACGGTGCTGTCCGAGATTCCACTGTCGGCGACGGTGATGAACGAGGAGCCGTTCGGCCCGATGGCGCTGATCAATCCCTATCGCACCGAGGCCGACATGATCGCCGAGGCCAACCGGCTGCCCTATGGCCTGGCCGCCTATAGCTGGACCAACGACGTTCAGCGCCAGCGGCGGTTGGCGGCCGAGATCGAGACCGGGATGCTGGGGATCAACACCCATATGATCGGCGGCGCCGATGCGCCGTTCGGCGGGGTCAAGTGGTCGGGCCATGGCAGCGAGGACGGCCCCGAGGGCGTGCGCGCGTTCATGGTGGTGAAGGCCGTGCACGAAGGGTGATCGGGCGCGCAGGCGCACGACAGTGGAGCAAGCAATGACACATGAACTGAACACCGGCGGGGATCGCGGCTATCTGCGCATCGCCACCGAGGAAGCCTTCGCCACGCAGGAACAGCTCGATGCGATCATGCGGCTGGTCAAGGAAGGCCGCGCCGACAAGGGCACGGTCAGCCTGTGGGGCTTCTACGGCTCGAGCCCGTCTGAGCGGACGACCTTCATCCGCGAGCGGCTGCTCGACCTAGGCGAGTTGCGCATCGGCGCGATGGACGATGCCGGGATCGACAAGGCGGTGCTCGCGCTGACCAGCCCGGGCACGCAGTCGATGCACGAGCCCGAGGAAGCGCGCCGGATCGCGCGCAACGCCAACGACCAGTTGAAGGCCGCGTGCGAGCGCTATCCCGACCGGTTCCACGGCATGATCGCGATCGCCCCGCTCGACCCCGAATGGTCGGCGCAGGAGCTGAAGCGCGGCAAGGAGGAGCTCGGCTTCCACGGAGTGCAGGTCAACAGCCACACCCATGGGCATTATCTCGACGAGGCGCAGTTCGAGCCGATCCTGCGCGCCTGCGCCGATCTCGACCTGCCGCTGTATATCCATCCGCAGGGCCTGCCCGATTCGATGATCGGCGACATGGCCAATGCCGGGCTCGACGGGGCGGTCTATGGCTTCGGGGTCGAGACCAGCTATCACGCGCTGCGGCTGCTGACGACGGGGGTGTTCGACCGCTATCCCGGGCTGCAACTGGTGCTCGGCCATGGATGCGAGGGGCTGCCCTACTGGCTTTATCGCCTGAACTACATGCATCAGGCGGGTATCCGCAGCCAGCGCTATGAGCGGCTCAAGCCGCTCGAGCACGACCTGTTCCACTACATGCGCAACAATGTCCACGGCACCACCAGCGGCATGCCGTTCGAGCCCGCGATCAAGCTGATGATCGAGGTGATGGGCGAGGACCGGGTGATGTATGCGATGGATTACCCCTACCAATACGTCCCCGAGGAGGTGTGCTGGATGGACGACATGGACCTGACGCAGGCGCAGAAGGTCAAGTTCTTCCAGACCAACGCCGAAAGACTGTTCAAGCTGTAGCATCGGGCGCACAAGCGCCGCACACGGGAGGGGAATGCGCGATGACAACCTATGGCATAGCCGGGGCATCGGGACAGCTGGGGCATCTGGTGCTCGAGGAATTGCTGGCCAAGATCGATCCGGCCGACGTGGTCGCGATCGGGCGCGATCCGGCCAAGCTGGCCGATTTCGCCGCGCGGGGCGTGGTGGTGCGTTCGGCGGATTACGACCAGCCGGAAACGCTCGCCGCCGCGCTGGCGGGGGTCGACCGGCTGCTGCTGATCTCGGGCAGCGCGCTCGGCCAGCGGCCACGCCAGCACGCGGCGGTGATCGACGCGGCCAAGGCGGCGGGCGTGACCTATATCGCCTACACCTCGATCCTCGATGCGCCGAACACCGCGATCAAGCTGGGCGCCGAGCACGCGACGACCGAGCAGGCGCTCGCCGCCAGCGGCATCGCGCATGATCTGCTGCGCAACGGCTGGTACAACGAGAACTATTTCATGGCGCTGCCGATGCAGATCGAGGCCGGGGTGATCACCGGGGCGCAGGGCGAGGGGCGGATTTCCTCGGCCTCGCGCGCCGATCTCGCCGCCGGAGCGGCGGTGGTGCTGGTCGAGGGCAAGGGCGGCGATATCTATGACCTGGCCGGAGACGAAGGCTGGACCATGGCCGAGTTCGCCGCCGAGGTCAGCCGCCAGACCGGGCGCCCGGTGCGCTATGAGAACATGGCCCCTGGCGATTACGAAGCCTCGCTGATCGCGCTCGGCATGCCCGACAATTACGCCGCCGTGGTGACCAATTCGGCGCATGCCACCAGCCTCGGCGCGCTCGAGAACAACAGCCGCACGCTGAGCCGCCTGACCGGGCGACCGACCACGCCGATTGCCGCGACCATCGCCAAGGTGCTCGGCTGATGGCCGGCCCGATCGCCCCGCCGGTCGATCAGGGAGCCGCCCCCGCCGACAACCGCAGCATCAGCCGCTATGGCTGGTATGCGCTGGTGCTGATGAGCAGCGCGCAGATGATGAGCATGCTCGACCGGCAGATTCTCTCGATTCTGGCCAACGACATCCGCACCGACCTGGAAATCGGCGATGCCGAGATGGGCCTGCTTTACGGCACCGTGTTCGCGCTGTTCTACGCGCTGTTCTCGCTGCCGCTGGGGCGGCTGGTGGACGGGTGGATACGGACCAAGCTGCTCGCGATCTGCCTTGCCGGGTGGTCGATCTTCGCCGGGCTGTCGGCCTTCGCGCAAGGGTTTGCGCTGCTGGCGGTCTCGCGCCTCGGCGTGGGGATCGGCGAAGGCGCGACGCAGCCCGCGGCCAATTCGATCCTGTTCGACAGCCTGCCCAAGGGTCGGCGCGGGGTGGCAATGGCCGGGCTTGGCGTGGGCCTCGCGCTCGGGCTGGGCCTGTCGATGGCGCTCGGCGGGATCGTGGCGCAGTGGTGGAACGCGCGGATCGACGCGGGCGGCGCCTCGTTCGGCTTTTCCGGCTGGCAATTCGCGTTCCTCGTCGCCTCGCTCCCCGGCCTGCCGCTTGCCTACCTGATCTGGCGGCTGAAAGAACCGGTGCGCGGGCAGATGGACGGCATCCCCGAACCCGCCCGCGATCCTGCGCCATTCAAGGCCAGCGCGGGGGTGCTCGGTGCGGTGACGCCGGGCACCAACTGGTATTTCCTGTGGCGGCGCGGTGCCGGCGCCCGGCAATGGGCGATCAATCTCGGCGGGCTCGCGGTGATCCTGACGGTGTGTATCACGATGGTGAACGTCACGCAGGGCTTCTCGCCGCGTCCGCCGCTGGAGGCGCTGGGCCTGAGCTTCGATCCGCATGTGCTGCAATGGTGCGTGGTCGGGTTCGCCGCCTTCGTGGTGCTGAACCTGTTCCAGAGCTTCAAGCTCAACGATCCGGCCACTTACCGCGTGGCGCTCAACCCCTCGCTGATCCTGCTGATGGTGATGGGCGGGTTGCAGACCGCGATCAATTACGGGGTGATGGGCTTTACCCCTTCGCTGCTGATCCGCACCTTTGGCCTGACCACGGCCGAGGCGGGCGTGCAGTTCGGCCTGCTGTCCGCCTTCCTCGCCACCGTTGGCGCGCTGGCCGCTGGCCCGCTGACCGACTGGCTGGGCGCGAAGATGGGCGGCAAGGGCATGGTGTGGCTGGTGCTGGCCAGCCTCGCGATCTCGCCGTTCTTCGGGTTGTGGACCTACAGCGCGGAGAATGCGGCGGATTTCTACATCCGCTTCACCTTCTACAGCCTGATCCTGACGCTGTGGCTGCCGCCGACCTACACGCTGATCCTCGGGCTGGTGCTGCCCCGGATGCGCGGGATCATCTTTTCCACCTACCTGATCATCATGACGCTGCTCGGGCAGGGCCTTGGGCCATATGCAGTCGGGATCGTATCCGACCGTAGCGGCGGCGATCTCGGGCTGGCGATCATGTCGATCAACGCGGTCAGCCCGATAATCGTGGGCATCCTGATCATCGTGCTGGTTCGCTATCGCAAGGATGAGGCGACGGTGCTGGAGCGGGCACGCGCGGGCGGGGAGCCGATCTGATTTCTTCCGGCGAAGCCGCTTTAAATTTTTCGCGCCAAGACGCTAAGACGCTAAGGGCGACGGGGTTCCGAACTTCCTCCTTCGCGTCTTAGCGTCTTGGCGCGAAACTTATCGAGGCCTGCGGCGCAGGTGAAGTTTGATGGAAGGCAGCAGATGACCACCGTAAGAGAAGCCAGCTTCGCAGTGTTCGAGCATTTCGGGGTCGACCGGCTGTTCGGCAATCCGGGCAGCACCGAATTGCCGATGCTGAAGGCGCTGCCGTTCCCCTATGTGATGGGGCTGAACGAGGCGGTGGTGATGGGCATGGCCGATGGCTATGCGCGCGCCAGCGGGCGGCCTGCTTTGGTCAACCTCCACAGTTCGGCGGGGACCGGGCATTCCTTGGGCAATCTGTTCACCGCGTGGAAGAACAACGCCCCGATCGTGGTGACGGCGGGGCAGCAGGCGCGGTCGATCCTGCCCTATGATCCGTTCCTGTTCGCCGAACGGCCGACCGAGTTTCCGCGCCCCTATGTCAAATACGCCATCGAGCCCGCGCGCGCCGAGGACGTGCCGCTGGCGCTGGCGCGCGCCTTCGCCATCGCGCTGACCCCGCCGATGGGGCCGGTGTTCGTGTCGATCCCGGTCGACGACTGGGACCGCGACTGCGTGATGCCCGCGCTGCCCGATCTGTGCCTGCGCACCCATCCCGACCCGGCGGGGCTGGCGCGGATCGCGGCGATGATCGACGGCGCGCGCAGTCCGGCGCTGGTGATCGGCACAGCCGTGGCCAATGCCGGCGGCTGGGACGCGGCCATCGCGCTGGCCGAACAGGCGGGCATGGCGGTGTGGTGCGCCCCCTATGCCGCGCGCGAGACGTTCCCCGAGGACCACCCGCAATTCGCCGGCTTCCTCAAGGCGTGGCGCGACCAGATCCGCCTCGCGCTGGCCCCGCACGACGCGATCCTGGTCGTCGGCGCGCCGGTGTTCACCTATCACGTCGAGGGTAGCGGGCCGCACTGGCCCGAGGGCGCGGCGCTGATGTCGCTGTCCGACGATCCGCAGCATCTCGCCAACCTGCCCGGCGGCGGCGGGGTGCTGGGCGACCCGGCGGCGGGGCTGGCCTCGCTCGCGGGGATGGTCGCGCCGCGCGAGTTTGCGGGCGCTGCGCATCGGTTGGTCGAACCGGCGCGGGAAATGACCGCCGCCTACGTCCTCAGCCGTATCGCCGCGCTGCGGCCGCGCGACGCGGTGGTCGTCGAGGAGGCGCCGACCGCGCGCGGGCCGGTGCACGAGACGCTGCCGATCACGCGCGAGGGCGGGTTCTACACCTGCGCCAGCGGCGGGCTCGGCTATTCGCTGCCCGGGGCGCTGGGCGTGGCGATCGGTCAGAGCGACAAGGTGATCGCGGTGCTGGGTGACGGCGCGGCGATGTACACGATCCAGGGGCTGTTCACCGCGTTCCAGGAGCGGTTGCCGATCAGCTTCTGCGTGCTCAACAACCGCGCCTATGCCGCGCTGACGGGGTTTTCGGGCGAGTTCGGGATGAACCACGTCCCCGGCTGCGACCTGGCCGGGCTCGACTTCGCGATGCTGGCCGAGGGCCAGGGGATCACCGCGCGGCGGGTGGAGAGCGTGGAGGCGCTCGACGATGCGCTGGCGTGGAGCTTTGCGGCGGACGAGCCGACGCTGCTGGATTTGCGGATCGGCTGATCCGATTATCAAAAGCTCTGCTTCCCAAGGGCATAATCGCTTGATAGTCAAAGCCATGGCGGAATTATCCTCGCTCTCGATGACCGACAAGCGAGCCGCCCTGGCAAGCGCCATCGACCGGGTGGCCGATGGCGATCGGCATGCGCTGAAGGTGGTGTACGACCTTACCGCCGCCAAACTGCTCGGGGTGGTCATGCATATCGCCCGCGACCGCGAGCAGGCGGAAGACATTCTGCAGGAGGTGTTTCTCAAGGTGTGGCACCGCGCCGGGCGCTTCGATCAGGCGCAGGCGAGCCCGATCACCTGGCTGTGCGCCATCGCCCGCAACACCGCGATCGATTCGGTCCGCAAGTCGGGGCGCCGGGCGCAAGTGGGCGAGGATGTGCTGCCCGATATCGAGGACGACGCCCCCCGTGCCGACCAGATGCTGTGCTCGGAAGAGGATAGCGAGTTGCTGCAGCAATGCCTGGAGCGGCTGCAGGACGATCATCGCCGATCGATCCGCATGGCTTTCTTCCGCGGCTATTCGCACAGCGAGCTGGCCGAACGGGTCGGCGTTCCGCTGGGTACGGTGAAAAGCTGGATCAGGCGCGGCCTCGCCAGCCTCAAGGGGTGCCTCGGCGGTGCCTGAGCCCGAAGGACCAGAGGGAGCGGACGCCGACATCCGGGCCGGCGAGTACGCGCTTGGCGTGCTCGAGGGCGAGGACTTGGCCGTGGCGCAGCGCGCGATGCTGGCCGACCGCACCTTCGCGGAGCGTGTGCGCTGGTGGCGCTATCGCCTGAACCGGATGGCCGAAGCGGCGGGTGCAATCGAACCCTCGCCCGAGGTGTGGCCGGCAATCGAGCGCCGGCTGCCCGAACCGCATGAGCGCGACGGCAGTGCCGCGCCGCAACCGCTTGCCCGTCCCCCCGTCACCGGGCTGCGGGGATGGAGCCTGGCCGCCGCACTCGCCAGCACGGCCGCCGCTGCTGCCACGGTCGTGCTGCTGTTCGTTCAGCCCCCTCCCCCGCGACAGGAAGCCCCGGCCGACGTGGCGTCGGCGGCGAGCGGTCAAAGGCTGGTCGCGCAGGTGCAGAGCGAGGATGGGTCGCTGTCGCTGGCCGGCCTGGTCGAGCCGGACAGCCGCCGCCTTGCGCTCAACATTACAGGCTTCGCTCCTGCCGAGGGGCAGGCGGCGGAATTGTGGGTGGTGCCGGAAGGGGGCGCGCCCCGCTCGCTCGGCCTGATCCCCGGCAGCGGCGCCTTCCGCCGCGTGCTGACGGCGGCAGAAATCGACCAGTTGGTCGAGGGTGCGTCGCTGGCGGTGACTTATGAAGACGCCGGCAGCGCCCCGCACGAGGCGCCGAGCAGCGACATTCTGGTGATCGGCGCCCTCAGCAGGGTGTGAGGGATCCGGCCCCAGATTTGCGATCGGTGATGGCTCCGATACGCCGAGTTCAAAGTTAATTTTTCGTGCCTGCATCCAAAACGTGCCCTCGTACGTAACTCTACCTGTCACCCGGCCAGTGGTGATCGCCGCGACTGTTGATCGCGGAAGATTGGGGCAGGATCACAGATGCTTAGTCGATTTACGGCGCCTCATTCTTTCGCGGCTTTCGTTCGTGGTGTCTCGGCCGAAACCAGGAAAGAAGCTCCATGAAAAAATCCTACGCGCAGCATCTCACAGCAGCTCTACTCGCCGGTACGGCGGCCATGTGCCTGTCGTCTCCGGCACAGGCCGATACCACGGCGCCTTGTAACGACGGCGCGTTGGGATCGACCGAGTGCGGCACCGACAGCACCACCGGATTGGCGCTCGATGCGACGGCGGTGGGCGCCAATTCCAGCGCTACCGGCACCGGCGCTGTTGCCGTCGGCGAGTCTGCGAATGCGCAAGGCGATGGCACGGTCGCGATCGGCAACAACGCCGATTCCGGATTTTTCGCCTCCGATACCATCGCCATCGGCAACGGGGCCGGCATCGGCTTTGCCAATAGCGGCAGTGTGGCGATCGGCAGTGGCAGCAATGTCAGCGGTTCGAGCTCGACCGCGCTAGGCCAGAACGCCAATGTTTCCGCCGGGAGTTCGGTCGCTTTGGGCGCGGATTCGAGCGCGTCCAACATCTTCGCCACCGCCACGGGCAACCAGGCCCAGGCAACCAACGCCTTCAGCGCCGCTTACGGCTCGCGCTCGGTCGCTTCGGGTCTCGGATCGGCAGCGTTCGGCGATTCCGCCGTGTCCTCGGGCGGCAATTCGACTGCGGTCGGCAGCGTCGCCGCCGCATCGGGCACGTTCTCGTCCGCACTGGGCACGCGCGCCAATGCGATCGGCGATTCGTCGCTGGCATTGGGCGGCAACTCGACCGCTGCGGGCGCAGATTCGATTGCGATCGGCAGCCTCTCCAGCGCCCAATCCGCCAATGCCACCGCGATCGGCAATGCTGCTGTCGCGAACGGCGTTGACGCCCTGGCGCTCGGCGACACCGCCACCGCCGTCGGCAATTCGACCACCGCGCTCGGTGGCGAAAGCGTCGCCAATCAGGCTGGCGCGACTGCCGTCGGCTGGCAGGCGCAGGCCACCGGCGAACGCAGCACCGCACTCGGCCACCTTTCGCAGGGCACCGGCTTCTCCTCGGTTGCCGTCGGTGAAGCCGCCGGGGCACTCGATCGCGGTGCAGTCGCGGTTGGCGGCAATGTCGATGGCGGCGCCTACGGTGCCGTCGCGTTCAACGAGATGGGTATTGCCATCGGCGGTGACGCCGAAGCCCGCGGCGTTGGCGCGATCACCATTGGCGGCGACGCCAACGGAACCGGCGATGGCGCCTTTGCTGACGGGGTCGATGCGATTTCCATCGGCGCCAACACCCGCGCATTCGGCAATTCGACCACCGCGCTGGGCGGTGAGAGCGTTGCTTCGGGTGCGGGCGCGTCCGCGCTTGGCTGGCAGGCAGAGGCCAATTCGGAACGTGCCACGGCTGTCGGCCACCTTGCCACCGCGCGCGGCATCCGTTCGGTCGCAGTTGGCGAAAACGCCGATGCGCAGACCGATTTCTCCACCGCCATCGGCAACGAATCGATCGCCAACGGCATCGATGCGCTGAGCATCGGCGACACCGCCCGTGCATCCGGCAATTCGACCACCGCAGTCGGCGGCGAGAGCATCGCTACCGGTCCTGGAGCAACCGCCTTCGGCTGGCGCGCCGAGGCCAATGCCGAACGCGCCACCGCGCTTGGTCATCTTGCCACCGCGCAGGGCGTCCGCTCGATGGCGATCGGCGAGAACGCCGATGCGCGGTCGGACTTCGCCACCGCGATCGGCAACGAGTCGATCGCCACCGGTGTGGATGCGATGGCCATTGGCGACACGGCCATGGCCATGGGCAATTCGACCACCGCGGTCGGCGGCGAGAGCATCGCCACCGGTGCGGGGGCGACGGCGTATGGCTGGCGCTCGGTCGCTGATGCCGAGCGCGCCACCGCGCTGGGCCATCTGGCCGATGCGGGCGGTGTCCGTTCGGTCGCGGTGGGCGAGGCAGCCAATGCGGCTGGCGCGGGCGCTGTCGCCCTCGGCAACCAGACGGTGGCGTCGGGCGCCAACTCGATCGCGATCGGCAATGGCGCGCAGGCGACCAATGCCGGCCAGGTGGTGGTTGCCTCGCTCGGCACCAGCGGCGCGTACCAGACCGGTCCGCAAAGCCTGGTGACGACCGACAACAACGGCACGCTCGGGCGCACGCTGGCGAGCAATTTCGCCAGCGCGTCTGCGGTTGCGGGCAACACCGCAGCGATTGCCGGCAACACCGCCGCGATCGGTACGCTGCAGGGCCAGACCGCCACGCTGTTCGACCTGACGGAAGCCAACCGCCAGGGCGTGCGCGAGGCCAATGAAGGTGTGGCTGTCGCGCTGGCGATGGACACCCCGACGCTGCTGCCGACCGAGAGCTTCGCGATGACCGGCGGGTTCGGCTATTACAACGACCGCGTCGGCGGCGCGGCCGGGTTCTCGGCGCGGATCAGCGATTCCGCGGCGTTGACCGGTGGCCTGGGTGTCGGCTTCGACACCGGCGAGGTCGGCGCGCGCGCCGGCGTGCGCTTCGGCTGGTAAGCCACGAAGGTCGCAAGACCGGAATAGCGGGGTCGGGGCGCAATGCCCCGGCCCCGTTTTCGTGTCAGGTAACGCGCCACACCCACAGCTTGATCGAGCTGGCAAAGCGCGCGCCCGAGCAGATGAAGATCGAGCGGTTCATCCAGTCGTAGCGGCCCGCGGGGGCGATGAATTCGGGGATGGTGCGGAAGTAGTATTCGGCCGGATCGACGTCCTCGCCGCACTTGAGCCGGTCCATCACGTCGGGCGGGCCGTGGCGCAGGCCCTTGTTGCGGATCTGGATCAAAACGCCGTCGTCGGTCTCGATCGCATAGATCGCGTCGGCCACGGTCACGCCATCGGCACGGGTCAGCTGCCAGTCGGCCGAATTGCCCATCAGCTGGCCGCGGATCAGCGGCCCTTCGACATGGCCGCCCGCGCGGATCGGGATGATCCGCCGCGTGCCATCGGGCACCGCGCCGATCTCGC
>Ga0247806_10001605_pt1 | contig 10876 bp, 7 predicted proteins | sample UWRJL059202B1_FD_179935 | JGI IMG/M metagenome (GOLD analysis project Ga0247806, IMG submission 179935) | Plant litter microbial communities from Arlington Agricultural Research Station in Wisconsin, United States - UWRJ-L059-202B-1 | ecosystem: Environmental > Terrestrial > Plant litter >... | reverse complement strand
GCAGGCTGACCGTTTTCAGTTAAAACAATTCCACTTAAGTTTACTTTGTTATTTTGCGAAAAAACCTGAAGCGATGTCAAAATAGCCATCATCAGTATTAAAATTCTTTTTACCTGCATTACTTAAAAGTTGATTGAATTTAAATTTGGCACAAAATTAACTTTTACATTGGGTTTTCCAAAATTATATTTAATTATTCTAAATAAGGATTGTAATTAACTTTAAAAATGATTTTTTGATAAAAAAAATTTCAATTAATACGATAAAATTAAAATTGAAGTCAAAAACAGTAACAAATAATAGAAGAAAGAGTTAAAAACGAAAACTTCATTTTATTAAAAACCTTACAAAAAACCAAAAAAAAATCCCGCTTATAGTAAGCAGGACCATTTCGTAATTTTTATCAATTTTTTATAATTCTAAGAAAATGGCTTTCATTTCTTCAATAACTATTTTAATATCATTTTTATTTGTTCGCCAATTAACAAACGAAGCTCTAATTCCCTTTTGGTTTCGATACACTGTAAGCGTCATAAAAACCTGACCACGATCATTAAGTTGGGTTAAAAATTGAGAAACCTTCTCCTGATTGTGATTTCCTTTTAAAGTAAAACAAACATTATTAAGCCGAATTGGGGCCATTAATTCAAAATTTCCATCTTCTAAAAGTGCGTCTCCAAAAAGAGTTGCCATCGAAACACTATTTTCTACAATATCCCTAAAACCTTCTTTTCCGTATGCCAATAATGAAAACCAAACCGGCAAAGCTCGTAAACGACGCGAATTTTCGGGAAGCACATTGAGATAATTAAAATTCTCTACCGGATTTCCTAAATAAGGCGCGTTCGAATTCTGAAATGTTTCAATTTGTACACTTGCATGTTCTTTTTTAATTAAATAAAAAGCACTTTCATAAGGTACATTCAGCCATTTATGACAATCGATTGTAATACTATCAGCATTTTGCCAGCCTTCGACCAAATGTTTAAACTTTTCCGAAACTGCAGCAAAGCCGCCAAAAGCCGCATCGATATGCCACCAGAAATTGTATTTTTCTTTTAGTATTGAAATGGAATTAAAATCATCAAAATCGGCAGTATTTACCGTTCCTGCACTCGATATTAAAATAAAAGGTTTTCCGTTTAAACTTTTAATATTATTTTCTAAATCAACAATATCAATTGCTTCACGATTGCCTTCAATGGTTTTAATTGTGGTGAAATTATTACTTCCAATGCCTAACATTGCCAACGATTTTATAGAAGATGAATGTGGCGTTGCAGTCAAAATATGGATTGGTTCTGAAACTCCGTCTTTAGCAAAATCTTTCCCTAGCTGTATTCCAAACCATTGTCTTGCAACTCCTAATGAAGTAAAATTCGACATTGTTGCACCTGTTACAAATCCGCCTAAAAAAGAATCCGGCAAACCAAATAACTGCAACAATAAATTGATAGTTTCAAATTCAATCAATGCCGAAACGCCGCCCTGTGCTTTTATTGCCTGCGTATTTTGATCGTAAATAGAAGCCAGCCAATCGCCTACAATTGATGCCGGCGTTGATCCGCCTGTTACAAATCCCCAATATCTTGGTCCTGCAGAAGCTACCATTAAAGGTGCCAATCGCTCATTAAATTCTTTTAAAGCTTCTAAAGAACCTAAACCTAATTCGCTTAAGTGGCGTGTTACATCAATCGAATTTTTATTTGAAGTTGGAATATTTTCAAGATTATTCAGAAAATCAATTCCCTGTTGTTTTGTTTTTTCTAAGATATTTTCGAAATCGTGTAGATCTTGTTGTAATATTGAATTCATATTTAGTAGAATAAAATGCATGTTTATGGCATGCGATTATGAAATAACGCAGAATTTGATTTTGGAATTTGGTTTTTTAGAATTTATAAATTCAAGCTACCACTTAGTTTTTTCAGAGAATCGCGAGACCATCATCGACGAAATCACATCGCCGTTTGCGTTTAATAAAGTCGCAATTGGGTCGACCAAAGTTCCTAAAATCATGGCAACCGGTAAAGCTTGTTCCATTGGCAATCCGTAAACTGTAATGGCCAAAACTTCTCCAATGTAACCTCCGTTTGGAATTCCGCCCTCGACAATCGAAACAATAACAGTAATCCCCAATGCAAGAAGTATAGTTGACGGTTCTGTAAAATCTTTTCCAAACATGGCAAAAAGAAAAGTTATTTTTAAGATGGATGACATACTCGAACCATCTTTATGCAAAGGCGCGCCCAGCGGTATAACCAAATTTCGTACATGTTTTGGAATTCCCATTTTTTCGGCTGCATCTAAATTTGCCGGAATGGTAGCAATACTGCTGCAAGTACCTACAGCGGTTAAAGATGGTGTAATATTATTGCTCCAAAAAACTACAAAGGCTCTTTTTCCGCCTGCCACAAAAGCATATAAACTAAAAAACACGAAGAAATAAAAAACACAAGCACCGTAATAGACACCCAATGGTTTAGCATAAAGTCCAAATAATTGCGGACCAAAAACTCCTACCTGATAGGCAAAATAAGCTCCCAAACCTATTGGTGCCAATTTCATAATCATGTTCAAAAGCTGTTTCATCACTTCATTTCCTGAATCCAGAAAACTTCTGAAAGCAACTCCTTTTTCTCCTGATTGCAAGCTTGCAAATCCAATTAAAAAAGAAAAAATAATAAGCGCCAACATACTTTTTCGGGATAATAATTCGAAGAAATCATTCACAGTAAGCAATTGTGCAATTTGCTCGCCAATGCTTCCTGATTGGATATTTTCTAGTGGAACTTTTGAAATGATAATATTTTGATGAATTGGAAAAAGATACACCGCCAAAATCATTACAATTGCAGAAATTAGAATCGTAGCTAAAAAAACAGCAATCATTATAATGAACAGCCTTCCTAACTTTTCGGTTCTTTCCAAATTAGCAATAGAAGAGGCAATCGTAAAAAAGATAAGGGGAATAATAGCAGTAAAAAGTAAATTAAGAAATATGTCTCCAAGTGGTTTAATAACCATGACTTCCTCGCCAAAAAATAATCCCAAAATACTTCCGACAATAATGCCGCCCAAAAGCAATAAAATACTGCTGTAACTTTTGAGAAAATTGATTTCTTTAACCTCCATAATTTTATAAAATATTTAATATTCAGAAATAGAAACTTGAAATAAAAATCAATTAAATTACTCAAAAAAAGGGTCGGAAAATTATTATTCCAACTTTTGTTATTTTTCTAAAACTAAAGTAGTAAAAGCTCTGTCAACCAATTCGCCAGTTTTAGTTTTTACTTTTTCGGTTAAAGTTTCTTTCTTAATGATTTTGAAAAGTGTTTTTTGAATTAAACTTTCAGCTTTTTCAGTACTATAAAGTTCAAATTCATATTTAGTAAAAGGAAGTGTTTTCATAAAACTTTCTTCAGCAAAAGTTAAGCTAAAAGTCCCTTTTTCTTTCAAAACTCTATATATTTCAAGAACAAATTTTTCAGGATTCTGCCAAAAATAAATCGTGTTTACTGTAAATATTTTATCGAAATAGTTATCCTGAAACTGAATATCATTTCCGTCATAAAGTGAAAAGAAAGCTTGTTTTTGAGAGACAAAATTTCTGTTGATCTGGCGTGCTTCCTGAAACATTAATTCAGACATTTCGAGTCCGTAGTATTTCAGGTTTTCGGCTTGTTCGAATATAAATTCGACATGTCCCGCATTTCCATGACCTAATTCTAAAATAGCATTTCCTGCTTTTATATTTAGATTTTGAACAGAATGACGCGTCATGTTGATGTTGGTTTCATGCATCATGTTGGCCATTTCTATCCCTTTTTCTCCTTTTGGATGTTTTAACTGGGAGGCGATTGCTTGTAATTCTTCTTTTTTCATAATACAAAAATTAAATTTCAATTAAAATTCCAAATTCCAAGCTTGTTTGTCATTGCGAGGAACGAAGCAACCACACTAACAATAATCACAAAAGATATACAGCGTGAGATTGCTTCGTTCCTCGCAATGACATTAAAAAATCTGACTCGCGATCTGGCGAATATTCTCAGATTTCCCCATTGAATAATAATGTAAAACCGGAACTCCAGCCGCTTTTAACTCAAGAGATTGCTGAATCGCCCACTCAATTCCTACTTGTTTGATTTCAGCATTATTTTTACATTTATCGACAGCATCAATTAAATCTTCTGGTAAATCGATTCTGAAAATCTGTGGTAAAATTTGTAAATGTCTTTGAACAGCAATTGGTTTAATTCCCGGAATAATCGGTATTGTAATCCCTATTTCTCTTGCTTTTTTGACAAACTCAAAATATTTAGCATTGTCAAAAAACATCTGCGTTACCACATAATCAGCACCTGCATCTACTTTTTCTTTCAGTCTTTTCAAATCTGATTGTAACGAAGGCGATTCTAAATGTTTCTCCGGATAACCCGCAACACCAATACAAAAATCAGCTTTGTTGTCGATATCCATTACTTCATGCAGATATTTTCCGCAATTTAAATTGTTGATTTGTTTTACCAAATCGATAGCAAAATGGTTACCGCCTAATTTAGGCACAAAAGATTGTTCATCTTTCATCGCATCTCCTCGAAGCGCCATTACATTAGTAATTCCCAGATATTGACAATCAACCAGCATATATTCTGTTTCTTCCTGAGTGAAGCCTCCGCAAAGCAAATGGGGCACAGTATCTACATTGTATTTGTGTTTTATAGAAGCGCAAATTCCAAGTGTTCCAGGACGCATACGAGTCAATTTTTTATCCAAAAGCCCATTTCCTTTATCAATATAAATATACTCTTCGCGAGAAGTCGTTACATCAATAAAAGGTGGCTTAAACTCCATTAACGGATCGATATTATCGTATAATTCCTGAATACTTTTCCCTTTTTGAGGCGGAATAAGTTCAAATGAGAATAAGGTATTTCCTTTGGCGTTTTCTATATGTTCTGTTACTTTCATTATTAAGTCTTAAAGTTGTAAAGTCTAAAGTCTAAAGTCTTTCCTTTCGGACTTTATGACTTTTGACTTTCGACTAATTTAATCTGCTATATTAGGGTTTAACCATTTACTTGCGTATTCCGTTGAGACGCTGCGTCGTTTGGCGTAATCGACAACCTGATCTTCTTTTATTTTTCCTAGTCCGAAGTACCTGCTCTTTGGATTTCCGAAATAATATCCTGAAACAGAAGATGCTGGCCACATCGCCATACTTTCTGTAAGTGTTACACCAATTTCTTCGGCTACATTTAAAAGTTTCCAAATGGTTGGTTTTTCCAAGTGATCAGGACAAGCCGGATATCCCGGCGCCGGACGAATTCCTTTATAATTTTCTTTAATCAATTCTTCGTTTGTTAAAGATTCTTCTCTATCATAACCCCAGAAATCTTTACGCACTTTTTCGTGAAGGTATTCGGCGAAAGCCTCAGCAAAACGATCGGCCAATGCCTTAACCATAATCGAATTATAATCATCCAAATCCTTCTCGAATTCTGCTGCCCATTCGTCTACACCAAAACCGGTTGTCACGCAAAAAGCTCCCATATAATCTTCTATTCCGCTTTCTTTTGGCAGAATAAAATCAGACAATGCAATATTCGGCGCGCCTTTTGTTTTTTGTGATTGCTGACGAAGCGTTAAGAATTTCTCTAAAACTTTTCCGTTTTCATCACGCAATTCGATATCGTCATCATCAACCTGATTCGCAGGAAAAATTCCGTAAATACCTTTTGCTTGTAACTTTTTCTCAGCCAAAATTATTTTAAGCATCGCCTGAGCATCTGCAAAAAGAGAAGTTGCTTCTTTACCCACAACCTCATCCGTTAAAATCGCAGGATATTTTCCGTGCAATTCCCAGGTTTGAAAAAATGGCGTCCAGTCGATATACGGAACCAAAACATCCAGATCAACCTCAACGGTTTGTTTTCCAATAAATTTTGGTTTTGTTGGAGTGTATTCGCTCCAGTCTAATTGCATTTTATTTTTACGGGCATCTTCAATACTTAAGAAGTTTTTATCTCTGGAACGATTTAAAAACGTTTCTCTAAACGAATCATATTCTGCACGAATATCGCTTGCATATATTTTACGGTTATGATCTAATAAATTTCCTGCAACAGTAACGGCACGCGAAGCATCGTTTACGTGAATTACAGTTTCTCTATATTGTGGCGCAATTTTCACAGCGGTATGCGCGCGCGAAGTGGTTGCACCTCCAATCATAATCGGAATTTTAATGCCCTGTTTGTCTAATTCTTTGGCCAGATAAACCATTTCGTCAAGCGAAGGTGTGATCAATCCGCTTAATCCAATAATATCAACATTATGTTCAATCGCAGCCGCAATAATTTTTTCCGGAGGCACCATAACACCAAGATCTACAATCTCGTAATTGTTACAAGCCAAAACCACCGAAACAATATTTTTTCCAATATCGTGAACGTCGCCTTTTACGGTCGCCATCAATATTTTTCCGTTTCCTTGTTTGTCTCCGGCTTGTTTGCTTGCTTCGATATAAGGCAACAAATAAGCAACGGCTTTTTTCATTACACGTGCCGATTTTACTACCTGAGGCAGGAACATTTTTCCGCTTCCGAATAAATCTCCAACCACATTCATTCCCGTCATCAAATTGATTTCGATAACTTCAATTGGTTTAGTAGCTGCCAAACGCGCTTCTTCAACATCTTCTTCAATAAAAGCATCAACCCCTTTTACTAATGAATGCGTAATTCTTTCCTGAACCGTTCCTAAACGCCATTCCTGAATCGCTTTTTCATCTGATTTTACTTCGCCTTTTACGTTTTCAGCAAAATCTAAAAGTCGTTCTGTGGCGTCGTCGCGTCTGTTCAAGATTACATCTTCAACGTGTTCTAATAAATCTTTCGGAATATCATCGTAAATCGATAGCATCTCCGGATTCACGATTCCCATCGTCATTCCGTTCTTTATCGCGTGATATAAAAATACCGAGTGCATCGCTTCACGAACGTGATCATTTCCTCTAAAAGAAAACGAAACGTTACTCACACCACCACTAATATGTGCGTGTGGCAAGTTATCTCTAACCCATTTTGTTCCTCTAAAAAAGTCCAAAGCATTTAAGCGATGTTCTTCCATTCCGGTTGCAACGGGGAAAATATTTAAATCGAAAATGATATCCTGTGGAGGAAATCCAACTTTGTTAACCAAAATATCATACGAACGCTGGCAAATTTCAACTCGTCGATCGTAATTATCGGCCTGACCCACTTCGTCAAAAGCCATTATAATGGCAGCAGCTCCGTAACGTTTGATTAATTTGGCGTGGTGAATAAAAGCTTCTTCGCCTTCTTTCAACGAAATCGAGTTTACAACGCTTTTCCCTTGTACTACTTTAAGACCCGCTTCGATGATTTCCCATTTCGAACTGTCGATCATAATCGGCACTCTCGAAATATCAGGTTCTGATGCAATTAAATTCAGGAATTTTGTCATTGCCTGAACACCATCAAGCATTCCTTCATCCATATTAATATCGATGATTTGTGCTCCACCTTCTACCTGTTGTCTTGCAATATCAAGCGCCTCGTCATATTTCTCTTCCTTAATCAAGCGAAGGAATTTTCGCGAACCGGTTACATTCGTACGTTCCCCAACGTTTACAAAAACACTTTCGGGCGTAATAATCAACGGTTCTAATCCTGCTAATACAAGGTCTCTTCTTTTTTCTGCCATTTTTTCTAAGTTACTAAGATCCTGAGATTCTAAGGTTCTGAGTTTTTTTTCTTTGTTTTTCCTGCAAGGTTTTTGAAACCTTGTAGGTATGTTTATTTTTTATTCTAAACCTATCAGAATCGATAGGTTTAAAAGCTTTAATTCTTAAATATTTTGGGCGTGTCCCTCCGGGTCGGGCTATCCGTTCCTAGTCCTCGCACTTCCTTCGTCAGGCTGTGGGCTATCCACTTCTATCCCTCACGCGGTATCAGTTTCAAAAGACGATTTATTTTTTCACGATTTCAATTGTCGTTTTTCTTAAAATCAATAACTATTCAAATTTGTTCTTACTGGATGCAATCCGGGTTATAGAGTTATTTCATTTAAAGATTCAAACAAAGATCTAATATTATTTTTTGCCGAAACTTCATTGGCTAATCGTAGCCTTTTTGTCCCAACAAGTGCGTCTGATATTTTAGCGCTACCAGATTGTTTAATATTCTTACTAAACTTTAATTCATTTTTATAATACAACTTATACTCTATTGTCGTTTTGACCGTAAAAGTCGCACCAAAAAAAGGTTGATCAACAGAAATTAAATTAATTTCAAGAACCCAGTCGTCATCATTTGTAATCGAATCTATTTTCGAAAATACTTCAGATTCAATAACAGACTTTTTAAATGCCTCTTCAAAATTTTCATTAGAAATCTTAGACGTCCATAATGGATTTGTTTTTTTTCCGCCTGTAACAGATTTAATGTAAATTTTATCTCCAATTTTCTTTTCGGTTTTATAATCTTTAACCGTCATCCCTTCAATGCTTGCTGACGAAGCACATTGCGCAAGTAAAGTCGAAAGAAATACTAATAAACCTAAATATTTTAATTTCATATTTAATTAAATTCAAAAACAATTACCTTGTTAATTTATATTACAATTGAAGGTACACGTGGCTTATAATCCTTCGCCACTTCGGCAATTAATCTAATATGATCCGGAGTTGTTCCGCAACAACCACCAATGATATTGATTAAATTATCGTCTAAATATTCTTTGATTAAGGCCTGAGTTTGTTCCGGCGTTTCATCATATTGTCCAAAAGCGTTTGGCAAACCTGCATTTGGATGTGCTGAAACGTTGAACTGTGTGTGCTGAGATAATGTTTTTAAATACGGTTTTAATAAATCGGCTCCAAGAGCGCAATTGAATCCTACGCTTAATAACGGAATATGTGATACCGAAATCAAAAACGCTTCAACCGTTTGTCCGGAAAGTGTTCTTCCTGAAGCATCGGTAATCGTTCCTGAAACCATGATTGGAATATCCAGATTACGTTCGTCTTTTACTTCTTCGATTGCAAAAAGTGCTGCTTTTGCGTTTAACGTATCGAAAATGGTTTCTACCAAAAGTAAATCGCACCCGCCATCCATTAACGCTTCTACTTGTTGTTTGTAGGCGATACGCAAATCGTCAAACGTTACGGCTCTGTAACCCGGATCGTTTACATCTGGCGACATACTTGCGGTTCTATTTGTTGGTCCGATGGATCCGGCTACGAAACGCGGTTTGTCTGGATTCTTTGCTGTGAATTCATCGGCTACTTCTCGGGCAATTTTAGCCGATTTGTAGTTTAATTCGTAAACCAAATCTTCCAGGAAATAGTCGGCCATACCGATCGTAGTTCCTGAAAAAGTATTGGTTTCTACGATGTCTGCGCCAGCATCAAAATAGGCAGCGTGAACATCGCGAATCGCTTGTGGTTGTGTTATGGATAGTAAATCGTTGTTTCCTTTTAACGGGTGCGGGAAGTCCTTGAAACGCTCTCCTCTGAAATCTTCTTCTGAGAAATTATAGCGCTGCAGCATTGTTCCCATTGCTCCATCAAGGATTAGGATATTTTTTTTAATTGCTTCCTGAATTGTTATTGCCATTTCTTTTGTCTTTTAGCTGCTAAGGTGCCGAGGCACTAAGATGCTAAGTTTTTTATTCTATTATTTAAAACATACCTAACAGGTTTTAAAAACCTGTTAGGATACGCGTTTTGATTCACATTGATTTCAAAAATTCACTATTGCCGGCTAATTAGCCCCGATTGAAGTGGAAATCCTTTTGTCCGCCTCGGCGGACAGAAGATTGCAACGAAAAGCGGGAACGATGTTGGCATAAATGCGCCAATAATTCGCTCATTAAACTGTGAATTCAGTAAAATAATATTGTATGTTGTCAGGAAGAGTTTTGGGAAATACTTTATGTATTTGTGTTATCTATCTTAAATACTATGAGTTAATATTAAGTAGAATTTAGCACCTTCTTTATGATAAAGGGTTGCTAAGGTTTCATCGGGTCTATCCCTCCGCCTTTCGTGATAACTTTCAATAAATTTAAGAACAGTGCAAAGGTATGAAATAGCCTTGCGATTTGCAAATGTTTTTTTAAAGGGTCTGAGGGGCTAAGATTCTGAGGTTCTAAGGTTTTTTTTAAGGTGCTGAGATGCTAAGATACTAAGACTAAAGTTTGGCTTTTGTTTTTCAAATATAGCCCGCGGTTTTAACCACGGGGAACTTATTGTGATAATTCGTTTGTGTTGTGATCATGTATATTGATTATACGTTGCGTTTATATGTTGCGGTAATGCGATGTGTGTATTCATTGCGTTCCAGTGGTTGAAACCATTGGCTATGTTTTATATAAATAAAAAGCTCAAACTAAAAGTTTAAGCTTTTTATATAAAATCTTAGAGTCTTAGCGTCTCAGAATCTTAGTAACTTAGACTATCGCTTTCACAACCGCTTTTGGTGCTTCTTTACGTGTTCCGTCGAAACCGTCTACTCCAGAAACTGTGGTATATTTCAATACGTATTTTTTACCTGGATTAATGATTTGGTACGCAGCCTGGCACATTAAAGTTGCTTCGTGAAAACCACAAAGAATCAATTTTAATTTTCCTGGATATGTGTTTACGTCTCCAATGGCAAAGATTCCGGGAATATTCGTTTGGTAATCTAAGGCGTTGTTTACTTTGATTGCATTTTTCTCTATATCTAATCCCCAGTCTGCGATTGGACCTAATTTTGGCGTTAATCCGAAAAGTGGAATGAAATAATCGGTTTCTATAGTTCGGTGCGCGCCATTTTCCTCAATATCTAAGGATTCAATGTGCTCC
>Ga0247806_10001602_pt1 | contig 10889 bp, 7 predicted proteins | sample UWRJL059202B1_FD_179935 | JGI IMG/M metagenome (GOLD analysis project Ga0247806, IMG submission 179935) | Plant litter microbial communities from Arlington Agricultural Research Station in Wisconsin, United States - UWRJ-L059-202B-1 | ecosystem: Environmental > Terrestrial > Plant litter >... | reverse complement strand
ACATTCAATTTGTTGATGGAAATTTGGAATATTAACACTGCCCTTCGAACCATGTACCAAATTAGTGGCGACACCGAAGAACTTCTCTCAATTATGAAAGAGCCTGTTTCAATTGAAGACACTTCAACAAAGAAACTTCTTGCAACGAAGGGTGAAGTTGTCCTTGATAATATTACCTTTGCACATGAAGAAGGAAGTACGCTATTTAATAATCTTTCGCTCACAATTCCTGCTGGCCAAAAAGTTGGCGTTGTCGGTGTGAGCGGTTCAGGAAAAACAACATTAACAAAACTCCTCCTTCGACTTGCCTCACCGCAAAGTGGAAATATCTCAATTGATGGTCAAAATATTGCAGCAGTGACTCAAGCCTCGTTGCACGATGTAATTGCTTACGTTCCTCAAGAACCGCTCCTCTTCCACCGAAGCTTAAAAGAGAATATCTCTTACGCTCGAACGAAAGCCTCGGATAAGCAGATTGAAAAAGCAGCAAAAGACGCACAGGCTTTTGAGTTCATTACGGCACTTGATGATGGGTTTGAAACACTTGTTGGTGAACGCGGCGTCAAACTTTCTGGTGGTCAACGCCAGCGAGTTGCAATTGCCCGTGCCATATTGAAAGAAGCGCCCGTATTAATCCTTGACGAGGCAACCAGCGCACTCGATAGCCAAAGTGAGCAGCTGATCCAGAAAGCGCTTGATAAATTAATGGAGGGCCGCACGAGTATTGTCATTGCCCACCGACTCTCGACTATCTCAAAACTCGACCGTATCATCGTTATGGAGAACGGCGTGATCATTGAAGATGGCACACATGCTGAACTTATTGCTAAAAAAGGCCAATATGCCCTGCTTTGGAATCACCAATCTGGCGGCTTTATTGAAGAATAAATAATGCCCATGCTTGCCCTTTAGACAACAGGGGTGGTATAGTCTCTCAAAACAGCAACGAGGAACGGGCATGCGCAAGACAATTATCACTCTCAGTTTAATCGGTTCAGCACTCATTATTTTGAATGCGTTTGAAGCTGGTCACGCACTTATGATGTTCCTCATGGCAGGCATCATTCCTGGCACAAATATTGTCATCAATGCTGACACAATGGTCTTTGTGTTCGCTAGCGCATTCGGTTTTGTCTGTGCTCGCCTCACCGTTTATGCAGTCACTAAAATGACCGCAGAATCTTCAGACGAAACTAGTCGTCAACTGGCATAATACTTTCAGCCCAAAGTTGAACTTCTTGTAAAACAAATTGCTTATTGTCATCTTCTATCGTTGCAGCTAGCTTTTGTAGTCGGTCAACAAATGCCGGGAACTGTCGTCGCAAGCGATCTGCGCGCCACTCATCCCAGGCAATCACTTCATCTTCAGCAAGACTGCGCGGGTAATTACGTGCTTTGTAGTGCAAGAGGAGCGCTGGAAGGCGTTCATCAGTAAATTCAGGGTGGAAATCAGCCAACTGCTGTGCGGTTGCGTTACGAACCTTTTCAACACGCAGCCCGTCCATTTCAGGGAGGAAGCCATCATACAGTTGCGCTTCAGGGTCGCTCGCCTTTGGCCACTCGGGACGAGATTCATAAATGCTGCGCATATTCTCAGCGAACGCGGGTGTCGAAAGTAACTTGTTGCGGTGTTCAGCAATCTTTTCAGGAGTTAACTCAAGTCGTTCCCATCCACCCTCCTGTTCGAGGACACCAAGTGGTGCAATCGCTGGCGAACGATTGTACTGCATCTCCTTTACCGGAATCGGCACGTACCCTTCTTTCTTTCGCTCTTCCCATGGAGTATTCATACGAGCTTGAAGATCGGCAAGTGAAAGATCAACAAAATCAGCTGGATCGTGACGAAGATCATACACCAAAACGTTACCGTTTCGACCAGAAGTTAACGGAAAGGCAACCGTTGCTTTGTGGAACGCCGCGTCATATTGTCCACTCACGTAAACAAATGGCTGCTTCTCATCTAAGTTAACAAGATTCTTCACCACTTTTTTATCGCGGAGCGCCAAAAGGTGTTCAAAAAGCCGTGGCTGCTTATCTTTAATCAACTGAGTCACGGCAATTAACGCTTCGACATCGCTCAGCGCGTCGTGAGCCTTTAAGTGATCGATCCCATTTACCTTGCTTAAAAGCTCCAGCCGGTTCGATGGTTTTCCGTCAACTTCTGGCCACACAATACCCTCAGGGCGAAGTGCACGAGTCATACGAACAACATCAAGCAAGTCCCAGCGAGAACGATTATCGCGCCATGCCCACGAATATGGGTCATAAAAATTGCGCCAAAAAAGGGCGCGAATAAATTCATCATCAAAGCGAATATTATTGAACCCAACTACAATCGTGTCGGGCGTAAAGATTTCTTCAGAAAGAAGTTTTGCAAAATCAGCTTCAGAATAGCCGTCGTCTCGGGTTTGCTGTGGAGTAATACCCGTGACCATCAAGGCGTCAGGGCTCGGCAGCGTGTCGTCGTTCAATGCGACAAGAATATTATATGGCTCACCAACTTGTTTCAAGTTTGCATCGGTGCGGATACCTGCAAATTGCATAATCCGGTCTTCTCTTGGGTTTAACCCTGAAGTCTCAAGGTCATAAAAGAAGAATGTTTGCGCCATAGGTTACCCCTCTTGTTCAATAAACGTAAATTCGCTGTCACCAATCCTAATTATACTATCACCTTCTGCGCCGGCGCGGCGAAGTGCATGGGTAATACCCATCTTTTTCATAATGTCGCGAAGTCGATTCACACCTTCGTGAGTTTCAAAGTTCGTTCGGCGAGCAAATTTCTCGATCTTGTGACCCTTTACGCGGAACTTCTTCGTCTCTTCTTCTTCGGTTGGAAGCTTTTTCACGAACCAAGCAAGAATTTCTTGTTGTGCAGTTAATGAAATAACCGCAGTGTCGCCATTCGGGTTTTCAAGTAATGCTGCCGCTTTTTCTTCAGCACGAACCGTATCAACATCTTTTCGAAGTTGACGAAGGACTTCAGTAAGGCCACGGTGCGCTGGCGCAGATACTTCAAAAATCGGCGTATCACCCGCGACTGCTTCAAGAGCTTCGCGTTGCATTTGAATAATGTCATCGTCAAGACCTTCGATCTTTGTGAGTGCGATAACTTCAGGACGACCAGAGAGATCAGTACTGTAACTAGCGAGTTCGTGGCGAATCGTCTTATATGCCTTTGCCACGTCATCGGTATATGCGTCGATAAGGTGCAAGAGGACCGCTGTACGCTCGACGTGACGCAAGAACGCATCTCCGAGGCCTTTTCCTTCGCTGGCGCCTTCAATGAGCCCAGGGATGTCCGCAACAAGAATACTTGTGTTGTCGATGTCAGCGACACCAAGGTTTGGCGTGAGTGTCGTAAAGGCGTAATCAGCAATTTCAGGTGTGGCGTTTGTGACGACGCTCAAGAATGTCGATTTACCAGCGTTCGGGAACCCAACGAGTCCAACATCCGCAAGAAGCTTCAGTTCAAGCTGTGCCTCAAACGTGTCGCCAATTTCACCTTTTTCAGCCACGCGAGGTGCTTGGCGAACTGATGACTTAAAGTGAGCGTTTCCGAATCCACCATCGCCACCACGGGCAACAACAACTTCTTGCCCGTCAATTGTAAGATCAGCAATAATTTCACCGTCTTTACGGACAATTGTTCCAAGAGGGACTTTAACGTACTTTGCAGCACCAGACTTACCGTGGCGATCGCGCTTTGAACCAGATTTACCTGGTTCAGCCTTTAGCTCAGGCTTAAATCGGAAGTCAACCAGTGTGTTGACGTTCTCGGATGCGACAAAGATAACGTCGCCACCTTTTCCGCCGTCACCACCGTCAGGGCCACCCATATCGATATAAATTTCGTGACGAAAACTAACAGCACCATTACCGCCGGTACCAGCTTGAACAAAGACTTTCGCAGTATCGACAAACATAATCACCCTTACTATACAACATTCGCCCCTAAATTAACAGGGGCGAATGAGATTTGGCATATATTGCCGGTCTAGTGAATGTACATGTACTGGCCAACCTGGCTTGCAGGAAGGATGCGTCCAGACACGATGTTGTACCCACCGCCGCTCACACGAGCGTTCATTTCGCTGAGCTCAAGGTCACCGTTTGGAAGCACTGCTTCAACGATTGCAACGTGGCCTGCGTCTTGGATAACCGCACCAGCTGCTGGTGTTCGGTTAACAGTGTAGCCTGCAGCACGAGCGTTGACTGCCCATGCGCCTGCGTTACCCCACATTGCGCCGATAGGGCGACCAAGTGCAGCACGACGGTCGAAGACGTATGCAGTACAGTTACCTGGCGCATATCGGCCGTTATTTGGTGTACCGACACGAATGTGCCATGTCTTACCGTTTGAGAAACCTGAGCTGTACCCAGTAATATATGTCCCTGAATTGTACGTTACAGGCGCAACATAGCCAGGACGTTCAGTTGTTGGAAGTACTCCGCCAGGAATGATCAACTTAAGACCAGGGGTCACGCCATTGATTTCAAGGTCGTTGTACGTTGTAAGAAGGACGCCGTCAGCTTTGTACTTATCAGCAATACTCTGAACAGTATCTCCATCCTTTACAGTGTACGCAATACCGTCCTTAGGTAAGATCTGAATAGACGAACCTTCGGCGAGTGTATCGCGAGTCAAGTTGTTTGCCCACTTAATAGTGTCGGCAGTCACGCCAAACTTTTCAGCTACCGACTGAACAGTATCGCCAGGCAATACTGCGTAGGTGGTAATATTTCGGCTTGCTTCAGAAAGCTGCACGATATTTGGCTTTGTGATTGAGCTTCCGTCATCAGCAGGCGCGTACTGACTTTGTACGCGTGTTGAAACGGCAAGTTCAGCAACGTTCGGAGCGATTGCAAGATCAGCCGCCTGTGCGACAGATGCTGCAATGCCCGTTGCCACAACATCATTCACCGCTGGGCGGTTTGTGTCTGTTGCAGTAGCAGTAACATTCGCAGAAACAGCAGTTGCCTGCTCTTCTGGTGCTTGGTATCCAAGGGCAATTACCGCTACGATGAGGGTAAAGACGCCGGCGTACACAGCAATAGTTGACGATTTAATGCGTCCCTTTGCAGAGGCGCGCTTGTGCTTCGTTGTAATAACCGGTTGAGGTCGTACAACAGTCCCACCTTGAACGGCTGGGCCGTTCGTCGTAATATCATTACGAATTATCGTTCTCCTGCCACTCGGATTTCTTCGAGGGCGTCTACCTTACTGAGTCTTAACTTCTTTACTTGCGTAACGAAAGGGATACATGTGTCGACCGATATTATTAATATAAATGTAGTTTTCTCGGTATCCGTGCGACCATTCTGGTAGGCTCATCCATGATTCTGTTCCCACTCGCAGATGTTATTCAAGGGGTTAACCTCTGTAACATCAGTAGTTAGAAACACGAAATGTGCTTATATGAGTATAGCAACGATTGCTTTTTGAGTCAATTTATTTTATGAATATAGTAAATTGTCAAATTACCCCTGTCAAAAAGAAAAGGGACCAGCCTCGCGGCTAGTCCCATCTCTGTTAAAGAATTTTTGAAACTATGCTTTTTCTTCAGTTTCAGGCTCTGCAACAGGTGCTTCACCGTTATCTGAGGCAACATCGGCTGGATCAGTTGCCGCGCCGGCAGCGGCTTCGTTTGCCGCTTCAAGGGCAGCTGGTTCGTAGACGTTTGCAATCACCAATTCGAGGTCTTGCTCAGCATCAGCGAATTCAACGCCTTCAGGAAGGGTAATGTCAGCAACAGTGATTTTGTCTTCGTCGGTTGCAAGATCAACAATTGAGATTTCGATTGATTCAGGAAGCTTCGCAGGCTTCGCTTTTACTTCAATACTCTCAAGTGCCTGAAGAATAACCAATCCTGCTTTTTCAGCAGCGCTTTCGCCTTCGCCAACAAGAACAAGTGGAACAGTCGTTGTAATAACGTCGTTCTGCTTAATCGCGTGGAATGCAAGGTGAATGATGTCGCGCTTCACTGGGTCGATGTCGATCGACTTAATAATAGCGAGTTGCTTCTTACCATCAATAGTAAGGTGTACTGGTGTATGTTTACCAGCTGCGGCAACAGCTTTAATTGTTTCAACAACAGCTGATTGTGTTGACTGTGGTTCGTCGTTACCACCATAAACGACACTTGGAATAAATCCGTCGTGGCGAATTGCGGCAACTTTTTTACCAGCTGCGGTTCGTGCTTCTAGTTTCAATGAAATATCGTGCATTAGTTTTCCCCTTAGTCTTTTCCTTATTATAGCATAATTAATAAGAATTTGCTGAGAAAGGGTTGTATCCGCCCCATATGATAGAATAAATACATATGTTTGACATCCTTACCACAAGCCTCATCACCCTTGGCGCAATCCCCGGCCTTGACCTCGTAGACGTTATTATCGGATTCGGTATTTTTGCCATCCTTTTAGTTATTTTTGCCGAATCGGGACTCTTGATCGGCTTCTTCCTTCCTGGTGACAGCCTGCTCTTTACCGCTGGTGCCCTCTACGCAACCGGCATCCTCCCAGGCAACGTTCCTATCGGCATTCACCTATTCGTCGTGCTTCTCTTTATTGCTGCCGTTCTTGGAGACACTGTCGGGTATTGGTTCGGCCGCAAAGCTGGTCCGCGCATCTTCAAAAAACCAGATGCAAAAATCTTCAAACAAGCACATATCCTCAGTGCGCAAAATTTCTACGAAAAGCACGGTGGTAAGACAATCATTATGGCTCGATTCGTACCAATTGTTCGTACTTTCGCCCCAATTGTTGCCGGTGCGGGCAAGATGGACTATCGCCGATTCCTTTCATTCAACCTTGTTGGTGGATTCCTCTGGACATTCGGTATCACCTACCTCGGTTACTTTGCTGGTAAGGCACTGATTGCTGCGGGTATCGAAATTGACTCAGTCATCTTGCCAATTATCATCCTAATCGTCTTAATCTCGGTCCTCCCTCCTGCAATTCACATCCTTAAAGACAAGAAAAATCGCACTGCAATTTGGCAGGGAACTAAAAAACAGTTCGCTCTTATCTTTAACCGCAACAAAAAATAACCGTAAGCGGGTTGTAAAATACGCCTCCTCACTCCATACTTATACGCATATGGGGCATCAGGTTCACAAACACCTCGGGGCAACACTTCACGACAGTGGCGTTGATTTTGCTGTCTGGACGCCGTTTGCAAAATCTGTCTCCCTTCTCCTCTCGGTAGAGTTTGATTGGGCTGAGTATCCTATGGTCAGTGACGGCGAAGGATACTGGTCAATTGATGATGTCGATGCGCAAGCGGGTCAATCATATAAGTATCAGATTACGACCCTTACTGGCGAGAAGCTTGAACGCAACGATCCGTATGCTCGACAACTCACCGACTCCGACAACGGCGCTTCGGTCATTGTGGTTCGTGACTTCGAATGGGAAACAGACGCAGACTTTACAGCCCCCGCACCCGAAAAAGCCATTATCTACGAACTGCACGTTGGCACGTTCAACCGCCCCGACGCTTCGACTAACGGAACATTTTACACTGCTATTGAAAAGCTTGATTACTTACAGAACCTTGGTATCACTGCTATCGAACTCATGCCCGTCACAAGCATGTCATCAAGTCATGGCTGGGGGTACGCTCCAAACTATATCTTCTCAATTGAAAACGCATACGGCGGGCGCCGTGGATTGCTTGATTTTGTGAAAGCCTGCCACGAAAAAGGCATCGCGGTTATTCTCGATGTCGTCTATAACCATTTCCATCCAGACACCGACCTTTGGGAATACGACGGCTGGAGCGAAAACGGACGCGGTGGCATCTACTTCTACAATGATGAGCGCGGCGATACACCATGGGGTGGCCGCCCTGATTATGGCCGTGAACAAGTTCGTCAATTCATTCTTGATAACGTCGCAATGTGGCTCACCGAGTTCCATATAGACGGCCTTCGTATCGATTCAACGATTTACATGCGTAATAGTGACGGCAACAACGACAAGCACGAACTCGACATCGCCGATGCATGGAGTCTTCTGGGGGAAATCAACGACCTTGCTCACAAAATTAACCCGAACGCCCTCATGATCGCTGAAGATAACTCAACGAACAATGGCATTGTTACCGCAACAAAAGACGGCGGTATGGGCTTTGATGCGCAGTGGGAAGTTGGGTTCCCTCATGTAATCCGTGATAGCCTCAACATCACGAAGAATGGTGACCAGCCACGACTTTCAGGTATTGAATATGAACTTGGTCACACCTACACCGGTAATGCGTTTGATAAAGTTATTTTTAGCGATTCGCACGATACCGCTGCAAACGGCTCGTCTCGCCTTAATGAAGCAGCAACCCCAGGTAACGCAGAAAGTACTCATGCCCGTCACCAGATTCTCCTTGCGAGTGCGGTCACGCTCACTGCACCAGGCATTCCTATGCTTCTTCAAGGTCAAGAATTCATGCAAGAGGGCGCCTTTACCGATTGGCAAATGCTCGAGTGGGACAAAACCATTCAGTTTGCGGGTATCGTCCTCGCCCATCAACACCTCATCAACCTGCGACTTAATCATTTCGATAACACGCGTGGACTTCTTGGCCAATACACCAATCTCTTCCATCGAGATGATGAAAATAACGTTATTGCCTACCATCGAAAAGACAAAGGCGGCCCTAATGACGATACCGTTGTTTTGGTTAACTTTGGTGAGAAAAACTTCGATTCATATGAAATTACCCTCCCCGATACCGGCGAATGGGTCGTTCGATTCAACAGTAGCTGGAAAGGTTACAGCGTTGATTTTCACGAAACACAATTTCAGCGTGCGACAACTGACTCATCAGGCAAAACCCTGATTGCTATGTCAGGGTACAGTGTTTTGATTCTTTCGAAAGACGCGTAGTTTAGAGAAGCGACTTTAAGTATGCGCCAGTAAACGAGTTTGCAATCTTAGTAATTGCTTCTGGAGTACCGCTTCCGACAACAACACCACCGCCCATTCCACCTTCAGGACCCATATCGATAATGTGATCAGCTGTCTTAATGACATCGAGGTTGTGCTCAATAATAATCATGCTATTCCCGCCTTCAACAAGCTTCTGGAGGATTCCAAGCAATCGCTTCACGTCCGCACTGTGAAGCCCTGTCGTTGGCTCGTCAAGAATATAGAGTGTCTTACCAGTTGATCGACGAGAAAGCTCAGACGCAAGCTTAATACGCTGCGCTTCACCACCACTAAATGTCGTTGCCGGCTGACCAAGCTTAATGTAACCAAGCCCAACATCAACAAGTGTCGTGAGCTTACGCGCAATCGCAGGTATATTTTCAAAGAAGATAGCAGCCTGTTCAACAGTCATTTCAAGGACATCACTAATTGTTGCGTTCTTGTACGTAATTTCGAGCGCTTCACGGTTGTAGCGCTTCCCCTTACACACATCACAGGTTACGTATACATCAGGCAAGAAGTGCATTTCAATCTTAATCACGCCATCACCCTGACAGTTCTCACAGCGTCCACCCTTGACGTTAAAGCTAAAGCGGCCAGATTTGTAGCCACGAATATTTGCTTCAGGAGTACCCGCAAACAAATCACGAATTGCCGTAAACACGCCGGTGTACGTTGCAGGGTTTGAACGAGGAGTACGACCAATCGCTGATTGATCAATCACAATCGCCTTGTCGAGCTGCTCAATACCTTCAATGCTATCGTGAGAGCCAGGAACGGCATGCGCACGGTGAAGACGAGCAGAGAGCTCCTTCGCAAGAATGTCGTTCACGAGTGTCGACTTACCACTTCCACTTACACCACTCACAACAGTCAATACGCCAAGCGGGAATGTCACATCAATATTCTTCAAGTTATTCTCGCGAGCGCCCTTCACCACAAGTGCACGATCTTTCACGATCGTTCGTCGCTTCTTCGGTACATCAATCTTTTCAGCACCACTCAAGTAACGACCAGTAATACTGTTAGGGTTCGCAGCGACTTCCGCAGGAGTACCCGCAGCAACCACTTCACCACCAGCAACACCGGCGCCAGGACCGATATCAAGTAAGTAATCAGCGTGACGAATCGTATCTTCGTCGTGCTCGACAACAAGGACCGTATTCCCGAGGTCACGAAGTCGTTGGAGTGTCCCGATCAACTTATCGTTGTCGCGTTGATGAAGGCCAATTGACGGTTCGTCCAGAACATACAAGACACCTTGGAGTCCAGAACCAATTTGCGTCGCAAGTCGAATACGCTGCGCTTCACCACCAGAAAGTGTATTTGCTGCACGGCCAAGCTCAAGATAACTCAGGCCAACATCATTCATAAAGCCAAGTCGAGCAGTAATCTCTTTAAAGATCTGCGTCGCAATAAATGTCTCTTGTTCATTTAATTTGAGCTTGTTGCGAAAAAGGTCGAGTGAGTCAGCAACGCCGAGGTCACAAATATCCATAATGCTTAACCCGTGAACAGTTACCGCAAGCACGACTGGCTTCAAGCGAGCACCCTTACATGAGTTACACTCACGCTCACGCATAAATCGTTCGATATCTTTACGCATAAAATCGCTGTCGGTTTCTTTAAAACGACGTTCGAGGTTAGGGATCACACCTTCGTAGACTGAGTCATAGGCACGGCCATCACCAAGTGAAATACGATACTTCTCATCACCCGTTCCATAAAGAATCTTCTCAACATGTTCAGGTTTCATATCTTTCACAGGAACTTTGAGGTCAAACCCATGAGATTCAGCAACGGCAGCAAGTCGTTTCATGTACCACGCGTCACTATTCACGCGGTTGTAAGGACGAATCGCGCCTTCTTTAATTGTAAGGCTCGTATTGAACACAAGCTCTGGGTCAACTTCAAGACGGCTTCCCAACCCAGTACACGCTGGGCAGGCACCTTGTGGTGCGTTAAAG
>Ga0247806_10001599_pt1 | contig 10902 bp, 6 predicted proteins | sample UWRJL059202B1_FD_179935 | JGI IMG/M metagenome (GOLD analysis project Ga0247806, IMG submission 179935) | Plant litter microbial communities from Arlington Agricultural Research Station in Wisconsin, United States - UWRJ-L059-202B-1 | ecosystem: Environmental > Terrestrial > Plant litter >... | reverse complement strand
ATTCGTTATGAAGCAGTCAAAATTTTGTTTGTAAAGTAAAAAATATGCCTGCATTAGTTTATATTTACGTACACACAAATCAAACGCTATGAAAAAGTTAACTTTAATTATCCTGATCGTTTCTGCGATGTCTTCCTGTAAGTCGTATATGATCAGCACGGTATCCAGCAACAACGCGTCAAAGGATGATACTTCAGGTGCATTCTTCGTTGAAAATGATTCTGTAAAAATTAGTTATTCATTTACAGGAGAAAATAGCCCCCTAACAGTGGCCGTTTTTAATAAGTTAAATGAGCCTGTATATGTAAACTGGGAACAGTCTGCCGTAATCCTAGACAATAAAGCATACAGTTTTGTGGAAGATAAGCTGGCCATCGAAGGAACGTCTTCTTCTACTAGTTTAAAGTACAATCGTCAAAGTGATACCTATACTTATGGTGATTTTTCAGGAACCGTCAATTTGTCTAAAAATGCTGGTTTTTTGCCACCTAAGTCACAAGTATCTAGAACCATTTATGCCTTAAGCGCTATAAACACATTTAAGCTGGATCAATCTGGCTTTGAAAAAAAGGTAATGAATTTTAACGAAGGGAGCGGCGTTATTCATGTGAGGCAAGCGAATTATACGGCAAGCGAATCACCTATACAATTCAGGTGTTTTGTTACACTGCACACCATTCAGGATGGAAGGCCTAAGCCTTTTACTTTCGAGCAGAGTTTCTGGGTATCTAATATCGTTAAAAGTAGTGCCGATCCGTCAAAAATAACCGACTACCAGTTCAAGCCGGCCAATGTAATTGTTAACGCTAAATCAACTGGGTTTGCGAAAGCGATGACTGGTGTAGCTTTGGTAGGCGCCGCGGGAGGTCTTGTTGCTGCAGAAACAGCATTGACGGAAAAAAACAATAACAACGACTAGTCTGCATATTAAGAAAAGTTGATCATTAGGTTACGCTTTTGTTCAGCATCACAGGAGAATGTATGGGGCATGTTTTTTGCTTAATGGATTTAAGTTTACCAAGATCCCCCAAATGAGATATTTCCAATATGCAATTGCCTTCTGCTTGTTCTTTATTCTATCGTCTGTAAAAGGCCAGGAAAACGTCTATTTATCTGCGCACCTCTCTACGCAAGGGCCGGGTTTGGAGATTAAATATGTTCCAAAACCTGGGTTTAACCTTCGGGCTGGTGCAAGCATGTTGCCAATATCGTTTAATACATCGTATACGGTACGATCGCAACCAGCGGATGCGGCGGTCGATGTGGATCTTGCAAATGCACATTTTAAGGTAGATTGGCATCCATTTATCCAGTCTGCATCCTTCAGTCGCAAATTGCTGTTTACTACGGGTGCAGCTTATTTTTGGAAAAGCAGGGGAGATGCCATCGTTACTTATAATGGAACTTTTGATTATCAGAACGTAGAGGTTCCAGGTAGTGAAGTAGGTGAACTTTACGCTAATATACAATGGAACAAAATTGCACCGTACCTGGGCCTGGGCTTCGAAAACCCAACCCCTAAACACCGGGTGAATATAGGTTTTGCCATTGGTGCCTATTACATGGGTGAACCTGCCGTGGAAGTGACGGGTACTAAGTATTTAACTGATACAGAAAGCGACGAGCAGGAGCTAAGGGAAAATGTATCCCCTTACCAGTTTCTGCCTGTTGTACAAGTTAACTTAAATTTTCGTTTGTAGCAGAGGCCTCTTAATTGCTTTCCAGATTTAACAGTTCTATTTTTCTAAAATCAACCGGTTGTCCTTCACTTTGCAAAGCGATAAACCCTCTTTTTAATGGCGTTTTATCAATTTTGATTGCTTTATCATAGTTATTTACCGTACCACCACCAATCTGAGGTTTGCTATACCGAAGTACGGTATCGCCGTTAATGATGTGGGTAACCAGGGAATCGCCTAAAACTATCAACTCTGCATTAACCCATTCCTCCATTTTATAGGTTTTAGAGTTGGAATCAATACAATGCCGCTTATCAATTTCACCGTTGTAAACCACATCTGTTCCAGGAGAACACATGTTACCTGTTGCCCTTGGTCGTCCATCATCTAATCCGGCAAGCAGTTGGAATTCTACCGAAATTGGCCAGTCCTGATCGCGAAGCATGGTTTTAGGATCTTGTGAATGGTACATTACACCGCTGTTTCTAATGGTGTAACTAGGAGCGTCCTTTTGCCATTCGCCGGTAATTCTGTATTGAAACTTCAGGTGAAATTTAGAGAAAGGCTGGTTGAAATAAAGGTGCCCAAATTGTTCATTAAAGGCGCCGTATTGATCGTATCGAACTTTGATCATGCCATCTTCGACCCGGAAAGTATTTCCAAAGTTTTGACCTGCATTGTGGTGGTTAATCTTCACCGTCCAATCCTTAATATCCTTTCCGTTAAACAGAGAAATCCATGTGTTTTTCTTTTCCCCTGCATTTGAATAGGAACAGCCTGCATAAACCATGGCACACAGAAATAAAGTGCTCAACATACAAATATTAATGATTTTTTTCCGGTGTATAGTCATGGTGCAAAGAATTTGGTTAACGTAAAACTATAATAAAAATGTAATATATTAGTAAACCTCCTTAACTATATAATTTATGAAACGCCAATATATTTTAACAATCCTCAGTATCGCTATCTTATTTACGAGTAGTTCTTTTCGGCCGGTTCCTTCTGTGCAGGTCAAAGTTCAAAATGGTGTTCTGGAGGGAAAACTGGAAAATTCAGGCATCCGGAGTTTTAAAGGGGTTCCATTTGCTCAAGCACCTGTAGGAGACCTTCGCTGGAAAGATCCACAGCCCATTGATAATTGGTCTGGTGTACGTCAGGCTCAGAATTTTGGCCCTAACCCCATGCAGGGTAAACCATTCGGCGATATGCGTTTCCGTTCTTCCCGTATGAGTGAAGACTGTTTATACCTGAACGTCTGGACACCGGCAAAGTCGGCAAAGGAGAAACTTCCGGTATTGGTTTACTTTTATGGTGGTGGCTATATCGCTGGTGACGGTTCTGAAGGCCGCTATGATGGTGAGGCCATGGCCAGGAAAGGCATCGTTACTTTAACGGTGAATTACAGGTTGGGCGTCTTTGGATTTCTTGCTCATCCGGAGTTGTCTAAAGAAAGTAAACATGGTTCGTCTGGAAATTACGGGTTATTAGATCAGCATGCTGCATTAAAATGGGTACGGGACAATATTTCCGCTTTTGGCGGAGATCCTTCCCGGGTTACAATCGCTGGGGAATCAGCGGGATCAATATCTGTATCTGCACACATGGCTTCTCCATTGTCTAAAAACCTAATTGCTGGTGCCATTGGTGAAAGTGGGGCCATGATACACCCAACGCTTGCACCATTGACTAAGGAGGAGGCGGAACAAAACGGACATACTTTTGCCGAGAAAATAAAAGTAAATGGTCTGGCTGCATTAAGAGCGGTTTCTGCAACTGATCTCCTTCGATTATCGCAGGAAGCTGGTGCTTTTAAAACAGCCGCCAACGTGGATGGTTATTTCCTTCCCAAGCTCCCATCTGCTATTTTTGCTGCTGCTGCGCAAGCTATGGTGCCACTGCTGGCGGGTTGGAATTCTGCGGAAGTACCTTACCAGGCTTTCCTCAGGGGGGAGGCACCAACACCAGAGAATTACACCAAGTTAGTAAAACAAGAGTATACAGGTCAGGCGGAGCAGGTAATGAAACTCTATCCGGGAAATACTCCTGAGGAAGTCGTAGCGTCGGCCACCGCTTTAGCTAGCGATAGGTTCATCAATTACAGTACCTGGAAATGGATTGATCTACATCGAAAAACAAGTGGAAAACCGGTTTATCGATACCTTTTTGCTAAAGCACAGCCACCCTTAACTCAAGTGCCTGATAAAAAAGAACAAGGTCCGAAAGATTATCCTGCGCCGCTCAAAGGGGCACCACATGCTTTCGAAATAGAGTACGCCATGGGTAATTTACAAACTAATCCTGATTACGCATGGACAGCAGACGATAAAAAGGTGTCCTCGGTAATGATGGAATACTTCGCGAATTTCATCAAAACAGGAAATCCTAATGGCAAAGGACTGGCTGCCTGGGATGCCGTAGGTGCTTCAGGTCAGATGAAGGTGATGAATCTTGGTTTACCGATAGCGCAGAAGAAGGAATCGGTTCAAGATTACCAGCGCTATCTTTTTCTGGATAAGCAGTATATGAAGTAAGCATACTTGCCTTTTTTTAAACATTTCCATTACTCTGGCGTTATTTTGTCAAATTACTGTGATTAATGGACAAAATAGAAGTATACCCAGGAAGCCCATATCCACTTGGCGCTCACTGGGATGGAAAAGGTGTGAATTTTGCATTATTTTCAGGGCAGGCTACGGCAGTGGAACTATGCTTATTTAATCAGGATTGTATAACAGAGGAAGTCAGGATAAAACTTATAGAAAGAACCAGTTACGTTTGGCATGCTTACGTTCCTGGTATAAAACCAGGACAATGTTACGGTTATCGTGTATATGGTCCTTTCAAGCCCGAACTAGGCTTACGGTATAATCCCAATAAACTCTTGATTGATCCTTATGCCAAGGCGATTTCAGGAGCGGTAGAATGGCATGATTCGCTGTTCGGTTATCATATGGGCGCAGATGATTTGAGTTTCGATGAAAATGATAGCGCGCCATTTGTGCCTAAAAGTGTAGTCATTGATGATCGTTATGACTGGGAAGATACGCCCGCCCCCGGAACCAGCTATCTTTCTAGTATCATTTATGAAGCCCACGTACGCGGAATCAGTATGACACTGCCAGATATCCCCGAATCTATAAGGGGAAGTTATGCTGCTCTGGCGCATCCCATCATGATTAATTATTTAAAAGATTTGGGCATCACTGCATTGGAACTGATGCCGGTACATCAATTTATCAATGATCGCTCACTGGCCGAAAAAGGACTTACCAATTATTGGGGTTACAATACCATTGGTTTTTTTGCTCCCGATACTAAGTATTCCTCCAGTGGAGTTTTAGGTGGTCAGGTAAATGAATTTAAAGACATGGTAAAGGCCATGCACAAAGCAGGAATAGAGGTCATACTTGATGTGGTTTATAACCATACCGCAGAAGGTAATCACCTGGGGCCAACCCTTTCTTTTAAAGGCATTGATAATGTGGAATATTACCGGTTAACAAAAGATAAGCGGTATTACATGGATTATACAGGCACTGGTAATACCTTAAACGCTTATTTTCCTAGTGTGCTGCGGTTGATGATGGATAGTCTGCGTTATTGGGTACAGGAGATGCATGTTGATGGTTTCCGTTTTGACCTCGCCTCCGCCTTAGCCAGGGGATTAAGTGAGGTGAACCGCCTGAGTTCTTTTTTTAGCATTATCCACCAGGATCCGGTATTATCACAGGTAAAATTAATCGCCGAGCCCTGGGATGTGGGCGAGGGTGGTTACCAGGTGGGTAATTTTCCACCGGGATGGACAGAGTGGAATGGCAAATACCGCGATTGTATCCGCGACTTTTGGCGTGGGGAGGACAGTATGCTTGCCGAGTTCGCGCTGCGAGTTACCGGTAGCCCGGATCTATATCGTGACGATAATCGGCGCCCAACGGCAAGCATTAATTTTATTACCGCTCATGATGGTTTTACGCTCCATGACTTGGTGAGTTACAACGAAAAACACAACTATGCCAACGGAGAAGATAACCGCGATGGAGAAGACCATAACCGCTCTTGTAACTATGGTGTGGAGGGTGATACAGACAATGAGGCTATTTTGGAGCTGCGGGCCAGGCAAAAGCGTAACTTTCTAACGACTTTGTTTTTTTCTCAAGGGGTACCCATGTTATTAGCTGGTGATGAATTTGGGCGAACGCAACGAGGGAATAATAATGCGTATTGCCAGGATAACGAACTCTCCTGGGTCAACTGGGCAGCCGCAGATCAGGGGCTCCTCGATTTTACCCGACGATGTATCCGGCTGAGGAAGGATCATCCTGTTTTTCGCAGGAGGACCTGGTTCCAGGGAGAACCGGTAGATGAATCTGGACCTCAAGATATAGCCTGGATGCTTCCTAATGGGAAAGAAATGCAGGACCATAATTGGAAGGAGGATTTTGCTAAATCACTTGGCGTATTTTTAAACGGTCATGGTATAAAAGGTCGTGATAAACTGGGCCGAAGAATCATAGACAATAGTTTTTATTTGCTATTTAATGCCCACCATGGCGTTATCCAGTTTAAACTTCCAGAAAAGCGTTTTGGAGTAACCTGGACAAAGGTTTTAGATACTGCAGATCCAGATCTGACAGATGAAGTTCTTAATTTTAATTTCGAACAAACCCTGCATGTTGAAGGCAGGTCTGTAATGGTATTAATGACGAAAACTATATAAATGCAATTAGACAAAAGAAATATAGGATTAAACTTTAACCATAGCCTTGATGCCATGGTTAAAGTGTGGGCGCCACTGGCAGAAAAGGTGGCGCTGAAAGTTGAAGATCAGGAACCTCTTTACTTGTATAACGATAATAATGGCTATTTTTCACTGGTTACAACGGCCGTTAAACCAGGAGACCGGTATTGGATTATGCTCGATGACCAGGATCCGCTTCCTGATCCGGCATCATTGGCACAACCAGATGGCGTACATGGCGCTTCCATGGCTGTGGATCTAAAATATAATTGGAATGACGCATCCTGGGTGAACCCAGCGTTAAATAATTACCTGATTTATGAATTACATACTGGGACATTTTCGCCGGAGAGCGATTTTTCTGGTATAGAGCGCCGGTTGGACCACTTAAAAGATTTAGGCATTACTGCGATTGAATTGATGCCGGTCGGGTCTTTCCCTGGAGGTCGGAATTGGGGTTACGATGGCGTATTTCTTTACGCGGTTCAACAATCATATGGTGGTCCTGAAGGATTGCAGCGGCTTGTTGACGCCTGCCATAAAAAGGGACTGGCTGTGATTCTGGATGTGGTTTACAATCACCTGGGGCCAGAAGGGAATTATTTGTCGAGCTTTGGTCCATATTTTACAGATAAATACCATACCCCATGGGGTAACGCCATAAATTTTGATGATAAGGATTGCGATGGTGTAAGGGAATTTATGATTGAAAATGCGCTCATGTGGTTCAGGGATTTTCATATTGACGCCTTACGATTAGATGCAGTACATGCCATAAAAGATTTCAGTGCGGTGCATCTGCTCCAAGAAATCAGGCAACAAACAGATCTCCTCATGGAGCAGAGCGGCCGGAGGCACTACCTGATTGCAGAATCCGATCTTAACGATCCAAGGTATATCAGCCCGGTAAATCAAAATGGGCTAGGTATGGATGCGCAATGGGTTGATGAGTTTCACCACGCTTTAAGGGTGGCTGCGGGGGAGGAAAGAAAGGGTTATTACCTCGACTTCGTTGGCTTGCCAGATTTGGCTAAATCTTACCTTGACGCATATGTATATACCGGTGCTTATTCAGCGGAGCGCCAGCGAAAATTCGGTAAAGAGGCCCGTCTACATCCCGGTGCGCAGTTTATTGTATTTTCTCAAAATCATGACCAAATAGGAAACCGTCTATTGGGTGAACGGTCCAGCACTTTATACGGCTTTGAAGTGCAAAAGCTCTTGGCTGCGGCAGTTCTGTTTTCGCCTTACCTCCCGATGTTGTTTATGGGTGAGGAATGGGGTGAAACTAACCCATTTAATTATTTCGTGAGTCACACCGATCAAGCGCTCATAGAAATGGTTAGGCAAGGGCGTAAAAAAGAATTCGCCGCCATGCATGCTGAAGATACAGCCATAGATCCTCAAGCGGAAGAAACTTTTAAGGCCTCAAAATTGAATTGGACATTGCTTTCGGTAGCCAAACATCAAACTTTGTTTCAGTTTTATAAAACGCTGATCAGTCTTCGTAAAAGTCATGCAGTATTGGCGGCCAATGATCGTCATGCTGTAAAAGTGCAGTTGTTTGCCTCTAAAGGGCTACTTGTTTTGGAGCGTGGTCTCCAAAATCAGGAAGATAAGGTTTTTTGTTTTATGAATTTTTCTGCTGAACCACAGCAAATTCAATATCCTACAGGCCTGACCGATCTTCACAAAATTGTCGATTCCGCATCACCACAATGGCATGGGCCGGAAGCGGCACCAGTAACTTTAAAAGAATTTCAGGAAATTACTTTGCAACCGGCATCTTTTGTCGCTTATTCCACTTCTCATGATTAACCTAGGCTCTACCTACCGCATACAATTTAATAAAGACTTTACATTCAAGGATTTGGAAAGTCTTTTGCCTCATCTGGTCAAGTTTGGTGTAAAAACCATTTATGCTTCGCCCATTTTCGCAGCTGTACCCGGAAGTACACACGGTTATGATGGCATTGATCCTAATGTTATCAATCCTGAAATTGGAACACTCGAGGACCTGCGTCGCATTTCAGCACAGCTGAAAACTTTAAAAATGTACTGGATACAAGATATCGTTCCCAATCATATGGGCTATCACCATGAAAATCCCTGGCTAATGGATGTTTTAAAATTTGGTGATCAGTCGGCCTATCGAACTTTCTTTGACATCGGATCAGTATCCTTAGCTGCTGAACCGGTGATGGCTCCTTTTCTGGGTGGCACCCTCGAGGAAGTTATAGAGAAAGAGGAATTAACATTAACTGATAGAGATGGGGAGCCCATGTTGAAATACTTTGATAGCGTATGGCCATTAAAACCTGATACTGACCTGGAGAAACCATTATTAGACATTGCGCAATCACAATACTACCGACTTTGCTCTTTTCAAGAAAGTAATGAACGTATAAACTATCGCCGCTTTTTTACCGTAAATGGCCTGATCTGTTTAAATATTCATCGCCGGGAAACTTTTGATGCCTATCACCGCCTAACCAAAACACTTTTGGAAGAAGGGATATTTCAGGGTTTAAGGGTCGACCATGTAGATGGCTTATATGATCCAGCAGGATATTTAATTGACCTGCGTAAACTTTGCGGCCCCGACACTTATCTGGTTGTAGAGAAAATTTTAGAACCCGGTGAATCGCTGCCAACGTCCTGGCCCATACAAGGTACCACCGGATATGATTTCCTGGGCTTGGTTAATCAGGTATTCATCAATGAAAAGGCAGAGAAACGATTCGACCAATTTTATAAACAGGTAGAGGAAGATCCCAGTCCGGTACAAACACAGATCAGACGAAAGAAAAAGGCATTCCTGTTTGATTTTATGAACGGAGAGTTGGAGAATCTTTTCCAGCTTTTTTTAAGCCTGAACCTGGTAGATGCCTCACAAAGTGCCTTGAACGAATCACAGGTGTTCAAAAAATTGATTGCCGAAATTCTTGTGCGCTGCCCGGTATATCGGTTTTATGGAAATCAATATCCACTGCCTGCTGAAGAAGAAGAGGCCATAAAAATGATCTTCTCCGCTTTGAAAAATAAGCAGGAGTATGCAAAACCAATAGCTTTACTGACCAATGTATTATTTGAAGGAAATAATGATGATCCTGCTTATGGGGAAAGCGTATTGAAATTCTATCAGCGACTGATGCAATACACAGGGCCGTTAATGGCAAAAGGTGTAGAGGATACCTTGATGTATACATATAATCGTTTTATAGGTAGCAATGAGGTTGGTGACTCTCCGGATGTTTTTGGAATCTCCATTGCAGAGTTTCACGAGGCGATGATCGAAAGGCAAACACATTGGCCTTTAGCCATGAATACATCAAGCACCCACGACACCAAAAGAGGGGAGGATGCACGGGCGCGTTTACAGGTGTTAACAGATTTACGGAAAGAGTGGCTGGAAGAAGTTAAGGTTTGGCAGGAATTAAATCTTGACTTAAAACCAGCTGACAGTCCGGATACAAATGATGAATATTTTATTTACCAAACCCTCCTGGCAACCTATCCTGAAACAGAATCCGAACGTCAGGAATACCCCGATCGCCTGCAACAATACCTGGAGAAAGCGTTACGGGAGTCTAAACGGAATTCAAGCTGGGATGAGCCGGATTACAACTATGAAGCCATAACAAAAGATTTTGTTATGGGCTTATTAAACCAACAAAGAAGTTTTTGGAATAGGTTCTCGAATTTCCATAAAAAGGTGTGTTATTATGGGAAGTTAAATTCACTATCTGCTTTGTTGCTGAAATTTGGCTGTCCCGGAATACCCGATACTTACCAGGGAGATGGTTTATGGAACTTAAATTTAGTGGATCCCGACAACCGTCGCCCGGTGGATTATAAAGTCCGGGAGCGATACTTGACACGCTTAAAAAAGGAGAAGCTAAGTTTAAAGGCATTATGGGCACAGAACGCCAATGGACTCATAAAATTAGCTTTCACACAGCACCTATTGCGCTTACGCAGCCAGCTTCCCCAGGTGTTTTCGGAAGGTGCATATCTTCCTCTTTCGGTAGCTGGAAAATATAGCGAACACCTCATTGCTTTTGCAAGGCGATACAAACGTGATACGGTAATTTTCATAACACCAGTTAATCATATTGAGATCAAAGATTGGGATGATACCCATTTAATTCTGCCTGAGGGAGTACCTGAGGATTTCAGAGATGTACTCCGGAATCAAAAATCATCAACAGGGAAGCAGCTGTTTATAAAAAACATTTTTACCGATGTGCCACTGGCAGTTCTGCATTTCAAAGATTTGGCAAGTAGACGCGCGGCAGGAATTCTAATGCCAATTTTTTCACTTCCATCAGTTTATGGCATCGGCGATATCGGGCCAGATGCACGCTCGTTTTTGGGGTTTTTACAGGCTGCGGGACAGAAATACTGGCAGTTACTTCCACTAAATCCGGTTACCTCATCGCAATCCTATTCGCCCTATAGTGCAACGTCTGTGATGGCTGG
>Ga0247806_10001595_pt1 | contig 10923 bp, 9 predicted proteins | sample UWRJL059202B1_FD_179935 | JGI IMG/M metagenome (GOLD analysis project Ga0247806, IMG submission 179935) | Plant litter microbial communities from Arlington Agricultural Research Station in Wisconsin, United States - UWRJ-L059-202B-1 | ecosystem: Environmental > Terrestrial > Plant litter >... | reverse complement strand
ATAGACAGAGTTATTCTGCACCCCGCCTTTCAAAAGATTTATTTAACCGGCGCCCTCGCTATCTTGGGAATGACCACTATTGTGTGGTCGCTCTTCGGCTCGCTCATCCAATCGGGTAATGCCGATCAACTCGTAAATTCATACCTAACAGAAAGCACCTCGACCTTTCAAGGCGCAATCCTCCCCGACCAACACTCCTTTCTGTTCAAACTTCCTTTCTTTTGGCTAGTACAACTCATGGGCGGCAGCCCAGCGGCCTTTAGCTTTGTCACCATTCTTGTCGCACTTTTGGCTGTTGGCCTCTTTGCTTTCATGCTTTATCGAATACAGCGACGTCCGTTCATTATCGGCACCATTTATCTGGCCTTAGCTATCGTTCTTATGATGATTCCAGCCGAACCATACGCCAACTCGTTGCTCCCGACAAATATGGCGATGCTGACCACCAGAAATCTTGAGTACGTTTTGTTCATTGCAGCAATCTGGCTCACCTTGCGTAGTACCAATTGGCGCAGTAAATCATTAATTATCGGCGCGGCTCTTTTGGCCCTCCTGGTTGCGAGTGATAAGCTATTCCTCAGTCTGAGTATTGGCGGCGCTGTTATATTCAATGCGGCAATATGTATCTTTAAACACACTCAACTTCGCCCTACAGCCTTGCGCTGGCTTGCGGTCAGTATTGCAGGAAGTGTTGCCGCCTTTCTGCTGCTACGGCTGCTAGTGCTGGTTGGATTTATTCATTTTGATAGTCAAACGATCACCGGGCCCTACGGCATCGTTCAAAGTTTTAAGGATATTATTTTTGCGTTGTTTTACGGTGTACTCGGTATCTTCACAAACTTCGGAGCTAACCTCGCCTACGACAGCAATACGATTAAGGACTTTCCAGGTATCGCCTTGGCGCGAGCGCTCTCGCCTTTCTCAATTACTTTCATCGCTACCTTTGCTGCCTTTGCTGCTGTAGTGGCCGCAGGATGGAAGCACATCACGTTAATCGTAAAAAGGACAGGGGATAAGCAGCTTTATTCGAAGCCCACTCTCTTGGCATTAATCCTCATCGCAACTTCCTTCGCTGCTTTTGGGGTTTTTATCATCAGTAATCACTACTATCCCGTTGATGCTCGCTACCTGGCAATCGTCCTGTTTGCCGGCTTTGTGGCACTTGCCGCCTATCCATTCAAAACCCATCCACCCATCATTCGACTCGTTCTTATGGGCGGGCTTTTAGCACTTCTGATTATTCCAGCAACGCTCGTTGTTGGTAATAGCTTCCAGGCCTCGCAATCTGCCTCACAAGAAATGCGCGATCGCAATACCCTCATTGCAAAGACGCTGGCGATTCACCCAATCAGCACGCTTTTGGGTGATTATTGGCGCGTCTTGCCTATTAAGTCACTGTCTACAAAATCCCAAATGGTCACGCCGCTTTCGGGTTGCTCGACACTTCGGCCAACTCTTACCAGCACTGCCTGGCAGCCCGACCTAGAGAAAACCGGATTCGCCTACTTGCTTACTCTTAATGAAAGTTCGGCCACCTTTCCGGCGTGTTCACTTAGTGATGTCACCGACGCTTACGGACGCCCAGACTCTAGCGTTGTCATTCGTGGAACGCCTAAAGATCCAAAAGAGTTATTACTGTTCTATGATCAAGGTATTCACAAAACTCAAAGAGTAAACGTTGAGAAGCTCGCCCCACAAACAGTTGTTCCGGTGGCGCTCGAGAATCTTACGGTCGCCGCTTGTGACGCGAACACTATTATGAATCTTGTTGCTCACGAAGATGATGACATTTTATTCATGAATCCCGACCTCTACCACGACATTCAAGCCGGCAACTGTATCCGCAGTATTTTTATCACTGCTGGTGACGCGGGTGCTGATGCCCCCTACTGGCTCGGCCGTCAGCGTGGCGCCGAGGCAGCATATGCCTCTATGCTCGACATCCCTGATATCGCTTGGACTGAGCGAGTCGTTGAGCTCTCTGATAACCACTTTGCGACCATAGCTAATCCTCGAAATAACAGCAAAATTTCCTTAATCTTTCTGCACTTGCCCGATGGCAATGTCAATGGAAGTGGTTTTACCAGTTCAAAAAACCAGAGCCTCGCGAGCCTCTATAAAGGCCAGGCATCGACCCTTACGAGCGTCGATAAAATATCTTCGTATTCAAGTAACGAATTAACAGAAGCACTCGTCAAACTCTTAACTACTTACAAGCCAACCGAGATTCGCGCCCAGAGCGCTTCTGGTACTACTGGGCGATACGCAGACCATAGTGACCATATTACTGTCGGCCTATATGCAGCGCGCGCTACAAGTATCTACAAAGCATCTCATCCCAGCTCGCAATCAAAAGTAACATACTATCAGGGATATCCAATCCATGGCTTGCCACAAAATGTCTCTGGTGCTGATTTAGAAATGAAAATTAAAACCTTTCTTACTTTTGGTAACTACGATGGCGCCACCTGTCATGTCCTTGCGGATTGCGACACAAAAGGTGTCTATGGATTTTATTTACGTCGCCAATATACTAGCGCAAACTAGCCTATTCTTCTCGAGGTAATGCTATACTAATAACAATGAAAAAGATCAGCATTCTGATTCCTGCCTACAACGAAGAGGCTGTCCTGGAAAAGCTTTTTGTGCGCCTAGGCAATCTTGCAAATGGCACCAAAGATTATGAGTTTGAATTCTTATTCGTCAATGACGGCAGCCGAGATAAAACGCTCGAAATTATCAAGGAGCACGCTGAAACCGATAAACGCGTCAGCTATGTGAACTTCTCGCGTAACTTTGGTAAAGAGATCGCTATGATCGCCGGACTCGACCACGTAACTGGCGACGCCACCGTTATTATCGATGCCGACCTTCAAGATCCACCTGAGCTTATTCCAAAGATGATTGCCTATTGGGAACAGGGTTACGACGACGTCTACGCCAAACGCAAAAGCCGCAAAGGCGAGTCATGGTTTAAGCGGAACAGCTCAAAGTTGTTTTATCGCATCTTGCAAAGATTCAGCGATGTCACTATTCAAGAAGACACTGGCGACTTTCGTTTACTCGATCGGCGTGCCGTTGAAGCCTTGAAGCAATTCCGCGAATCGGAACGTTACACCAAGGGTATGTTTAGCTGGATTGGCTTTAATAAAAAAGAAATTTTGTACGACCGCGATGAACGAGCAGCCGGGGAAACCAAGTGGAACTATCCGAAGCTTATTAACTTGGCGATTGATGGCGTCACGTCATTTACGACTGCGCCTTTGCGCATTTCGACCGTGATTGGTGTTCTTGTTTCGCTCTTCACCTTCATCTATCTTGTCTATCTTGTGATCCGCACTCTGTTTTTTGGCTCAGACCTCAGCGGCTACCCCTCAATGATGGCGGTCATCTTGTTTCTTGGTGGCGTGCAGCTGCTTTCACTGGGGGTCATTGGAGAATATGTTGGAAAGATTTTTAACGAAACAAAGCACCGCCCACTGTATTTTGTAGAGGAATATCACAATGGAACACCTAAGAAAACACAGTCAAAAAATTAAGTTCGGTATCGTTGGCGTTGCCAATACGGCACTCGACTTCGGCGTTCTTTTCTTGCTGGTAAACTTAGGGCTCGATAAGATCCCCGCTAACTTTATCTCTACTGGTATCGCCTTTGTTTTTAGTTTCTTTGTAAATAAATCTTTCACCTTTAAATCAACTGGCGGTAATGCCAAAAAACAATTCGTCCTTTTCATTCTTATTACCATGACCGGGCTTTGGGTTATTCAGCCTATTATTATTGCTCTCGTAAGTGGCAGCTTGTCAGTCTTTATTGATTCAGATAATCTTGTGCTCTTGGTAGCGAAGCTTGTCGCATCGGTCGCCTCACTCATTTGGAACTATGTATTCTATTCTCGCCTGGTCTTTAAGAAAGTGAGTACATAATGCATATTGCTATCGATGCTCGTATTATTAGTTCATCAACCGGACGCTACGTTGAAGCTCTTGTGGACAACCTGCAGAAGATCGACACCACCAATACCTATACCGTGATGGTGCTGAAGAAAGATGCTACGTTCTGGAAGCCAACCAGTCCCAACTTCCACGTTGCCATTGCTGATTTTCCAAATTACAGCGTCGCCGAGCAGACTAAATACAAACAATTCCTCGACAAGCTTCACCCGGATCTCGTACATTTTTGCATGCCGCAGCAACCTCTCTTATACCGAGGCAAAAGCGTCACCACTGTGCATGACCTCACGCTCGTTCACTACGACAACATTGATATGAATCCGTTGATGTACAAAGCTCGTAAGCAGATATTTATTCGCCTTTTGAAAACTGTTATTCGACGTAGCAAGGTTATCTTCACTCCAACCGAATACGTTCGTCAGGACATCATAAAGTTTTCATCAGAAAAATATGCAAAAAAAATAACAAAGACACATCTTGGTTGGGATGTCGTCGCTAGTAAAACAGAGGTGATTCCAGAACTCAAAGATAAAGATTTTGTATTCTTTGTTGGCAATGCCTTCCCTTACAAAAATGTCACTACAATCGTGCATGCATTTACGCAGCTCTACCAAAAATACCCAGATCTTCATCTTGGCTTGGCTGGTAAAAAAGATTTCTTTTACGAACAAGTTCAAAAAGAGGTTGAAAATCTAGGAATTGGCGACAGGGTCCATTTCCTTGGTTTTATTTCTGAAGGCCAAAAACGCTGGATGTTCCAAAACGGCAAGGCCTACATTATTGCCTCGCTCTCAGAAGGCTTTCATATTCCCGGACTCGAGGCCATGTCTGAAGACTGTCCGGTGATTAGCAGCAATGCAACCTGCTTGCCCGAAGTGTATCAAAAGGCCGCCTATTACTTTGACCCTCACAAAACCGAAGAGCTCGTTGAAGCGATTGATCAAATCCTTAGCAACAAGGCAATCCGTACAAAGCTTATCGCTGCTGGGCGCAAACAACTCGCCACTTTCTCTTGGGAAAGGGCCGCAAAGCTAACCCACGAGGGGTATATAAAAGCGCTCGAAAAATAACGAACTACGAACTTGCTTGTGCGATAGTAATGCGGCGTTCGTGACCTTCGCCTTCAGAAAAAGTACGAATATCTGAATATTCAGTGGCGACTTGGTGAACGATGCGACGATCGGCCGGGTTGAGGCTTTCAACATGCGAATCACCAGTTTTACGAACTTCTTCAATCCAGACGCGAGCTTGTTGGGCGACACGTTCAGCCCGAAGTTTCTTGTAGTCGGCGATATCAATATTAACCCGTGTAAGTTCAGCTTCTTTATTACGAAGTACCGTTGAAACAAGGTATTGAAGACTGCGTAGTGTTTCGGCGTTTCGACCGATTAAGAGGCTATTGAGTTCAGTCGAGGGAACAGCAAGTTCAATCACATCATCTTCAACTACTGCGGTCACTTGAACGTTTACCCCAAAAAAGGACAGAAGATCTGCAAGGTATTTTTGAGCAAATTCAATTGATGCTTCTTTGTTCATAGCTAGCCCTTCTTCCGTGTATCCTTAGCGGTGATGCGAACAACGTTCCCTTCACGAGCTGCTTTTTCACGGGCTTTAGCGGTAGCTTTTTTTCCGGCTGGTTTTACAGCTACTTCATCGGCAATCTTATCCATCTCATCAGCGTCACGCTTGAGAATGTAGTGTTGTTGAATTGCGGCAAAGATATTAGAGGTTGCGTAGTAGAGGGCTAGGGCACCCGGAAGGCCGAGCATAATGAAGAGCATAAAGAAGGGCAGAATCTTCACCATCTTGCCCATCATCACGGCATTAAGTTCAGCTTGATCAGCTTGTTTGCCTTCGGCTGCTTCAGCCATAACATCACGGAAGCGCTTAGTTGAACCAGCCTGTGGTGAAGTTTGCTTTGAAATAATGTACTGTGTCCCCGCAGCAACAACCGCCAAAATAATCAGAAAAATATTCACGCCCGTCGGACTCACCGCATGAGCAGTCAAATCAACGAGACCAAGAAGTTTCTCGTTGAACTGATCGGGGTGTTCAATGAGTGCTTTAATTGGCGCGATATTTTCCAAAAAGTCATACGTCCATTTCGCTACATCACCACGGTGAGAGGTAAAGATCTGAATCACTTGGTAAAGAGCGATGAAGATAGGGAGTTGGATTAACAGGGTAAGAATCGAACGGAATGGCTTTACGTCATGCTTCTTGTAAAGCTCCAACATCTGCATGCTTTCCAGTTGGCGGTTACCCTTGGTGGCTTTCTTAATCTTAGCCAGTTCTGGCTGCAGTTTGCGCATTGCCTTTACTTGGTGAAGCTGACGAACAATGAGTGGCCACATCGCAAAACGGATTAAGATCGTAAAGATAATCAGGGCAACACCAAAGTCGCCGCCAGGGATAATACTATAAAGTCCCATTAGCAGGTTAAAGATAGGTTGGACAATGAGCGTCTCAAATATATTCATGGGTATTTACGTGCCTCGCAGGGGTTATTATCCTATATTATATCAGTTTGTAGGGGTTTTATATAGAGCAGCTTTGATAAACAGCTGATCGAGTTGGCTCGAAAGCTCGGGTGCCGGTATATCGCGAAACTCTGGTGAGGTAACAATCAACACAATATCGTGACATTCAATAAGTCGTGGTTCGTTCAAACGCATATACTCATATATACGTCGGCGAATTCGATTCCTACCAATCGCACTCTTGAGAACCTTTTTACTCACCACCACAGAAACCCGCGAACGAGTCCGGTGAGTATTCTTTGTCCACTTAATCGTCATCGCCTGCGAACGAACCGCCTTGCCATTGGCATACACATACCTAAGACTATTGTGGCCATGGAATCGTAAAGAAGAGGGGATCATGCGCTTTATTATAGCGGACAAGATTACAGATGTAGAGTTTATCTTTCTAATTCCTTAGAAGGGGATGTCCCCATCAGGGCGAGCCAAGCGCCATGGGCCGGTCTCAAAAAGAGACCGCCCATAGAGCGGCCCCTTATAAGGGAATAGAAAGATAAACGATCTATACTGACAATTTTGCGCGGCCCTTAAGCCGGCGTCGCTTCAAAACAAGGCGTCCAGCCTTAGAAGCAATACGTGCACGGAACCCGTGAGTACGGGCGCGGTGACGAGTGTGTGGTTGGTGAGTTCGTTTTGGCATATCTGGTTTATTTTACCTCATTCACCCCTATTAATCAACTCCCCTCCCTTCAAGCGTTTGATTTATAGCAAAACAATTACCTAGTATATAAAACTTATCCCCCTTATTCACCTGCTTATCCACAGATTAACAGATGAGCCGACCTTCTGTGTACAACTCGACCCCCTATTCACCCTCCCCCGCTTCTTTCACATTTAAGGTTGTGGAAAACTTTATTTTTACGGTATAGTAAGGGGTAACAACAGTTCATAGATTTGTTTAGGGAGTAAGGGTTACTATATGCACGCGTTATGGCAAAGTGTTTTAGGCGAAATCGAATTATCGGTTTCTCATGCGACGTTTACGACGTGGTATAAAAACACCGAACTCGTCAGTCAGACTGAAGACGAGGTCGTTATTGCTGTTCCAAATATCTTTGCCAAGAAGCAATTCGAAGTAAAGTTTAACGACCAGATTAAAAAGGTTCTCGAATCTAACGGCGTCACCCCCAAAAGAATTGTCTACACTATTATCGTCGCTGGTAAAAAGACGCAGATAAACCGTGAAACGACGCACAATTCAAACGAAACTACTTCAGAACCAGCCTCAAATGCTACTTTTGGCCCACCAACCTCTAAACTCTCTGGTCGTGGCAACCTGAACCCACGTTATACCTTTGATAACTTTATCGTGGGTTCGAGTAATGACCTCGCCTATACCGCCAGCCAAGCCGTCGCTGCTAACCCTGGGGTAAAATACAACCCTATCTTCCTCTACGGTGGTGTCGGCCTTGGTAAGACTCACCTTATGCAAGCTATTGGTAATGAAATTATTAAGAACAACCCCGAAAGCCGCATCCTCTATGTGAGTTCTGAAACTTTTGTGAATGAATTCCTCGACTATGTTCGCTTTAAGAAAAAGGGCTTCTCCGACAAATACCGTAATGTCGATGTACTTATCGTTGATGACATGCAATTTATCGCTAATAAAGAAAAGACTCAAGAAGAATTCTTCCACACCTTTAACTTCTTACACCAGAATAATAAACAAATTATTATCAGTAGTGATAAGCCACCGCGCAGTATCCCCACCCTTACCGAGCGTCTTCGTAGTCGTTTTGAAATGGGGATGTCGATTGATGTTCAGATGCCGGACTTTGAAACCCGTTGTGCGATTTTGAGCGCCAAAGCGGCATTATCGGGTGTTGAGCTGGGCCGCGAGACTGTTGAATATCTTGCAACAAACATTAAGACCAATGTTCGTGAACTTGAGGGGGCTTTGAATCAATTACTTGCCTACTCTGAAATGCGTGGCATCGCCCCTGATATCTCAACAGCAGAGGGATTACTTGGGAATGTTCGTAACTCTCGCCCACAACACTTAACGAGTAAACAAATTATCGATCGCACCGCCAAACACTTCCAGCTGCACACTGATGAAATGTGTGGTGATAAACGCGACAAGCACATTGTAGTACCACGGCAGATTGCGATGTACTTACTACGCAGTGAGCTGCACTTAAGTTTCCCAAAGATTGCCGGTGAATTAGGTCGTAAAGATCACACTACCGCTATCCACTCCGTTGAAAAGATTGAAAAAGCGATTAAGCTCGACTTTGTGATTCGTGAACAAGTAGCTTCGATTCGGGAGAAATTATATGCCTAAAAACATACTATTTGCCTGGGTAAAAAATGTGTACAGCCTGCGGAAAGATGACCGTACAAAAGGTGAACGAACGTACACAGATAGCGATCAAGCAACCAACTATCCCCCACAACCTGGTCACAAACACCCCTACTTATCCTCGTTTATCCCCGCCTTTCCACTACTACTATCCACTAAAATAATTACTCGTTTACATCTGTTAAAAAGCCACTTATACCCATTATCCACACCCCTTATTATTACTGAGAAAAAGATAAATTAAGAAAGGAATAACAATATGGAACTTACAGTCACTCAAGAAAATTTCGCTCGTGCACTGACAGCCGTTGGACGAGTAGCCAGTACTAAAACTCAACTCCCTATACTGAGTAACATCCTACTTAGGACTGATGGTAATCGTTTATTGGTTGCAGCCACTAACTTAGAAATTGCTACTACTCAATACATTGGTGTGAAGATTGCTAAGCCTGGAGCTATTACTATCCCCGCCCGTCTTATCTCTGAGTTTGTCAGTAGTCTTCCAAAAGGCCCGATTGATCTTAAAGTAGTGAATAATAACATTCATCTTAAATCTGGTAACTATAGTTCCATCATTAACGGGGTGATTGCTGATGACTTTCCCGAACTACCAACAATTAATGAATCATCATCTATTAGTTACACCATTAATATTGAAGACTTTAAGCAAGCGGTCTCACAAACTATCATCACCGCTAGCTCTGATTCAACCCGTCCTGTCCTGACAGGTGTCTATTGGCACTCATATGAAGGTCAGCTCTATTTAGCTGCAACTGATGGCTATCGCCTGTCTGAACGCCGCCTGGTAGAAACAGCGAGTGAAGTATCAGCCATCATTCCCGTTCAGACACTGCAAGAAGTACTACGAACGATTGTTGATGACTCAGATACAGTGGACATCTTGTTTGATGAAACCCAAGTGCGCTTCCGTATTAATGAAGCTGAAATCATTAGTCGCTTAGTTGATGGTAACTTCCCTGACTATCGCCAGCTAATTCCAAAACAATCTGATATTAATGCCACCGTGCAAAAACAAGAATTCGTCCGCGTCACCAAAATCTCTGGACTGTTTGCTCGCGAATCTGGTGGGAGCGTGACGGTAACGGTTGATAGTGATGCTAAAACTATTTCGCTACACTCAATTGCTTCAGAAATGGGTGAAAATACCTCAGAGGTGACAGCTGATATTACCGGTAGTGGTCAAGTAACCCTGAACTCTCGCTACCTGAGCGAAGCCCTCTCGGTGATTGATGATGACACGATTGAATTTAGCTTTAGTGGCAAACTCTCACCTTGTATCTTGAAGTCAGTCAAAAAAGACGCGAATTATTATCACGTCATTATGCCGCTTAAGAGTTAATAATTATGCCCACGGTGAGTAAACTAATCATTCAGAACGTTCGTTCACACAAACGGTTTGAAGTTGCGTTTACCCCAGGGGTTACAGTAATCACTGGCCCAAACGGCAGTGGGAAGACAACCCTTATTGAATCGTTATATATTGCCCTACAAGGTAGCTCTTTTAAAGGTAGTGATGGTGACGTTCTTCGTTCAAATGCACCTTGGTGGCGAATTGATATGTTATTTGATGATCAGCAAAAACGCTCGGTTAAATTCGACCCTTCGCGTACCACTGGCCGTAAACAATTTGTGATTGATACCAAAACAACCTATCGCTTGCCACCAAAGAACAAACATCCGATTATATTGTTTGAACCAGATGATCTTCGATTGCTGAATGGCTCCCCTGCTCGCCGCCGCCAGTTTATAGATCGCTTCATTGCCCAGTTAAACCCGCTCTATGGAAGTTCACTACGCAAATACGAACGCGCACTTAGGCAGCGGAATAATCTTCTGAAACGCTTTAACACGCCGGCTGACGAACTCTTCGCTTGGGATATTTCGCTCGCCGAACACGGCGCCTATATCATTGAGCAACGCATTGCCTTTATCGAACAAATTAATAGTTTGCTGGATGATGCCTATCACGAGATCGCCAAAACGAAAGATGAGGTCTCAGTTCACTATTCTCATACCTTTGTTGGTGACATTAAACAAAAACTCTTAACAGAACTCAATGCTCATATTGATCGTGACCGTATGCTGGGGAATACCTCTGTCGGTCCGCAC
>Ga0247806_10001594_pt1 | contig 10923 bp, 6 predicted proteins | sample UWRJL059202B1_FD_179935 | JGI IMG/M metagenome (GOLD analysis project Ga0247806, IMG submission 179935) | Plant litter microbial communities from Arlington Agricultural Research Station in Wisconsin, United States - UWRJ-L059-202B-1 | ecosystem: Environmental > Terrestrial > Plant litter >... | reverse complement strand
AAGTTATATCTTCCTGAAAAACAGCGGTGCAACCGGGCTTGTCATGACCGATAGGCAAGGTGAGCGCAGAATAGCGGTAACTATGGGACCTGATGCTAAGCCTAACATAACTATATTTCCTCAGGATGAAGCATCAAAATCACTTTAATAAATTCATTTAAAATGGAAAACGAAATAAATATAACACAACATCAGCCTGTTGTAAAAAACGGAATAAGTTATACTGTAAAAGTGGTAAGCCCATCAGAAACAGTTACATCGCTTCAGGTAGTTTGCTTTGTTGATTTTACTAAAAACCAACACTATGAAGGTGGTACATATGCAGTAAACCAACACTTTAATGGAGCAATCCAAGATGTAAGGCAATCGGGAATTTTCAAGGGGAATGAACTGGAAACGCTACTAATTACACCAGTACTTAAGCAAATTCCTGCGCAAAGGCTATTGTTAGTGGGCCTCGGTGATCCTGATACCTTAAACCTTGACCTTTTTAATCGTGTAGGTTATAGTGTAGTTTTAGAAGCTTTAAAATTAGGCGTGTCTAATCTTTGTTTTGCACCAAGTATTAAAGATGCAGGCCTTTCGGGATTTGCAGCGTCCGATGTTTCTAAAGCGTTAGCACAGGGTATGGACAGCGCAGTAGAGGTTGTTACTATCTTACATCAAAAGAATTTAGCTCCCGATATTTTACTTAAAGAGGTTCTTTTACTTGCGGGCCAACCCCAGGCAGACAATGCTTACAGAGGATTGCAAGAAGCGTTTAAAGCTTAAATTAATATGCCTTACAATTTAATATATTGGTATAAACAACTCTTTATTTATGATGTGAGACATAAATTTACGGCATATCGTAAATTAAAACCCGACTGATAATTGATGTTGTACGTATTACAAAGGTATTTGTGCAATGGATTGGTTTTTGAATTAATGAGATTATATTGGAATAATTGACACTAAAATAACTATCAAATTTAATTGACAAGATAATCATGGAAAATAACATAACAATCACAAAAGATATCGTTTATAAAGACGATCTTAAATTAGACATATACAGCGGTACAAACACAAAGGGAGCAATTATAGATATTCACGGCGGTGGATGGTTTCATGGTGATAAAATGAAAGATGAAGACCTTGCAACCCGGTTAGCGCAGGAGGGATATTTTGTAATTGTGCCTAACTATAGGCTTACACCTTCGGGAACATTCCCTGCAGGAAGGGAAGATATTCTGGCATCGCTGGAGTGGCTTAAAAAATCGGACTATGTTTTCGACCGAAATAAAATTGTAGCATGGGGAACATCTGCAGGAGGAAATCTTTCTGTCGAGGTTGCGTTAATAATGGGCATTCCCGCCATAAGCTGGTCGGGCATTATAGATATAGAAGGATTTATATTAGATACTGATGACAAGGCATCAGAGAAAAAAGACGACCTTGATTTTGCACACATACCCAGTGCAAACATTAATCAGGGTGGTCGCAATGATGCGTTTTTAAGATGGTGTATTTATTCGTTAATTGGTAACGACCGGAGTTTATTAAAAGAAGCAACACCTTTAACGCGTGTAAGTTCTAAGAGTGGGCCTATTTATATGGCAAATTCTATGGACGAATTTGTACCTGCCGATGGTGCGCTTAAATTACAACGTGCATTGTTAAATGCAGGAGTTCCCACCACTGTCCAGCTTGTTACAGGAACATTGCATGCTAAAGGATATATGGCCGATGCTATCGATGCATCGCTTAGCTTTTTAGATACTTTTTTACATAACCGTACCCATAAATAAGTTAACTTGTAAGCATAGTAATGATTGTATGAAAGACATTGACCAACCCAAATTAAAATCGTTAGCCATAAAACTGGAGGAGGAAAGAGGAATGCTTATGGTGAATGCAGATATTTCCCGTTTGCAGGAAATGCTCTCGACAAACCTTTATTACGGCCATTCCGGTGGGTATTTTGATACTAAAGATTCCTTTTTAGAAAAGCTAGCCGATGGTACTTATGATTATCATAAACTAATCACCGTGGTTAATGAAGTTGTGCCCATAGGCGAAGCCGGAATCTCTGTTCAGGGTGAGGTGCAAATAGTTGTAACCATTAACGGAAAGTACTTAGACATGTATTCTATTTATCTGGCAACCTATAAAAACGAAAACGGCGTTTGGAAATTCCTTGCACACCAAACTGCATTAAAAAAAGAAAACTGATAGCACTATTAGTTTCTCTTTCTTTGCCACAATTCAAATTTATAAAAAACTATACCTATTGGTAGAGAAAACAGGCAGATGTAGGATTTAATAACCTCTGTATCCTTAGGGAATATTTTAGATAGTAACTTCTTTCAAAATATTTTAATGTCTAAATGTAAGGTTATGAAATGCAGATAAAAAATTAACGGTTAAGGTAAAAATCTGCTTGTGTAATCAGAAAAGGTTACTATATTTGCACCGCAATCAGGGAATGATAACCCAACCGGAGAAATGGCAGAGTGGTCGATTGCGGCAGTCTTGAAAACTGTTGACTGTAACAGGTCCGGGGGTTCGAATCCCTCTTTCTCCGCAAAACTAAAAGAGATAACAAGCAATTGTTGTCTCTTTTTTATTAAAATATCTTAGAAAGCCTATAAAGCCTGAAAATTTTAATTTTAAAGAAATGGTTTTATAGCAAAAAACTATTCATCTGCCGGCTTAATGCGCATGAGCCGCAATACTTACTTCTTCCATTTCTCAAGCTCCAACAAACGTTTTTATAAACTTCATTTACAATATAAGTAAGCAATCTTACCAAACAATAATCTTTTGGGTTTGTTTTGGGTATTGATAACATCTAATGTTGGTTGTACTGTAGCTTCAGGTTTGCCCAGTGTTTCAGGATTATAACCCATTTCTGCAAAGCAATATGCAACGGATTGTAATGTGTAACATCCGCTGAGTTTGTATTGCCGAAGCTCTCTCCCCAATCTGTTGAAAAGTCGTTTCGATTAAACCTTCAACAGCAAATTTAATAGCGTTGTACAATCCTAGAAAGCTTGAACCTTAATGATGTGTTCGCTTTTCTGTTTTCTAATTATCGGTAAACCGATTGCACTACCCAAAGTGAAACGAAGAAATTGGTTTTCACCTGTTCTCTCGCCTGTTGCTCTATCGTTTCTTTCATCGTTCCAAATAATTCAAAGCCTGCATTATTGATCAGGACATTAATTCTTCTAAAATGATTTTCGATTGTGGCAACAACTTCAAAAACTTCTGAACGGTTATTTACATCCCTGCCTGCCAGTTCTTCAAGTTTGTTTTGGTATATTGCAAGAGTCGTTATTAATTCGTAGTATGCATTTTCAATAAATTGTTATTGGGTATCTAATGAATTTTTAACTTTAGTTACAATGTTTGAAATGACATCATTGAGCTTATCAAACTCTTTTATGCTAATTATTATACTGAAGGATAGCTATTTAGTACATTTTATAGAGGTCAGGCGGCGTTAGTATATTACCGAAATTAGCTTTAAATGTCTATTTTTAAATGTATGAAGGTTTATCTAACACAAACTCTTTAGCGATGTCTGAGTTTTAAGTTTAATCTTACACGATTATACTGTCAGAAATTTCAAAAGTTATAATTGTCTACCTATAGATTGTTTTATTAAAATTTAGCAACACCATCTAATAGCTAAAGTCATGACTAAAGAACAAAAGATGCTTAAAACTCAAGTTTTAGTAAGTCTGTAGGTTGCACATCAAGACCTTTGCACAGCTCTAAGAACGTGGTAAACGCAAAACTCTTATTACCTTCTTCAATAGACAAAAGATCCCGCTGGGTTAAAGTACTCCTTAAAGCTACCTCGGCAGGAGTCAATCCAAGCCCTTCTCGCACGTTGCGTACATGTTCTCCAAATTTCACTAATCTTTTATCTTTAAACTGAAGCATCTCTTAAGTATTAAACTACGACCAAAAATAGGATTAATTAACTGTTTAAAAAATCGCTTTGCTTAATTCAAATTTAGAATAAATTAAAACTACAGTTTGTATTACAAATTCAAATTATTAATTAACATACTTTAATCTTTGAGGATTAGAAATGCTGGCGTAGTGTAGCTTATAAAATTCTAATCCTTCGTCTCACTAATAGGGGGGAGGTGTAAAAGAATTTAATTATGTTTTGAGGAAAGTTTCTTCAAATCATCCATAAAATGGTTCAAAAAATTTCCCGTTAGGGCTGATACTAAAAGCGGATTAGAATAAAAATATGAATAAAAAAAGTTTATAGTAAGTTTTTACTTTATACAGAAATACGGATTTCATCATTGTGGACTGTTCTTCGGTCCCTATAAGCCTTTGGTGAAATACCCATAACTTTAGTAAATAAGCGGGAAAAATAATAATGATCTGTAATGCCCAGCTCTGCCGAAATTTGTTTTATTCGTAGCTGTGTAAATTGTAAATATTGACAAGCTTTCTGAATTTTTAACTGATTAAAATATTCTATTGGCGAAACTCCTGTTTTGTTTTTAAATGTTGCAGAAAAGTATGCAGGAGATAAATTTACAAACTGGGCTACTTCGCAAAGTGTAATTGTTTTATGAAGGTTTTTCGTAAAAAAATCAATTGCTATTTCAATCATTGTTTTCTCACTAGATTCTTCTCCTGCTACATAATCATAATTAAATAAAAGCGTGCTTATAAAATGCCAAACACACATGTTAACATAAATCAGGGTTTCACCACTATACCCACGCTCGAGGCGCGAGTACATTTCGTCAAAAAGCTCAATAGTTTTATTTAGAGACCTAACAGATGTTTTTATTCCATTATTTTTAATGTACTTATTTATAATATTAGATGCAGTAATCCCGGTAAAGTGTATCCAGTAGATTGTCCAAGGATTATTTACATCGGCTGCATAGGTATGTGGGGCATGATCAGGAATCGTAATTACATCACCTGCCTCCATAGTATATATAGATTCTCCAACCTGTACATACCCTTTACCATCAGTGCAATAAATCAAAATATGTTGGCCTGCCCCTGCAGGGCGTTGTCTAAAATGATATTGCGCGTTTGGATAGTAGCCAATGTTAGTTACATAGAGGTTAGCTATAATACTGTTTTCTGCGCAGTGGTTTAATATAGACCGAGGAATAGCAATTGCCTTCTGGCCTTTAAATCCATCTTTTTTCTTTGTTAGTTCATTTCTATAAAGCACAATATTTTACATATAAAATTAAAAAGCATTCTTAACCAGTGTTTTAAAGTCTAATAGTATTGCAGGGTTATATATTACATGGTTGTATTGTATGCAATTTTACTTTTTATAGAATGTTTTTCATCCTGCTCCATCCTGTTATGAAAATATTGAGCTCGCTAAAAAATATCCATCTTAAAATATTACTACAATATTTCATGTATTAAATTATAAAGATTTAAAATTATACTTAAATTAATTACATCGTTTTTATTTATACTTTTTAATTACTATTAAATAAAAATTTATTGAATTTCATATTATTATTCTTATGATGTTTAATTGAATTTATATGTATTAATTCGTAAAATTGTCCATTAAAATCGAAAATTATTCCATTGTTACCTGTTGATGTTTAATTTTACTTTGAATTGAGGCGATTTCTTTATAAACATGACAAAGCAAGAGCTTTATAACAGATGGGCTATATATACTAACATATCTCTTTCTGAATTAGGCAGCTGCTGCTTTTAAAATTTATTTCTTGAATTTGTTTGCAGACAGAATTATTTGTCATAGGTAATCAGTAAAATGATATACATTACAAAAGGGGAGGGTTCCTAAAGGATTTGGCAACGAGAACTATGTCAATTAACATATTTATAATGCTACAAAAAACATTTTATTACTTTACCATACTTATATCTTATTGCGCTATAAGCGCAAATGCCTTTGGGCAGGATATGTATGAATTGGATGGTAATGTTACAGAAGTAAAATTATACAACAAACTTAAGCTGGGAGGTACAGCACCATCTGGTGTAAAAATTGATGTTAATAATTTTTATCTCAGTATTGGCGGTACACCCGTTATACCTATTACTGGAGAATTTCATTTTTCGCGTTACCCAAAACAATATTGGGATGAGAGCATTCGCAAGATGAAAGCCGGAGGAATTAACGTTATTGCCACTTATGTGTTTTGGAATGTGCACGAAGAAAATGAAGGCCATTTTGAATGGAAGGGCGATAAAGACCTAAGGGAGTTTATTGATCTTTGCCGTAAAAATAATATTTATATTATTGTGCGCATTGGCCCATTTTGCCATGGCGAGATAAGAAATGGTGGCTTGCCAGACTGGCTTTTGGGCAAGCCATTTAGCATACGCTCTAACGATCCTATGTACCTTTCCTGCGTACAACGGCTTTACAATGCTATTGGTGGGCAGCTTAAAGGCTATTATTTTAAAGAGGGCGGGCCCATAATAGGCATTCAAATAGAAAACGAATACCAGCATTCGGCAGCACCCTGGGGGCTTACTTATCCCGGGCAGCCGCTGGATCTTACAGCCTCAGAGCGTGATGCAGCTATTACCCAGGAAGGCGTGGGCATAGCAAAAGAAAATAATCCTTATGCCGAATTAGGTAACGACCATATGAAAATTTTAAAGTCGCTTGCCTTAACAGCAGGAATGGATGTGCCGCTGTACACTGCCACCGGATGGGGTAATGCCGCGATTATACCAAACGAGTGTATTCCGGTTACTGCAGCATATGCCTATCCTTTCTGGACACCTAAAAGAGATTACTCTCCTTTTTTTCTTTACAAAGATATGCACAGCCAGCCAGACTATGCACCGGTACGCTACATACCTCAGGACTATCCTGTATTTGCAGCAGAATTGGGTTCGGGTATTGTAAGCATATATAGTCGTCGTCCTGTAGCCGTTCATAAAAGTTTTGATGCCATGATTAACCGTTGCCTTGGCAGCGGGGCAAACGGTATAGGCTATTATATGTACCACGGAGGGTCTACCCCTAAAGGTCAAAATTCTTATTTTAGCGATGAGGCATACGGGCTTCCTAAAATTTCTTATGATTTTCAGGCACCTATAGGCGAATATGGCCAGGTAAGAGAAGGTTTCCATAGGTTAAAATTGCTGCATTTTTTTGTGCAGGATTTTGGTAACCTTCTTGCCCCAATGAAAACAGTGCTTCCAGCAAATGCAGCTACACTAATTCCTCAGGACATTCATAGTCTTAGGTATTCAGCACGTATAAAGGTTAGTTCAGGTTTTGTTTTCCTAAATAATTTCCAGGATGACACTACTATGGTAGCTCAAAAAAATATCCGCCTGCATATTAAAACTTCTAAAAACGATATTTACATTCCTCAAAGCGGCGGTTTTGATCTGGATAGCGATGAAAATGCAATATTTCCTTTTAATCAGCAACTTAATGGTATAAACTTAAACTATGCTACAGCACAGCTTATGGCAAAGACAGGCAATGGTAATGAGATATACTATATATTTTACTCTCCAAAAGGAGTAAGGAGTGAGTTTTCTTTTGCAGGCAATGTAAAAGTTACTGGCGATAAAAACCTTTCTGTGTCTGGCGGCTCCGGTAATGTACTGGTACGCAACATTACTGAGGGCAGTGAGTTTACGGTTACTACTAAAGGCAAAACGATACATATTTTACTGCTTGATAAAGAATTTGCGCTAAAAGCATATCGCATAACTATAGCAGGTCGCAGTTATTTTGCGTTTTCTGAAGCAGTTGTGCTTGAAAAAGATAATGGCATACAGCTGCTAAACGATGGAGGTAATGAGTTTAAAGTAAGCTTCTATCCAAAAATAGCTAATCTTCCTAAAACCACTTTTGGATATGTTACAGCCGTTGCAGGGAACAACATATTCTCTGAATTTAAAATTACACTTCCCAAAGCAGATATGTTAGTGGTAAGCAAGCAGGTTAGTGCAAGGAAATATACAGTAACCCTGCCACAAACGCTCCCTGCCTATATTAATGATGCCTACCTTAATGTAACCTATATAGCAGATACGGCTATGGCTTTCCTTGACGGAGTACTTGTGGCAGATGAATTTTATAAAGGTATGGAATGGCAAGTTGGACTTCGAAAATTCCTCAACGGGCAACCACAGGAAATGGTGTTTATTTTAGGCCTATGCTGCGCAACGCTTCCTACCTTGTAGACTTGCAGCCTTACCCAAAAAGCATCCCCGATTTTGGCAACAAAAAAGATTTTCTCGACGTAAAACCTTTTACCATCAAGGCGCAGTACACAACCTGTTTAACCTTTTAATCAGTATTTTTTTATCTATAAGCAGGTAGCGCCTATATCTCTGTAATAAAGTATAATACGCTGCATATTATGTTGATAGATGTTTTTATTTTTTTACTGTAACAGGTTAAAATGACGGGTGATAAAAATGGATTAGCTTAATGATATAGTAGCATGTAAGTTCCTTTAAAACTGAACGATAAAACCAATTATATGAATTTAAACTATAATAAATATTTTATAGCCATCCTTACGCTTTTTTTTGTAGTGTCTTTACAGGCACAGGAAATTCCGCTGGCAGGGCAATGGAATTTTGCAATAGACCGTAACGATACAGGAATTGAAGAGGCTTGGTATAAGAGAGAAATTAAGGAAGATATTATACACCTTCCTGGCTCTATGGTTCAAAATAATAAAGGAGATGAAATAAGCCTTGAAACCAGATGGACTGGCACAATATATGACAGTTCCTATTTTTACAGGCCTAAGCTTGCACCATACCGAAAACCAGGGAATATTAAGATACCGTTTTGGTTGTCGCCCATTAAATATTATGCAGGTGCGGCTTGGTACCAGCGTAAAATTACAATTCCCAAAGGTTGGGATAATAAGAGTGTTACACTTTGTCTTGAGCGTTGCCATACACAATCATCGGTATGGCTTGGAGATATATTGCTGGGTAAAAGTAATTCATTAGTTGCTGCACATCAATATGTTTTGCCTATGGGAGTGAAGCCCGGTGAGTACCTTCTAACTATACGTATTGATAATAGAATTACGGATATGAATGTTGGACCTGATTCTCATAGTGTTAGTGACCATACCCAGGGCAACTGGAATGGTATAATAGGAAAAATTGCATTGAGGGCAAAACCCAAGGCAAACATTGCTAATGTACAGGTTTATACTGATGTAAGCAATAGGAAGGCACGGGTGGAAATACGTATTGCAAATAGTGAAAAAAAAACCTTAAAAGGACAACTGATACTACAGGCCGAAAGTTATAATTCGCAAATTAAACATATACTTCCCGTTGTAAAGATAGCTTTTAATGCTATGGCTGCAGATACTACACTTGTAATGGCAGAATTAAACTTGGGTGCAGAGATGCAACTATGGGATGAATTTAACCCAACGCTGTATAGGCTTACGGTTATTCAGGAAGCAAAAAGCGCAATGGATGATAAGGCTGTAACCTTTGGTATGCGCTCTGTTAAGACGGAAGGACGATTTATTACAATTAATGAAAACAAGGTGCATTTGCGCGGTGACCTGAATAATTGTGAATTTCCGCTTACGGGCTATCCACCAATGGATGTTGAAGGCTGGAAAAGGGTGTATACAGTTGCAAAGTCGCATGGGTTTAATCATTTTAGGTTTCATTCCTGGTGCCCTCCAGAGGCAGCATTTATTGCAGCAGATGAGGTGGGCTTTTATCTGCAACCGGAAGGGCCAACATGGCCAAACCACGGTACTTCGTTAGGTGATGGCAAATTTATAGATACGTATCTTTATCAGGAAACAGCACGTATTATGCAGGATTATGGTAACCATGCGTCTTTTTGCCTCTTTGCCTCGGGCAATGAGCCTGCAGGGAGCCATCAGGCAACTTATCTTGAGGCATACAATGCGTATTGGAAAAAACAGGACAGCAGGCATTTGTATACAGGTGCATCTGTAGCAATGAGCTGGCCCTTATATCCGGGCAGCGATTATATGATTAAATCCGGGCCGCGAGGGCTTGACTGGAGCCTTAAACGCCCGGAAACAATGACTGACTACCGCGAGAAAATAACTTCATTTACAATTCCCTATATAACCCATGAAATGGGTCAATGGTGTGTATTTCCCGATTTTAAGGAAATTAAGGAGTATACCGGTGTAATGCGCGCTAAAAACTTTGAATTGTTTAGAGACGACCTTAAAGCCCACGGTATGGACGATCAGGCCGAAGACTTTTTGATGGCTTCGGGAAAATTACAGGTACTGTGTTACAAACAGGAAATTGAAAAATCGCTCCGTACGCCCAATAGTGCAGGATTTCAGTTACTGGGGCTTCAGGATTTTCCGGGGCAGGGAACAGCACTTATTGGTGTTTTAAACCCTTTTTGGAAAGAGAAGGGCTACACTACCGCTGCCGGTTGGAAGCGTTTTTGTAATAGCACAGTGGTGCTGAGCCGCATCCCGAAGTTTACCTATACAAATAAGGAGACTTTTATAGCAGGTATTGAGTGTTATCATTTTGGTAAGGAAGATCTTGTTAACCCTGCATTTAATTGGTTTGTACGCAATGAGGTGGGAACGGTTGTAGAGAAAGGCGTACTAAAAATTGCTCAATTACTTAAAGGAGAAGTGACACCTTTGGGTCAAATTACCGTTCCTTTAGCAGCTATAAGCAAAGCAGGTAAATTTACTCTTGAGGTAACTTTAAACAATACTGAGATTACAAACAGTTGGGATTTTTGGGTATATCCTGAAAAACTTACTGAAGTAAAAAACAAGATTTATTTTACAAATACTCTTGATGCTAAAGCCGAACAGGTTTTGCAAAGCGGCGGTACAGTATTTCTTAATGCTGCAGGTAAGATTGTTAAAGGTAAGGAAGTGTCTCAAAGTTTTACCCCGGTGTTCTGGAACACATCATGGT
>Ga0247806_10001593_pt1 | contig 10930 bp, 7 predicted proteins | sample UWRJL059202B1_FD_179935 | JGI IMG/M metagenome (GOLD analysis project Ga0247806, IMG submission 179935) | Plant litter microbial communities from Arlington Agricultural Research Station in Wisconsin, United States - UWRJ-L059-202B-1 | ecosystem: Environmental > Terrestrial > Plant litter >... | reverse complement strand
TCGGGGTGGAGCTGTACCAATCCGGCCCAGAACACATGATCCTGTTCGGGCTTGATCAGCGGGAACCAGGTCTGCGCGTCGAAGCGGATCGGGTTGACCATGATCTGCAGGTCGGGCCGTTCGAGATGCTCGGCGGTGCGGACCACCACGTTGCAGCTGTTGAGCTGGCTCGCCATGGTGCCGGTGCCGGTCAGCGCCCAGCGCGCGGCGTTGAGCGCGAGCCGGTCCCAGCGCAATTGCCGCAGGAAGGTGACCTTGTCCTTCGCGAACCATTCGAGGCTGGCGGTGGGATGTTCCTGCAGGTTGCGCCCGACGCCGGGGCTGTCGTGCAACACCGCGATCCCGTGGCTGCGCAGGTGCTCGGCCGGGCCGATGCCGCTGAGCATCAGCAGATGCGGCGAATTGTAGGTGCCGCCCGAGAGGATCACCTCGCGCCGGGCGCGGATCACGCGCGTCGTGTCACCGTGCTGGACCTCGACCCCGACCGCGCGCTTGCCTTCGAACACCACGCGGCGGACCTGGGCATGGGTGCGCAGGTCGAGATTGCGTCGGCCCAGTGCGGGGCGGAGATAGGCCGAGGCCCCGCTCACCCGCCGTCCGCGCGCATCGATGCTTTGTTCGCCGCGCGCGAAGCCCTCCGGCTGCGCGCCCGAGAGATCGTCGCTGGTGGCGAAGCCGGCATTGGCGGCGGTCTCCATCATCACCTCGTGCAGCACGTGCGGGCTGTCGATCGGGCGGATCGTTACCGGGCCGCCCGTACCGTGATAGTCGTTGGCGCCACGCCAGCTGTTTTCCAGCTTGCGGAAATAGGGCAGGCATTCGGCGTAGGACCAGCCACGCGCGCCCATCTGCGCCCATTGGTCGTAATCGCCGGGGTGGCCGCGCATGGCGAACATGCCGTTGATGCTGCCCGAACCGCCGAGCACCTTGCCGCGCGGCATCGGCATCTGCCGCCCACCCAGATGCGGCTCGGGCTCGGTCATGTAGCGCCAGTTGAGGTGCGGCAGCGTCATCGCGCGCAGGAAGCCCAGCGGCATGCGGATCAGCGGGCTGGTGTCCTCGCCACCCGCTTCAAGCAGCAGCACGGTGGTCGCCGGGTCCTCCGACAGGCGCGCAGCCATCACACAGCCAGCACTGCCACCGCCCACGACGATGTAGTCGAATTCCGCCATCAACCTCTCCTTGCGTCGATGCTAACGACCGTTAGGATCGCTTGCAACAGAGGAGATGGTCCCATGAGTGCCACGACAATGACCCGAGAGGATTACGCGCGTTACGCCGCCGCCTTCAACGCGCGCGACTATGATGCGGTGTTCGATTTCTACGCCGAGAACCCGCGCATGGCGTTCTTCGGCATCGAGATCACCACTCGCCAGCAATTGCGCGATTTCTACAGCTTCCTGCACCAATATGTGCGCGAGACGATCACGATCGAGAAATTCGCCAGCAGCGACGAACTGGCGGCGGTGGAGGGGATCATCCGCATCGAGGCGTTCCGCGACCTGACGCGCGAGGCGCTCGACGCGGCCGGAATGCAGCAGTTCTTCCCGATCGCGCAGGGCGAGGTGCAGGAAATGCGGCAATATATCCATTACCATCTGGAAGGCGGCAAGATCGCCCGGGTCGGTTGCGCGATCGTGCCTTGAGCCCGTAGGTGGCTTTCGCTCTTGCGGAAATTTCGCATATCTGAAATATCACGCACATGATCAAGACCTCTCATGTCGGCAGCCTGCCGCGCGGCCCCGAACTCGTCCCCTTGCTGCTCGCGCGCGACAAAGGCGATCCCTATGACGCGGACGAATTCGACCGCGTGGTCCAGGCGGCGGTGGACGACGCGGTCAAGGCGCAGGTCGCCGCCGGGGTCAGCGTGATCAGCGACGGCGAGATCGGCAAGATCGGCTATTCGACCTATATTATCGAGCGGCTGAGCGGGTTCGGCGGACACACCCCGCGCAAGCCGGCGATGGATCTGGCCGAAGTGCCCGAGCTGGCCAAGAAGCTGAGCCACATCATGGGCGCGCAGGAATTCACCCGCGCCAGCTGCGTCGACAAGGTGGAATTGGTCAATCTCCAGCCGCTGCACGACGACATTCGCCGGTTCCGCGCGGCGCTCGACAAGCATGGTGCGGGTGCCGAGACCTTCATGAACTCGGCTTCGCCCGGCCTGATCACCGCGTTCCAGGCCAACCAGTTCTACCCGACGCACGAGGCCTATCTGGCCGATCTGGCCGAGGCCATGCGCCCCGAATACGAAGCGATTGCCGCCGCCGGGTTCCAGCTCCAGCTCGATTGCCCCGATCTCGCGATGAGCCGCCACACCGGCTATCAGGACATGGGCGACGACGAGTTTATCGCCGCGATCCGCGCCAATGTGGAGGCGCTCAACGCGGCCACCGCCAATATCGCGCCAGAGCAGATGCGGATGCATATCTGCTGGGGCAATTACGAAGGCCCGCACAACCACGACATTCCGCTCGAGCAGATCATGGACGTGATCCTGTCGGCGCGCCCCGCCACGATTTTGTTCGAGGCCGCCAATCCGCGCCACGAACACGAGTGGGAAGTGTGGGCCGCCGCCGACCTGCCCGACAGCAAGATCCTCGCCCCCGGGCTGGTCGACACCTGTTCGAACTATATCGAAACCCCGCAGCTGATCGCGCAGCGGATCGAGCGGTTCGCCGGCATCGTCGGCAAGGACCGGGTGATTGCGAGCACCGATTGCGGTTTCGGGACCTTCGCCGGCTATGGCAAGATCGACCCCAAGGTGGCTTGGGCCAAGCTCGCGGCGCTGCGCGCGGGCGCCGATCTGGCCGAAGAGCGTCTAGGCTAGGCGATGCAGGATCTGGTGGGCATTCCGGGGCCGATTACGCCCGCGCAAAGCAGCCAGGTCAAGTCGGCCACGCGCACGCTCGATATCATCGAGTTCGTGGTGGCGCATAACCGGCCGATGGTGGCGCAGGAGATCGCCACCGCGCTCGGGATCCCGGTGTCGAGCCTGTCCTACCTGCTCGCGACGCTGGTCGAGCGCGGCTATCTCGCGCGCGACGGGCGGCGCTATTCCTCCGGCCCGTGGCTGGCGCGGTTGCAGGCGTCGGGCAGCGGCTTCAGCCTCGCCGATCGCGCCGCGCCGCTGGTGCGCAGCCTGCGCACCCAGCTCGACGAGACCACCAGTTTCTTCATCCGCCACGATTGGGAAATCGAGGCGATCGTCACCGAATCGAGCGAGCAGGCGCTGCGCTATTCGGTGCCGCAGGGGCGCCGCCTGCCGATGCACGCGCTGGCGGCGGGCAAGGCGATGCTGGCGGCGATGCGGCCCGAGGAGCTCGACCAGTATTTCCGCGAGGTCGAGCGGATCGCCTTCACCCCGAGCACGGTGACCGACGAGGCGCAGTTGCGCACACAGATCGCCGAGGCGCAGCGGACCGGCTTTGCCACCACCGACGAGGAATATTCGCTCGGCATTATCGGCATCGGGCGGCTGGTGACGATCGGCGGGATACCGGTTGGCTCGCTGTCGGTGGCGATGCCCAAGGTGCGGTTCGATGCAAAGCTCGAGGCGCGGGTGCACGAATTGCTCGAACGCAGCGCCGGGCTGCTCGAGGCGGGCTGAGCCTTAGGCGAAGCGCAGCACGCCATTCTCGCGCAGGACCTCCTTGCGCTGGAGGATGAAGGCACGGAAATCGCGCGTCAGCACGGTATCGACCGCGATGAAGGTCGCGCGCGCCGCGTCACGCGCCAGATCGAGCCGGACGTAGCCCTGGTGCATGTTGTCGGTCCAGTCGATCTCGGGACAATGCTCGGCGAAGGCGCGGTCGAGCCGTTGCGCCAGGTCGGCGCCGAATCCGCTCTCGACGAAATCGCCGGGCGAGCTGATCCCGGCGGTGCCTAGTTCGAGGCCCATCGGGCGGCCCGCCGCGTCCTTGAGCGAATTGGCCCAGAAGCTGTGGCTGTCGCCGGTGAGGACGATCAGATCGCTCGCCCCCGCTGCCCGCGCCTGATCGTAGAACCGCTCGCGCGCCCAAGGGTAGCCGTCCCAGGTGTCGGGATAGAACGGGACCCCGGCGCGGCCCTTGAGCGCCAGCACCTGGGCATTCTCCAGCGCGGTGGCGTCGGCAAATGGCGCATCGGCGGCGAAGGGATCGGGCAGCACGCCCAGCGCGACCAGATCGGGCACGTCGGTGCGCGCCATCGGGATGGCGTTGCCGATCAGCCGCCACGGTTGCCCCGCGGCGACCGAAGCGCGCAGCGCGGTGCCGAGGTCGGCCTCGCATTCGGCAGAGATCATCCGCCGCCCTGTCGCGCCAAGCACGTCGTGGCGGAAATCGGCGATCGCCTGGGGCGAGGTTAGCCGTTCCCGCCAGGCGGCATAGTCGATCTGTTCGGCGCGCGCGGTGTGGCGCGACTCGAGCGTGGTCAGTGTGGCAAGATCGCCGAAGGCGTAGCTGCGCCAAAACTGCGCCCGCTCGCGCCCGGCGCCCGGCTCGCGCACCGGCATCCATTCGAAATAGGCGCGGATCGAGGCGTCGCGCCGCGCGGCCCAGTCGCCCTCGGTCGCGGGCTGGTGGTTCTGCGCCCCGCCGACCCATGGGTTGTTGGCGCTTTCGTGGTCGTCCCAGCAAGCCATGAAGGTGTGCGCGGCGTGCATCGCCTGCGATCCGGCCTCGGTCTTGTATTGCGCGTGGCGGCGGCGGTAATCGGCGAGGCTGACGATCTCGTGCGCGGGATCGTGGCGCCGGCCGAGCGTCTGCGCGACCGCGTCGCCCCAGCCATCCTGCCCGTATTCGTAGATGTAATCGCCGGTGTGAAGCACGAAGTCGACCTGCGCATCGCGCGCGATCGCCTCGTAGGCGTTGAAATGCCCGAAGGCGTAATTGGAGCACGAGGCGAGCGCGATGCCGAGGCGGTCGAGCGAGCCCACGGGGAGCGTGCGCGCGCGGCCGACCGGGCTCGCGCTGCTGTCGAGCCAGAAGCGGTAATAGAAGGTTTCACCCGGCGCGAGACCGGTGGCGAGCCATTTGGCGGTGTGATCCTGGTCCGGCCCGGTGGCGATCTCGCCCGTGGCGACGATCTGGGTGAAGGCGAGGTCGCGCGCGACCTCGCACCGCAGGGTGACGTCGCCGCTGGTGGTCACGCGGGTCCACAGCACCACGCTGGTCGCATCGGGATCGCCGCTGGCGACCCCGTGGCGGAACGGGCCGTCCTCCTGCGCCGCCAAGGGCAGCGGCAGCAGCGCGGCGGCGGGGACCAGCGCCATGCCCGCCAGCGCCGTGCGCCTGGAGATGCCGGACGTGTTCAGCGGGTTGCGGGTCATGGCGTGGTCCTCGACGTGGCTGGATGTCACAGGCCCCGTCCCCGAGGGGGCGGGGCGGTTTGCTCTCAGTAGCTGAGGCGCAGGGTGGCGAAGAACTGCTGCGGCGCACCGACCAGCAGCGTCTGCCGGTCGCCCCGGTTGCCGTATCCGCCCGAACCCACCGTCGCGACATATTCCTCGTCGAACAGGTTGGTCGCGTTGAGCTGGACCTCGATGCTCTCGGTCAGACGATAGCCGAGCGTCGCGTCGACGATGGCCCGCGCCTCGACCGACTTGTCGTTCTCAAATGTGAAGAACCGCTCGGACATGTAATTGACCGCGACGCGCCCGAACAGCGAACCGTTGTCGTAGCTGACCTCGCCGCGCGCCATGTGCTCGGGCGTGTCGACCACGGTCTTGTCGGCGGTGGCGGCGATTACCTTGCCGGTGCTGTCGATCACGTCATCCTGATAGGTCGCGTCGTTGTAGCTGTAGGAGGCAAACAGCGTGACCTCGTCGGTCACGCGCAGATCGCCTGCCGCCTCGAACCCGAGCGCGCGGACCGAGCCGACGTTCTGCAGGATCGTGGGATTGCCCTGGATCGCCGCGCCCGACGACACGCCGAGCTGGCGGTTGCGGAAATTGACCAGATAGACGCCGACCACGCCGTTGAAGGTGCTGTTGTTGTAGCGCAGGCCAAGCTCGTAGGTGTCCGATTCCTCGGGCTCAAGCGTGTCGCGGATGGCGTCGAACCCGGCCTGGGTGGTGCTGAACGGGCCGGTGGTGGTCGCCGCCGCAAACGCGCGGGTGGCCTGGGTGAAGCCGCCGAACACCTCGGCATCATCGGTCAGCGTGTAGTTGAACCCGGCATGCGGCTGGAACCAGTCTTCGGTGACGATGGTGCCCGAGGGGAAGCTGCTCGACACCACCGAGGTGGCTTCGCTGTGGACGCGGAAGCCCTTGGTGCCGAGGTTGATGGTCAGCGCGCCCAGCTCGATCCGGTCCTGGAAGCTGTATTGCGCGGTCTTGGTGACGAAATCGAATTCCCACTGGGTGTAGAACGGGTCTTCGGGGAAATCACGGAACGAGCGGCCCGGCTCGGTCCGGCTTTCGAACGCGTAGAACCGGCGCGCCTGGTTGAAATCGTTGTTTTCCCACCATGCGGTGACCGCGATGTCGTTGAACCCCAGCTCGAAACCGGCGCTGCCGAACACGCCATAGCGGTCCATCTCGTATTCGGTGGTACGGATCGACAGCGGCACGCCATTGGGGCTGGGGGTGTAGGGCGTGCCCCACAAGCCGCGGCCGCTCTGATCGTGGTAATAGCCGCGCACCGCCAGGTCGACTTCGCCGAGCGGCATCTTCGCGCCAAGCGCGGCGAGCAGGTCCTGCCGCAGGCCGGCGGCATCATAATAGGCGTCATCGGCGCTGGTGACATTGTCGACGAACACATAGCCGGCGGCGGGGTTGCTCGGCGGCAGGCCGGTCAGGTCCGACAGGCCATCGGCACCCGGCGCGCCGGTGGTGTTGTTGCCCCTGTCGATATTGTTGGCGATGTCGGCGTAGCGGATCGCGCGTTCGTAATCGGGGAAGGTGTTGTCCCAGCCATATCCCAGCCGCTCGATCATATCGAGCGACATGTCCTGATAGTCCTGCTCGCGCCGGTCCGAATAGCCGACCCAGCCGTCGATCTCGGCGGTGCCGACCGGCACCACCAGCTTGGCGTTGACCATGTGCTGATCCTGCGTGCCGTCGCCCTTGTACTTGTCGGTCGTGCCATAGCCGTAGGAGACATAGCCGCGCGCGCCATCGGGGCTGCCAGCGTTGATGCGGGCGAAGCCGCGCATGGTCTCGTCGCTGCCATAGGTAGCCGAAGCCTCGACCGCGAAGCGATCGAGCGGGTCCATCGAGAAGGTCTCGACCGTGCCGCCGAGATTGCCGGTCGAATTGGTGCCGAGCGAACCGGCGCCCTGGCTGACCACCACCGAGCCGACGTTTTCCGAGCTGATCGCGCGGCTGATGTGCAACCCGTTGTGGTTGCCATAGCTCATGTCGCCGAGCGGGATGCCGTCGAAGGTGAAGCCGAGCTGGTTCTGGTTGAAGCTGCGGATGGTGACGCGCGCCGACCATTCGTAATTGCCGAAGGCATCGGCCGACTGGATGTTGACGCTGGGCAGCTTCTCGATCGCGCGGATCACGCTGGTGCCCGGCAGCAGCAGGCGCACTTCGGCGTCGCTGATTTCCTGGACCTGGCGGGTTTCACCCTGGCCATAGACGACGATCACGTTCTCGTCAGACGCGGTTGCGGCAGGCTGTCCCTGTGCCAGCGCGGGCTGCGCCATCAGCGCGCCGAGCGCGACCGAGGCGAGCGAAATGACCTTGGATGTACGCATTGTGAAACCCCCACTTATGTTGGGGCCGGTCGCTGTGGCCGGCCATCCCTGACCGCCCGCTAGGCGCGCTGTGTGACGCTGCGATGCACAATGGATGACGCTTGCTTGACGCTTTGAAGGCCGGGAAACGTCCGTAAAACTGCCGAATTTGGACTCTTCGCATGTGCGAAAGAAAAAGGGGCGGCCGCTTGTCGCGACCGCCCCTTCTAAAGTGTTGTTATAGCTGGTGAGAGCTTACTGGTTGGCGCCGACGCCAGTTGCGCGCCAGCTGTCGGCATAGCCGGTGCGGGCGACGTTGGAGTACGGCACGGGCGAGATGACCGCCTTGATTTCGGTCTGCTCGTGCGGCTCGACGGTCGGCTTGGACGTGCCGCCATTGGGTTCGCCCCAGACCAGCTTCACTTCCTTGCCCATTTCCACTTCGGCCGGATCGATCATCGCCAGCGTCAGCATCTTGCCTTCGTTGGACGAATAGCCAACCCAGGTGGACACGCCGATCACCTTGCCATCCATGTTCTTCACTTCGTCGAACGGATGCATGGCGTAGACCGCGCTGGGGAATTCGAAATACTTGGCGCGGCCGCCATCGGCGTACAGCGACGAAAGCACGCGCAGCATGTCTTCGTTGTCGAGCGCCAGCGTGACCTTCTGCTTGTGGGTTTCGCCGGCCATCTTCTCGAGCGCCTCGCGGCCCACGAAATCATGGTCGAACTTCACGATGTGGCCATAGCCGATGTCCCACGGGGTGAGGTAGTAGCCGTCGATGCTGTCCGGCACGAACGAGCCACCGATCGAGCACTTGCCGGCATAGCTGTCGGCACCGGCCCAGGCGCGGAAATCCTTCATCATCTGGCTGTCGCCGGTGAAGAACGCCGGCAGCGGCGAAGGCAGCCAGCCCGATTCCAGGGTGTTGGACGAATAGGCGCGTCCGCCGACCAGCGTCAGGCCGTCGTTCTTGCCCGCTTCGACCAGTGCGGCATGCACGGTGGCGTAATCTTCCCACGGACCGAACAGCTCGTAACCGGGCTGGCCAGCCATGCCGTGGCGAAGCGCGATCACGTCCTTACCGGCGATGTCGACATGGGCCATGTTGAAGAACTTCAGGTCCGGCGCGTCGGTGCCCATCGCGATCGACAGGATCTTCATCGCGTTCGGGCCCTGCAGCTGGAAGCGATAGTTCTTGCGCACGCCGTCGGTGCGCATCGCGGTGCGTTCGTCACGCTCCACGGTCACGTTCCACTTCGTGCCGTCGGGCTTGGGATACTGGGCGTGGAATTCCACCCATTCGATGGCGGGCGCGCGGCCGACCAGCGAGAACTCTTCCTCGGCGAGGTAGAACAGGATCACGTCGCCGATCACATAGCCTTCGGGCGTGACGGGCACGTACTGCTTGGCCTTGTTGACGACGAAGCCCTTGAAGCTGTTGATCGCGGTGTATTCGAGCAGCGCCTTGGCATCGGGCCCGCGCACATAGAGTTCGACCATGTGGTAGGACTGGTTGAACAGCACGGCGGTCTTCGCCCATGCGGCCTGTTCGTTGCGCCAGTTGGAATATTCGGCCGGCACGCCCGGATAGGCGTTCGGGCCGACCTGCTGGTTGCGCAGGAAGTCGACGACGTTGCCGGCTTCGTCCAGCTTCTGTTGCAGGGTCTGATCAGTCATTCGCTTTGGTCCTCTTTACCAAGTGGTTGTCGTAATTCAGATGCTTGCCGGCCGGGCGAGCCAGTCGGCAATGGCATTGTTGACGGCCGCGGGGGCCTCGAGCTGGATCATGTGCCCCGCGCCCGGGACGATCACCAGTTCGGCATCGGGGATCTGCGCGGCGATCGCCTCGTGCTGCGCGGGCGGGGCCCAGGCGTCGAGCGCGCCGGTCATCACCAGCGTCGGGCAGGCGATCTGCGGCAGCAGGGTTTCGACCTCGGGCCGCGTCAGCAGCGCGTTGATCTGCGCGTCGAACATCGCCTGACCCTGGGCGAGGCACATGTCGCGCATGGGCATATAGAGAGCATCGTCGGCGCGGTTGGCCTCGGCCACCATCGGCGGCAGCCATTGGTCGACCAGCGCGGCAAAGCCCTGCTCGTGCCCGACCCGCTGGAGCGCGGCGCGGTTGTCGGGTTCGCCGGGGCGGAGCGGGTGGTGGCCGGTCGAAACCAGCGCCAGCCGCCGCACCCGTTCAGGGGCCAGCCGGACCACTTCGAGCGCGACTCGCCCGCCCATCGAATGGCCGAACAAATCGAAGCGCTCGGCGCCCGCGGCATCGGCGGCCTCGAGCGCAATCTCGGCCATTTTAGGCAGGCTATCAGCCAGCCCATAACCCTCGAGCGCGAGCGAATCCGCGAAGGCGGCGGTTTGCGCCGCGTACATCCGCGAGTCGCAGATCAGGCCTGGCAGAAACAGCAGCATTGGGGGGGCAGGCTCTCGCTCTCTTCTTCGCTCTTATGAAATTTTCGTCTATACGAATAAACCGGGCTACGCTAGGGGCTTTGTGTAAGACGAGCATGGCTCTAGAGCGTGGCCCGACGCCCACGCCAACGGGGCCCGAGAGGAGACAAAACATGTCCTACGCCGCGATCCATCCCAATTGGGAACAGCCCGCCAGCAACATGGTCGACGGCTATTCGCTCGAAATGACCGCCAAGGAAATCGAAGGCCTGCGCGAAGCCGCGCCGCTGATCCGCCCCAACACGCAGATCGCGATCACCTTCCTCCCCGGCGAGGAATTGTCGCAGCGGGTCGATGCCACCGTGCTGGTCCGCCAGCTCGGGTTCGAGCCGATTGTCCACCTTTCCGCACGCCGGATCGAGAGCGAGGCGCAGCTCGACTGGTATCTCGGCGAGATCGCCACCAAGGCGCAGGTGAAGCGCGTCTTCATCATCGCCGGCGACCCGCCCGAGCCTGAAGGCCCCTATTCGACTTCGCTCGACATCATCGAGACCGGCCTGCTCGAAAAGCACGGCATCCAGATCGTTGGCGTCGGTGGCCACCCCGAAGGCCACCCCAACAACGAGCCCGACGAGCTGTGGACCTGGATGGAGCGCAAGATCGCGGCCGTCCGCGCACATGGCATGACCCCGCTGGTGGTGACCCAGTTCGCGTTCGACGACGACGCGATCGTCGCCTGGCTGGCTGAAATGCGCGCACGCGGGATCGACGCGCCGGTGCGGCTCGGCGTCCCCGGCCCCGCCGGGATCAAGCGGCTGCTCGGCTTCGCCAAGCGCTGCGGCGTGGGCGCGTCGGCCAATGTGAT
>Ga0247806_10001592_pt1 | contig 10937 bp, 4 predicted proteins | sample UWRJL059202B1_FD_179935 | JGI IMG/M metagenome (GOLD analysis project Ga0247806, IMG submission 179935) | Plant litter microbial communities from Arlington Agricultural Research Station in Wisconsin, United States - UWRJ-L059-202B-1 | ecosystem: Environmental > Terrestrial > Plant litter >... | reverse complement strand
CCTATACACTGCGCGTGAAGAATTCAACAAATGATTGTGCAGCACAATCCACTGTTTCGGTTGTAGAGCCGTTTTCTATGACTTCGAGTATAAGTAACTATGAAAACGATACGATAGCGGGAGGAATAGATTTATGTATAAAAGGAGGAGTCCATCCCTATAATATTGTATGGGATGGGCAGAGAGTACCTTCCTACGATAGTATTTATTCACTGATACTTGCAACAGGCGGTTCTCTGTCAATAGATACCGTAACCCTTAAACATTATTTGGATTCGGCAAGAACGGTTACTAATAATAACCAACTGCAGCCGGGGATTTACCCTGTCACAGTTTATAGTGGAACCGATTCTTTGAAAGTAACAAATATTATAGGATCAAAAATTAAATGGGCACTTACAAAAGGAATCAGTGTATCTTCGGTTCAGATTCCGGAGTTTGAAACCGGCGGCATCCGTTATAATTATGGCAGCGGTGAAAATTTAACGCAAAGCGGCTCTTATTACCCCGGGCAAAGTGCGGCATATGCAACTAACATAATCTCCAGGGAATATAATAATTATATACAGTTCAGAGTACCTAATATTTCCGATTCACTTGAAGTTGGGCTAGCGTTCAAGAAAGCAAGAATGGATAGCATTCCCAATGATTCAGTTATGCCAGCACGGATTATCTTTCAGGGAGCTAATATTAAAATAAAATTTTGCGGGTCAATTATTTACACTGGTACGAGGGTTTCAGGAGATGTTTTTACAATTTCAAATGATGTGGGGTCGACACTAATTAATTTTTATAAGAACAGTACCCTTTTAGCGGAGGATAAGTTTCTCACCATTTTTCGAAGTGTAGCCGCTGATCCTGATGATAAATTACTGTTTGGCGTTGTGATGGCAAGGCCGGCCGCAACGTTAAGCAATTTACTGATCATTTCAAATCCAGTATACCTTCAGGATAGAGTAGAAGGTAGAGTTTCAGATGTAAGCTGTGAGAATTCCTGTTCAGGTAAAATTGATGCAAAAGGTATTATAGTTGCTGGTGGATTTGTACAGCCGGTTAAGTATGAATTATTTGACGTGAATAATCCATCAGCACCCGGAATAGTATCACCTATTTTATACAACGGTACCACTAACCATGCAGTATTTGAAGATCTCTGCGCAGGAAAATATGAAATTTTTTATACTGCTCAAGTTACAAATTTCTATTGGGGATTTCCTTTTATCACTGCTGTTACTTACCCGGTTGTCATTTCAGAGAAGTTTGAAGTTGCCTATAAGCCAGACTGGGCTAACACAATCAATGTCGCTATTTCACCAACAGACAGATCGTTGACAAAAACTTCAATGTTAAATGATTGGGATGCAGGAGCTTCATCTTTAAATGTATTAATGGACGGTGAAAATGGATGGATAGAATGGTCAGCATCCGCATCATATAAGATTAGTGCAGTAGGATTTAGTGATACAGATGTGGATCAAACAATAAATTCCATTGATTATAGCGTGGGTTACATAAGAATCAATCTGGGCATGTTTGGGATATGGCGATTATATATAAAAAATACCAATAATACGATGGTAGGTACACTAGGTACTCCAGGCGCTTACCTCAGAAATTATACTGATAAAGACATATTCAGGCTTGAAAAAAACGGTACAACTATTTTCCTTAAAGTCAATGGACAAACTGTAGATCAATTCAATGGGGTGGCTTCCTCAAACTTTATAATGGATGCTTCGCTTAAGCTACTGAATGGAACCATTGATCATCCGAGGGTTTCATTTGGCTGCCGATCTTCGCAGCAGTATGCAATTCTAAATAAAAAGCTGGATGGTGGATTTTATACACCGATAAATGGAAAATTATTTTTCAAGTATGATGAAGAATATGCAGATAATGACAGGAGGCTTACATTTAATATTTATGATAAAGACAATAATGTTGTGATGAATAATACATCACTTCCTTCCGCCTCTACACCCCTTGTGCGTTATGGAGATAACAGATACTCGATAAGCATAATTAACCCCGCTTACCTTGTTGCAGGAAAAACAATGCCAGGCAGTAATTTTTACATCCTGGAAGTAATAAATGAAAAAAATGAAAAGTGGTATTTACGCTTTAAAAAATAACTAGAACGATGAATAAATTAACTGTCCCGGTTGCGCTTATAGCCCTATGCATTTCCATCACTTGCATGGTGATGCTTTTTAGTCAAAAACAAAAAACAGTATTTGTTAACATTGAAACAGTGTATGATGAATTTTTAATGAAGAAAGAACTGGAAGCAAAATTTGATAACGTAGCATCCGTAAGGCAACAAATATTAGATAGTTTAAAGTTAGAGCTGACTATTTTATCAAAATCCATTACATCCAAAAACGATGTGGAGAAAATAAATGCCTTCCAGGCAAAAAGACAAGCTTATTCCTTAAAAGAGCAAAACTACCTGGAAAGCACTGAGCAAACAAATGAACAATACAAAACACAAATATGGAAGCAATTAAGCCAGTACATAAAAAAGTTTGGATCCAAGAATAACTACCAGTACATATTGGGTTTTGAAAATAAGAGCGCTGTATTATACGGAGACGAAGCTGAAGACGTTACTGCTGAAATGAGTAGCTATGTAAATAATGCTTATAAAGGAGATGAAAAGTAGGATACAGGTTCTTATAGTAATAATTATTTGCTTATGTTCTTGTGGTAAAAAGAACTTAAGTACTGCCGATTATGTGTCGTGGGTAGAAAATGAAAGTAATGGATTGAGTGTAACAAAAAGTTTTGAGGATATTAAATACAGGCTATTGTATAAGCCTGTTGATTATATACTTGCTAAAGAACTGATAAATAATGCCATTGAGAAGAATGAGATTGAAAGCAGGAAAAAAGAATTAGGAAGCATGAACTATTTCACACTGCGGATCGAGTCCACCACTTCTAATGAATTAATGCGGGTAAATATTAAATCGGAAGACGAATACTACCATAGATTGGAATATTTTATGAGTTATATGCAGGACGATATTTACCTGGTTGATGGCACAGATACCATTAGCCCTAACCTGTTTCATTTTGAAAGAAATTATGGACTGGCTCCTTTTAATGATTTTGTACTTGGTTTTACAAAAGCAAGTGAAAAGGTTAATGATCTGTACCTCATTTATAATGATCAGGTTTTAGAAACAGGAAAAATTAATATAAAGATAAACAAAGCGGATATCAGTGGTATTCCCAATCTTATTATAAACTAACGATATGTCTATTAAAATAAATAAAATGAATAAGCAGAGATTTAAAAGGATAATAGCTTTTTATTTAGCCATAACCATATTTTTCGAAGTTGTTTCGCCTTCTGTTGCATTTGCATTAACGAGCGGTCCTGGCCAACCCGAGATGGCAAGCTTTGAGCCTGTGGGTACTACAGAGATGGTAGATGTTTTCTCCGGTGATTTTAACTATAATATCCCTTTAATGACTGTGCCCGGCCCAAACGGTGGCTATCCAGTTAACATGGCTTACCATTCAGGAGTAGGAATGGAAGACGAAGCCTCGTGGGTTGGTTTGGGATGGAACATTAACCCGGGTGTCATTTCAAGGCAGCTACGCGGGATTCCGGATGACTTTAACGGTGAACATATCAAAAAGAAAATGAACATGAGGCCAAACAGAACGGTTAATCTTGGGTTTGGAATCCCTTTTTCAAGTGCGCCTGAGATCTGGGGATTTAAATTCAATCAAAGTTTAAAACTGGGAATGATGTGGAATAACTACGCCGGTATTGGTTTTACAGGTGGTTACTCATTATCACAATCAGGATCAAGCAGCGGCGCTAACTTTGGTTTATCAATGAACTATAATTCATTAAGTGGCGAAACAAGTTTAAATCCAAGCTTGAGCCTTGCTGCACACAAGGGCAATCACGATTATCAGTTTGGTCTTTCAGCAAGTATTGGTTCATTGAGTGGATTAAAAGATCTGAACTTCTCAAGTTCAAGAAGTAGAAGGCTTTACAACATTAGAGGAGGAGGCGATAACCTATTCGGAGTTTCAGTTACCGCCAATAATAATTCAAATTTTTCCGCTTCTACAAGTTTTGCATCCGAATCGTTTGTTCCTTATTCTGAGTTTCCGCAAACCGGCTTTAATGTGAATACTGATTTTAGCATAGGAAGTGATCTGGTTGGTGTTTATCCTTCTTTTCAGATTAACGCTGGTTACACACAAACAAAGTATTCAGATACCAATATTGATTTTTCAGCCTATGGTTATCTGAATTCACAAAACAGGCAGGTGAAAGGCGGAGTTAATAATGATAACCAATTGATGGATTTTAACAGGGAAAAGGATGCTGTGTTAAGTAAGGATATTCCTGCTATGCCAGTCCCCATTTCTACTTACGATATCTATATGGTAAAAGGTCAGGGTATTGGCGGAGCCTTCAGGCCTTACCGAACAGATATAGGTTTGCTGGTTGATCCATCAACTACAGGGGAAACCTATGGCGGAGCTATTGGTGCGGAAGTTGGTATAGGTGTTCCAACTATGAATTTTGGGATGAACTTATCAGTTAATTACTCTAAATCCTATTCGGGTACCTGGAATAAAATTGATCTGTGGGATGACCTAAAATTAAGAACCCATCATGGGACAACCTATTTTAAATCGGCCGGGGAAATTGTTGCCAATGAAGTAGAAGAGGATATTAACATGAAGGATAAACCATTCCCTATTACTACCATGGTCTCAGTACCGGATTTTTCTGACCTGTCATTGAACCCGACAGATATGGAAGAAATGCTGAGCCCCTTAATTGATGTGAGGGTAAATAATACTGATGCGATCATTAACAATGATCATTATACTACAAAACGTACAGTATCCCAGTTAATGAGTTACAAAACCTTCCATGAAATCAGCAATATTCCAGGCTACCAAAACTCATGGGTAGAAAAATCAGTGTACGGTTATAATGCCAATCCTTTAGTTGATGGAAATGCTGCCTATTATGGTTCAGGTGGAAGCCAGATAGGAGAGATGTCTGTCATCAATCCTGATGGTAACCGTTATATCTATGCGTTACCGGCAAAAAATCTTTCACAAAAGGAAGTGAGTTTTTCTATTAGAAAAGATAATATTGAAAGAAATGCTCCCGGCGATGGCAGTATTATCAATTTTACGGATGAGGACAATTCCCAAGATAATCAGCAATTGGATGACCATTACTTTTCATCCACCGAAATCCCTTCCTATGTACATTCTTACATGCTGACTGCAATTGTATCGCCTGATTATGTGGATTTAAAGGACGATGGTTTAACAGACGATGATTTCGGGTATTGGGTGAAGTTTAACTATACAAAAATACCTGATAATTATAAATGGCGTGCACCTTTTTTAGGAGCAAGTTATATGAAAGGTTATCTAAGCACTATTAATGACGATAAAGCAGGTTATACCTATGGGGAAAAAGAGATCTGGTATTTGAATTCCATTGAAACCAAATCGCACATTGCCTTATTTACTTTAGGTGATCGGTTGGATGGGAGAGGGGCAGCACAGGAAAACCAAAAATTAAATTTAACAGGAGGGGTGCATGCCATTCAAAGTGATTATATGGGTGCTGAGCAAAAAAAACTGGATAAGATCACCCTGTATTCCAAAACATCGCCAACCATTCCTTTAAAAGAAGTGCATTTTAGTTACACATATGATCTGTGTAAAAAAACATGGAATAGTACAGGAACAGGTAATGGTAAATTAACCTTAGATAAAGTATGGTTCACCTATATGGGGAATACTAAAGGCGCCTTATCCCCTTATGTGTTTGATTACCATCAAACACCATCCACTGTAACAGGTGCCATTGCAGCAGAAAATCCTGATTACAGTAATTTAAATGCAGATAGGTGGGGCAATTATAATGTCAATTCTTTTGGCGTTGATAATACCCTTTTTCCTTATACCTCGCAAAACAGTGATGATGACCCTGCAGTAAGAAATGCCCATGCTTCGGCATGGACCTTAAAGGGAATTACCTTGCCATCAGGCGGAAAAATAATAGTGAACTATGAAGCCGATGATTATAAATACGTTCATGAGAAACCTGCCATGGAAATGGTTAAGGTGCTTGGTTTTGGTGATAGCCCAACAGTTCCAAGCGCATCAGATGAGATGACTTCTAAGAACCTGTATCTCTTTTTTGAAATCAATGATAAAGATAAAATAACAGATGATGCAGGCGTAAAAAAATACATTGAAGGAATAGATGAGATCTATTTCAATATGTTCATTGATCTGAAAAAGAATGGTGTTGATGGGGTTGATCAAAAAGATTACGTTAGTGGCTATGCTAAAATAAGCCCCACTGCTTGTGGAATGGCAACAATGCCAGGCGGTGTAGGCTATATAAAGGTTGAAAAAGTTAGGGTTAAAGACAACCCCAACATTAGCTCCCCAGAAACCCATCCGTTCCGAAAAGCAGCATGGCAGTATCTTAAATTGAAACGGAAAGATATTTTGTTTCCTGCCTCCGATGATAATAATCCTTCCGGAAGTGTTGGTGTGGGTTATCTCAAACAGGTTGCCAATTCCATCATAGGCGCATTTCAATCAGGAACCCAATTATTTACAGGATTCTATAATTACTGCAATGCCGCAGGATATGGAAAAAAAATGTCTGATGAGAAACCCTCATTCATAAGGCTTGCTACACCGGATGGCATTAAATACGGCGGTGGTCATCGCGTAAAGCGAATTGAGATCACTGATACCTGGACGGAAACAAAAACATCGTCCAATTCAAAACCTGATGAAGAATCTCACTACGGGCAGGAATATACCTATCGTTTAACGGATGGCACCAGCTCGGGCGTAGCCTGTTATGAGCCTCTAATTGGTGGTGAAGAAATACCATACCGTAAGCCAATCCGCTATTCAAGTTCTTATTTCATTTTTAAAAATTCAAATTTATATATGGAAGAGCCTGTGGGTGAAAGTTATTATCCCGGTGCATCTGTAGGGTATAGCAGGGTAGTTGTCAAAAATATCAGGCAAAATGAAAGTCCCGTTTCAACAGTTGAAGTTAAAAAGACAAGAGAGGGCATAACGGTTCACGAGTTTTATACCACAAAAGATTTTCCTTATACGATAGAAAGAGGAGAACTGCTGCACGAAAAATTTAATCCAAAAATTCCTATCCCTTTTATTGGTTCGGTAGGTTTTGAGAACCATGGTTTTTCTCAACGGATGAATGTGGTGACTAACGACATGCATGGCAAAGCAAAATCAGTTGCAACCTATGCGGCCGGAGCGGATGTAAATAACCCCAATACCTTACCGGTTTCTAAAGTAGAATATATCTATAGTGTTGCAGGGCGCTATGACCCTAACGGAGGAAATAAACTGAATAACAAAGTGGATGCCTTATTTGGAGATGCCTTTTACAGGCAGGCTGTAATGGGTGTTACCGAAGAACAGTATTTAGATTTAAAGGAAACCTTTGGTGTTGCCATGAACCAGGGACTTCAGTCAAACCTTGACTGGACCCTGCCTTATATATTTGTTCCGTCCTTCATGCCGATCATTGACTACTCCGAAAATTTATATAAATCGGTAGTAGCCATCAATGTAAAGAGCCAGTCCGGTATTTTAATGGAAACAAAAAGCTTTAACGAAGGTAGTACCATCACCTCAAAAAATTTAATGTTTGATGCTTACACAGGCAAACCATTATTAACTACTGTTACCAATGACTTTGATAAACCCATTTATAATTATGATTTCCAGGCACAGTGGGCTTATAACGGCATGGGTAATGCCTTTAAAAATGACAGGGCAACCTGTGAATTTAACGTTGCCAGTGGTGTGGTGACTTTTGTTTCCGGGAGATCTTATGATATTGCTGAAGGTGATGAATTATTAATTAAGAATTCTTCCAATGTTTATTCTAAAGCCTGGATCACTGAGACTTATCCTTCAATTATAGTCAGAGATGATAAAGGTACGATGGTCCCTAATGGAACTAGCTATACAGGATTGGTCATACGTTCCGGCAGAAGAAACCAGCAAAGTGTTTCTAATGGAAATATTGTTTCTTTGACTAATCCAGTTACGGGGAGAAGTGGAGATGTCTTTTGGGAGAAAATACCTACACCTTATGTGAACTTAGGTACTGTTTTTGGTGGAGGTGCTTTTGTTTTAAATTGCAAAATAGGGAATAATGAATTGTTTTACGTATCATGGATGAGGTTTCTAAATGAAAATAGAGTTGGGTTATCAATTACGCAAGGAACCCAGAATTCACAGGCTGTTCTATTTTGTGAATTTTATGGAGTAAACCACCCATACTGTTCTACAGACGGCACATGTTATGTATATATAAAATTTGAATATCCACCTGATTTAATTCAATATCCTGGGCCAGCTCATTTGAGGATTGTTGGTAGTAAGGCTCATGTAATAGAAACATCCTCTAATAATATTATTTTAACAGGTGATGTTATAAAAAATTGCTCTTTCACAAATTCCAACTCTTGCTTAGACGGCGTTTTAAATGCCTCCGCGTTTGAGTTTAGGGATGATAACTGGAAATATAACTATGAAGATGTCGGTAATCCTACAATTAAATTTACCAGCAATAATACTACAGCAGATATTGCGAGTGTTGCAGGTAATTTAAACCCATACAGAACCGGCAATAAAGGGATCTGGCGCATGGCAAAATCGTATGCTTTCCAGGAAGAGCGCAAGCAATCGCCGAACAGCACCAATATTAATACAACCAAAATTAACGAGGATGGTACCTTCAATAAATTTTCATTATTCAATTGGGGAACCGATGATGGAGTTGCTGCAAACCCTGACTGGACGAAGGTTAACGAGGTAACGAAATATACACCTTATGGGTTTGAGATTGAGAATAAAAATGCCATTGATGTGTATACATCTGCGTTGTATGGCTATAATAATTCCCTTCAAACAGCCATTGCCAATAATGCACAGTATTATCAAATGGGTTATGAAAGCTTTGAGGACCAGGGAGCTACTTATGCTAAAAATACAGGGCATATTAAGTTAACACCTGTGAGTGGTAATTTAAGTACGACGGCCCATACCGGCAGCCGCGCCCTGGAAATCCCAGTATCGCAGGCATACAGCATTAATGTTCCGCAAAATTATTCAAATACTTACTATTATTTCCAGCCGCATAATGGCGTTGAGAACAGGTATATCGTAAGCGCGTGGTTCAAGGTAACCGCTGGAGCAAGCCCGCAGATAAACGTCACAGGAGCAAGTGGAGTGAATCTGATCAAAGACGATTTGATCATTGAAGGCTGGCAGAAAGTAGAAGCAGAATTTTCCACCACAACCTTATCCAATTCAACCATTGCCTTTTCGGTAACAGGTGCCACAGGTAGTTGTTACCTGGATGATATCAGGATTCAACCGTTTAAGAGCACGATGAAGACCTTTGTTTATGACCCTGCCACTTTATGGTTAAAAGCAGAGCTGGATAACCAGAACTATGCAACGTTCTATAACTACGATGAAGAAGGAACATTAACACAGGTTAAAAAAGAAACCGTAAAAGGAATCCAGACCTTAAAAACAACCCGCAGCAATATAAAACGTAAATAATGAACCGTTCTGTAAAAATACATTCACGATTGTGTTTGGCCGTAGTATATGTACTGCTGTCCTTTTTTGCCGTATCACAAACAGCAAAGGATGACCTTACGGCTATGAGTAAAGTATTTGCAAAGCTTACGGCCTTTGATATGAATGTGGACATTAAAGTGTATAAAAATGAAAAAGACGCAAGCCCTTCCTTCACTTCAAAAGGCAGAACGGCAAAAAGCGACGGTAAATTTTACCTGAGTATGCTGAATAAAAAAACGATCCTGAATAATAAATTGTTACTGGTAATCGATGACCAGCAGAAATTATTAATGTATTCAAGGTTAAGCGATGACCAGATTAAACTACTGACGGCCAATCAAACCATAAACATCGATTCGATCATTTCGTCCAATCCGGCTGAAATATCCTATGTGGTAAACAATGCCAATGAGAAAAAAATAATTGTAAAGAGCAATACAGAAACCATCAAAAGCATTGTTATCTCTATGGATCCGAAGACCTACGTGTTAACGGAGATCGTTTATTCATATGCTACCGAGGACACAAAGGTTAATTCAAAAGTCATTGTCAGGTACTCAAATTTTGCGTTCGAAGCTAAAGACACACAGTTGTTCAGTCAATCGAAATACATTAAATCAGGAAAAAAAATAACAGCCACGCCTGCCTATAAAAATTACAGAATTATTAATACAGAGGATTACTCTAAACAACGTTGATTATGAGATTTACTATTAAATACTTACTTGTTTTTGGTTGTATATTATTTGCCAGTACAACCTCACTCTTTGCTGCAAAGGAAAAAACAATTTCCAGCCTTTCGGGAGCTGCTATTACGCCTGTTGTAGTATCACCCGCTACGCCTTATTCTCTTGCTGCAGAAGATCAAAAGTATAACTTTATGATCAGTAACTCAAATTACTGGGCATGCAGGTTTGGAAACAAGCATTCCCTTGCCTCGGTTGTTTTAAGGTTTGATGACAGCAAGAAAAACCTGGAGGCCGGCGACTGGACCTTAAACGTTACCTATACCATTAAATTATATAACATTTCATCTGCTACCGTACCATTTGTTACGCATGCCGGTGAAGTAGCCACGATCAGTTACAACAAGGCAGGAAATAATAATTACGCGGATGTATTTTTAAAAACATATGAAGGCGCTTTAAGGGCAGAAGTTATTATCACAAACGTAAGCTATAACCCCACAGGATTTTCGGGATTAAGCATCCCTGCAAAATATAATAATGACATTTATTTTGATGTTATCCAGGAAACAGAACGTTATTATAACATGA
>Ga0247806_10001588_pt1 | contig 10966 bp, 7 predicted proteins | sample UWRJL059202B1_FD_179935 | JGI IMG/M metagenome (GOLD analysis project Ga0247806, IMG submission 179935) | Plant litter microbial communities from Arlington Agricultural Research Station in Wisconsin, United States - UWRJ-L059-202B-1 | ecosystem: Environmental > Terrestrial > Plant litter >... | reverse complement strand
GCCCAGCGCCACGCTGGCGATGCCGGACCGGGCCGTGACGTCGAAACTGTCCTCGCGACAGTTGATCGAGGTCAGGGCGGCCTTGCCGCTGGCGACCTCGGCATAGACCGGCAGGTGCACCCGGCCCAGCCCCGCCAGATGGGCGGTGGTGACATCCACATGCAGCCGGACCTGGGCGGTGCGGACCACGGTGGCGCCATCGCGGGTGATGGTCAGCCATGGCGACTTCTGCTCGCGCTCGCCGACGACCAGCCGCACGCTGGCGGTCACCGGCGCGTCGACCTTGGCGTTCAGGGTGATGGTCTGCGGCCCCGCGGCCTCGCCCAACGCGGCGTTGAGCAGGTCCCACACCGGGACCTTGGCGTTGACGTCGCCCTTCACCCCCGGCGCGACGCTGATCAGCGAGTCGAGGCGCAGGTTGCGGTCCTGCCCCGTGCCGATGGAGGCCGACAGGTTCTTGAGCGCGAGACTGGTCTGGCCCGAGGTGGCCCTGGCCATGGCGTCCACCAGCTTGCGGGTCGACAGGCTGCGCTTCAACAGTTCGTCGCGGTCGTCCTCCGACAGGGTCTCGCCCAGATCGTTCAGCAGGTCATCGACATCCAGGCTGGAGGTCAGCAGGCTATCGTAGGACAGGGCCGTCAGCTGGATCTCCCGGCCGATCAGCTGGGACAGCAGGGCGTTCACGATCGGCGGATCCAGGCTCAGCAGGCGCGAGCCGATGGAGAAGGCGGCGGCGTCGCGCGCTGGCCGGATGGCGACAGCGCTCTTCTGAACCCGCACCGACCGGATGCCCAGCACCGAGCCGAAGAACAGGGGCACGTCCTCGCGCAGCACCACGCGCACGGCGTCGGGGCTGACGCCCCGGGGATTGAAGCGGTCGGCGATGGGCACGTCGGTGTGGCCCCGGTATTCGCCCAGCGCCACCTGCTCGACATGCGCGCCCGAGCTTTTCAGCGTCAGGACGCGACGGACGGTGGTCTCGGCGGTGGCCAGATTGCCCGCGGCGGACACCGCGGCGGTGTCGGCCAGCCCTTGCAGGGCGCGGGCGCGGAACTCGACGGAGGCCGCGTCGATGGTGGCGGCGGTCCCTGTGATCACCAGCACGGAAATCAGCACCGACAGGGCGCCGACCCCGCCGCGCTGATCGCGCAGCAGGCGGGTGAGGAAGCGGGTCACCCCACCGCCTCCGGAATGACGACCACGGCCTGACGCGTGACGTTCCGGTCGGGCATGGGGATCACCCGCGACAGGTCATAGTCCGGCAGGGTGGTGGTGACGGACACCGCGTACAGGTCGCCGTCACGCCACGCCCGCCAGGTGCGGGTCGCGCCGTTCTCCAGCGGCACGCGAACAACGGCGCCGGTCATCAGGTTGGAGACGATGGTGGTGCGCTCGGCGTCATCCAGTCCGGCGACGGCGGCTCGGGCTCCGTCGCTGGCCAGGTTCTGGGTCTGAGAGGCGACCGTGAACCAGCGACTGTAGAAGACGCCCCCTGCGACCAGAGACAACAGCACCGGGGCCAGAATGGCGAACTCGACGGCTGCGCCGCCGCGCTTGCACGACAGGAGGATCAGCGGTCGCCGCATGGGGACGCCTTTCCAGCGCCCGGCGTTGATCTGAGAATGGTCTCGGCCATCATCCGCCGGGTTTTCGGACATTCGGCCAGTGAAACGATCCGCCATTCCTCCGGAGAAAGATCCCCCATGGCGACCGGTCGAGGCCGGGTGCGCACAGGCGTCTCCGAGCGGGGAGGGACCTCCAGTCCCAAGAATCCAGGAACGGGCTTGGCGTGTGACATGACGCCAGACTAAGGCGACAACCTCTAATGCACCCTAAACGAGTAGCGTAATTCTGTACTCGGAAAAATGGTAGTTTCCACCGTCGATGAACAAGGTTTTGCGAGTCGCCTCGCAAAAATTGCAGCCGGGCGGGAATTATATTCCCTGAACGGGAATCAGGTTTCGGACACGCCCGCCTGACCGTCTTCATCCGCCCAGGCCACGCGTTTCGCATCCGGGCTCATGGCCAGCGCGACGATCGGGGCGCCCTGCTCGGCCTTGAGGAAGTTCAGTCCCTGACCGGCCGGATCGGCCAGCCAGACCCGGCCGTCCGTCAGGCCCGCCGCCAGCAGCCCGGCCTTGGGCGTCGAGGCGACCAGCGCCACCAGGCTGTTCTCGTCGAAGCCGATCTCGGTGGCCTCGCGACCCATCGGGCCGTTGGCGCCGATAAAGGGCCACAGCACCACGCCCTGTGCGCCGGACGTGGCCATCAGCTGGCCGTTGGACAGGAAACTGACCGACTTCACCTTGCCGGGATAGCCGCCCATGCGAAGGTTCTTCTGGTCCTTGATCCGCCAGCCGTGCAGCTGGTTGTCCTGCATGGACGTGATCACGAAGGCCCCGTCCGGCGAGAAGGCCACGCCGGTGTGCGAGCCCGCCCACTTCAGCAGCGTCGGCTTCTGGTCGGCGATCCGCGCAAACCACAGGGCCGCGCCGCCATAGGTCGAGGTCGCGATGCGTCGGCCCCTGGGCTCGAACGCCACGCCCGAGACGGTGCGCTCATGCACGAAGTCGCGGCGGAAGACGGCGTCCTTCGCGTCAATGACCGACAGGATCTTGCCCGCCGAGAAGGCGATCAGCCCGCTCTCGGCCGAGGCGTCGATGGAATCGATCCAGGCGCCCTTGGCCGTGGCCAGCAGGCCCGCCTCGCTCTTGCGGTGCCAGATCACCCGGCCGTCGTCGCCGCCCGTCAGGATGCCTTCGCCGGACGGGTGGGCGCAGGCGCACAGGATGGCGCCGTCGTGGGCGATGCTGAAGGCGCCGTCCTCGAACCGCACCGCGCCGTCGCCGAGGGCGAAGACGGCGCCGTCCTTCTCGAACAGGGCGGCGGTGGGCTGGGCGTCAAATTGGAAGGTGGTCATGCGGGACGCCCTACCACGCAATCTCGCGACCGCTGTAATCGATGAAGCGGTGGGCGTGCGCGCCTGCGTTGGCGTCGAGCTGGTCCGCCATGCCCGTCACGCTGGTCTCGACATCGATGTCGGCGTCGGGGCCGCCCATGTCGGTCTTCACCCAGCCGGGATGGAGCGACAGCACGGTGACCCCGCGCGCCTTCGCGGCGGACAGCCACAGCGACCGCGCAAACCCGTTCTGGGCGGTCTTGGTCGCCCGATAGACCTCCATCGAACCGGTCTGGTTCCCGGCGATCGAGCCCATGGCGCTCGACATCAGCGCCAGGACGCCCGTCTCTTCCCGGACATGCCCCAGAAGAGCGTGAGCCAGACGTATGGGGCCGAAGACGTTGGTCTGCATGACGTCATTCAGTTCCTCGGCGGTGGCGCTCGTCACACTTCGCGGTCCGGACACGCCGGCGTTGACCAGGACGATGTCGATCGGCCCGACCAGATCGCCGGCCAAACGCTCGATGTCGGCGTCGGCGGTGACGTCCAGATGATGAAGCGTCAGGCGTTCGGCGCCCGGCAGCGCCCTCAGTTCAACCTCGTCGGCCGCCTTGCGAACCGTGGCGATGACGCCGAAGCCGCGTTTCAGATGCTCGGCCACCAGCCCGAGGCCGAGACCCCGCGAGGCGCCGATGATCAGGATGGTCTTTGTCACGGGAGGTCCCTTCAGGCCGCGCAGCTCTCGAACCCGGCGCGCAGAGCGGCCTCGTCCAGCTCGCGGCCGATGAAGACGGCGCGGCTCCAGCGGCGCTCCTTCTCGCCCCACGGCTTCTGCAGGTCGCCTTCCAGGATCATGTGCACGGCCTGGAAGACCAGACGGCGCTCTTCGCCGGCCACGTCGATGATGCCCTTGGCGCGCAGGATGTTCTGGCCCTGCGAGCCCAGCAGTTCGTCCAGCCATTTGGTGAATTTGGCGCCGTCCAGCGGACGGTCCAGCGACAGGGCGATGCCCTTGATGTCGTCTTCGTGCGCGTGCCCGCGCGGGCCGTGGTGGTGGTCGTGGCCATGGTCATGATCGTGATGATCGTGCCCATGGTCATGGTCGTGATGATGGTGATCGTGACCGCAATGCTCGTCGTGCACATGCCCATCGGCGCCGTGCGGCGGATTGACGAAATCAGGGCGGACCTCGGTGATCCTCTCCAGATCAAAGCCGTGCACGTTGAGAATCTGGTCCAGCGGCACATCGGCGCGCTCGGCGCGGGTGATCGGGGCCAGCGGGTTCAGCGCGCGAAGGCGGCGCTCGACCTCGGCCAGTTCCGCTTCCGAAACCAGATCGACCTTGTTCAGGATGATGCGGTCGGCGAAGGCGACCTGCTCGCGCGCCTCTTTCGAGTCATCCAGACGCGCCATGACATGCTTGGCGTCGACCAGCGCCGTGACGCTGTCCAGCTGGGTCTTGGCCTTGACCTCGTCGTCCACGAAGAAGGTCTGGGCCACCGGGCCGGGGTCGGCTAGGCCGGTCGTCTCCACGATGATGGCGTCGAAGGCGGGCTTGCCCGGCCGCTGGCGCTTCATCAGGCCCGCGACCACCCGGATCAGATCGCCGCGCACCGTGCAACAGACGCAGCCGTTGTTCATCTCGAACACGTCCTCATCGGCGCCGACCACCAGATCATTGTCGATGCCGATCTCGCCGAACTCATTGACGATGACGGCGTAGCGCTTGCCGTGGTCCTCGGTGAGGATGCGGTTCAGCAGCGTCGTCTTCCCGGCGCCGAGATAGCCGGTGAGCACGGTGACGGGGATCTTGGCGGTCGCGGAGGCGGTGTCGGTCATGGCGCTCATCTAGGGGCGGCAGAGGTCGAGCGCCAGTGAGACGCAGGTGAAGAGTGCTGGTGAGCGAGTAGTGAGCCGCTGTGGCCAGCACGGATCCTTATCCGCTCACCTCTTGCTCACCAGCACTCTTCACCAAGCCCCTCAGCAGTCCGGGCAATCCGGCAAAGCCCCGGTCTCGAGCTGCAGCGTCGTATGCCCGATCTCGAAGCGGGTGCGGGCCAGCGTCTGGGCCTCGGCCAGCAGGGCGTCGCCGTCGGCGCGGTCGTGAACCAGATGCGCCGTCAGGGCCGTGTCCGTGGTCGACAGGCCCCAGACGTGCAGGTCGTGCACCGCCTTGACCCCGGGCAGGGCCAGGAAGGCGGCGCGGATCGCGGCCACGTCCACCCCGCGCGGGGCGGCGTCCAGCGCCAGATTGACCGAGTCCTTCAGCAGGCCCCAGGTCCCGATCAGGATCACCGCCACGATCAGCACGCTGACGATCGGGTCGATGATCGACCAGCCGGTCAGCAAAATGGCCCCGCCCGCGATCACCACCCCGACCGAGACGGCCGCGTCGGCCATCATGTGCAGATAGGCGCCGCGGACGTTCAGGTCCTTGTGCTGGTCCTTCATGAACAGCAGGGCCGTGCCCAGATTGATCACGAAGCCGATGCCCGCGACGATCATGATGGTGGTCGAGCCGACCGGGGCCGGATCGGCGAACCGGCGCACGGCCTCGAAGGCGATGGCCCCGCAGGCGAAGATCAGCGCCAGGGCGTTGAACAGGGCCGCCAGCACCGTGGCCTTGCCATAGCCGTACGTCTTTCCCGCGGTCGCGGTGCGGCGCGCCAGCCAGGCGGCGCCCCCGGCCATGGCCAGTCCCAGCACGTCCGACAGATTATGCCCCGCGTCGGCCATCAGGGCGGTGGAGCCGCTGACGATCCCGGCCCCGAACTCGACCGCGACGAAGGCCAGGTTGACGATCAGGCCGACCCCGTAGCGCCAGTCGCCGGTGTCCACCGGGCCGTGATGGTGGCCGCCCGGACCGTGGTGGTGATGCGCGTGCCCCTGCCCGTGCCCGTGCCCGTGCCCATGACCGTGGCTGTGCTCATGCCCGTGATCGTGGCCATGATCATGGCGCTGACCCTCTTCAACATGATCGTGTGGGTGGTCGTGTCCGTGCGCCATGCAGCGTCCTTAGGACCCGGCGTCCGGCGGGTCAAACGGCGCGCCGACCAAGTCCTTGATTGTAAATGTATAACCTTTCACCAGTCAGTGCTGGTGAAAGACCACCAGCAAGCCGATCAGGATCAGGGCGACGCCCAGCACAGCGCCCTCGTAACGGGCCCAGCGCTCCAGCCGCAGCACCGACCAGCCCGCCCGGGCCAGCAGGGTGAAGACCGTCATACCCGCCACCGTCCCGGCCGCGAACGCCAGGGTCAGGGTCGCCAGCACCAGCAGGCCTTCGGTCGCCTGGGACAGATAGATGGGCAGCAGCACCTCGCCCGGCGACACGGCCATCATGGCCACCAAGCCCCAGAAGGCCGCGGCGTGCGACACCGACGGCTCGGGCATGTCGATCTCGGGGCCGCCCGCCAGCCTGGGGCGGCGCAGGGTGGCGCGGGCCAGGTAGAAGGCGCCGAACAGGAACAGCAGCACCGCCGCGATGTGGGGCAGCAGGCCCGACACCCACTGGTCCAGCGCCAGCCCGGCCATGACGATCAGGCCGCCGACCACGGCGGTGGTGGCGATGTGGGCCAGACCGGCCACGCCGACCGCGCCCAGCACCCGAGGCAGGTTCCAGCGCTGCGCCCGGCCGACCAGCACGAACGGCACCCAGTGCGTCGGCAGCGCGGCGTGCAGGAAGGCCGTCGCGAAGCCGGTCCCCAGCAGGGACAGCAGGATGGGTTGCTCAAGATCGGACGGCGACATTGCGCGTCCTGTAGCCTGTTACTTTATAACAGTCGAGCCCATCCTGCCGTTTTTTCCCGATCAGATCAGCCAGTCATGTCCGTGCGGACCCGTGAACAGGGTGTGCATCTCGTCCGCGGTCGGGGTGTGGTCCGCGGCCGGTTCGTACAGCGACCACGGGCCGGTCCGGTTGGCCAGCAGGTCGCCGGCGTCCAGCCTGTCGGTGACGCCCGGCAGGACCAGCGGACCCTCGCCGACGTCCTTGAGCAGGAAGTCGTCTCCGGTCGCCGTCGGCAGGACCAGCGGCTGATCTCCGTCCTTGTCGGTCAGGCCCGGCAGGATCTGCGCCTCGTCCGACAGGAGCGGGGCGGGGACCGGCTGGACGGGCGGCGCGGTCAGCACGCGGAAGGTCCCGTCGCTGAACGCCAGGCGCTCGATGTTGGTGATGGTGTCGATCCCGTCGCGGCCGCCGACGTTGTCGGTGATCGTCCAGGTCGTGCCCGAGACGAAGGTGACGGTGTAGTCCGCCGCCACGCCGCGCAGCACCGCGACGTCGAGGCCGTCGCCGCCGTTCAGGCTGTCGTTGCCGCCGGCGCCGGTCAGGATGTCGTTGCCGGTCCGGCCGTTGACGATGTTGTCGAGGTCATTGCCGCGGCCGACGAAGTTGCCGACCCCGGTGTACAGCAGGTTCTCGACATTGGCGCCGAGCCCGTAGCTGGTCAGGGTGGTGCGCACGGTGTCCGTGCCCTGGCCGGCCAGCTCCACGATCGTGTCGTAGGCGTCGACGATATAGGTGTCGTCGCCCAGGCCGCCGTACAGCTCGTTGGCGGCGCCCGAGCCGCCGCTGATGGTGTCGTTGCCGGCGCCGCCGATCAGGACGTCATAGCCGGCGCCGCCGCTGATGGTGTCGTTGCCGCCGGCGCCGACGATGGTGTTGTTCTCGGCGTTGCCGATACCGGTGAAGTTCGCGGATCCGCGGAAGTAGAGCCGCTCCAGATTGTCCGTCAGACGCGAGTAGGTCTGGGTGGTGATGACGGTGTCGATGCCCTGACCGGCCTGTTCGATGATCGTGTCGTTGGCGTCGCTGTAATAGACGTCGTTGCCCGCGCCGCCGTACAGTTCGTTGGCCGTGCCGGCGCCGCCGATCAGGATGTCGTCGCCGCCCAGACCGAGCAGGACGTCGTAGCCCGCGCCGCCGCTCAGGATGTTCGCGCCGTTCTCACCGGTGATGATGTCGTTGAAGGCCGTGCCGGTGACGTTCTCGACGCCGCTGATGGTGTCGGTGCCGCCGAAGCCGTCATTGGGCACGTCGCCGCGGTTCAGGCGCACGATCACGCCGGTCGGCGCGCCGCTGTAGGTGACGGTGTCGACGCCGCCGCCGCCGTTGATGGTGTCGTTGCCCGCGCCGCCGACGATGGTTTCGTTGCCCGCGCCGCCGGTCTGGGTGTCGTTGCCGCCGGTGCCGATCAGCACGTCGCCCGTGCCCGAGCCCTCACCGTTGACGGTGATGGTCACGGTCGCGGTGTTCCCGCCGACCAGGGTGTAGGTGAAGGTCTCGGTCGCGGTGTTCACCGAGCCCGAACCCGCACCCGGCAGATCATTGAAGCGACCGTTGGGGTTGTAGGTGTAGGTGCCGTCGGCGTTGACCGTCAGCAGGGCGCCCGAGGCCAGGACGATCTGGTTGCCGACGTTGGCCGCCGAGCCGTTGACCGCAGAGATCGCCAGCGCCGGTCCGTCCGGGTCGCTGTCATTGCCGAAGACCGAGCCGGACACCGGGGCGCTCTCGAGCGTGCTGTTGGTGTCGTTGACCGCGACGGGCGCGTCGTCCACGGCGCTGACCGTGACCGTCGAGCTGACATTGACCGTGCTGGAGTTGGAGCCGCCGCCGTTATCCCGGATCGAAACGACCGTGATTGTGCGGTCCCCTGCGGTGGGATCCTGGTCGGCGTTCACATAGGTGATGGCGTTCAGGATTTGCTGCGCATGGGCGTTCGAGCTGATGCCGACCATGACGATGTTGAACACGCCGGGGGCGCCGGCCGTCACCTGAATCATCACGGCGCCGCCCGGTGCGGGCTGGATGAACGGGCTGCCCGCGACCATGGTGATCGGCACGCCCGAGAGCACCAGGCCCTCGCTCGCCCCGTCGGCCACGCCGCTGACCTGAAGGGTCAGCGTCAGTTCCTGCCCCGATTCGGGGTTGGTGACGGTCGCGCCCGAGAACAGGTCCGCCTCGGCCCCGCCCTCGACGAAGGTCGTGGTCGCCCCGGTCAGGGTCAGGGTCGGGGCGTCGTTCACGTCCGCCACGGCGGCGCTGCCGGCGCTGGTCACGCTGTTGGCGAAGCCCTGGCCGTCCGTGTAGCTGGCGACCACGCGAACCACGCCGCCGACATCGGCGTCGCCGAGGGTGTAGGTGGCCTGATCGGCGCCCACGTTGACGAAGCCCGAGCCGGTGTCGCGCTGCCACTGGTAATGCAATGTGCCCAGACCATCAGCGTCGGCGAGGGTCGAGGTGTCGGCCGTCAGGACCTGATCCTCGGTCACCGTGCCGGTGATGGCGACGCCACCGGTCGGGGCGTCGTTCACCGCGGCGATGGCGGCGGTGCCGGCGCTGGTGGCGCTTTCGCTGAAGCCCTGACCGTCCGTGTAGCTGATGACCACGCGGACCACGCCGCCCACGTCGGCGTCGCCCAGGGTGTAGGTCGCCTGATCGGCCGCGCCGATCGAGACGAAGCCCGAGCCGGTGTCGCGCTGCCAGTCATAATGCAGCGTGCCCAGCCCGTCGGCGTCGGCCAGCGTCGAGACCGCGGTCAGGACCTGGTCCTCGGTCGCCGTGCCGGTGAGGGCGGCGCCGCCGGTGTGCGGATCGTTGATGCCCGCGACGGCGGCGGTGCCGGCGCTGGTCACGGTGTTGGCGAAGCCCTGGCCGTCGGTGTAGCTGACGATCACGCGGACCACGCCGCCCACGTCGGCGTCGCCGAGGGTGTAGGTCGCCTGATCGGCCGCGCCGATCGAGACGAAGCCCGAGCCGGTGTCGCGCTGCCAGTCGTAGTGCAGCGTGCCCAGGCCGTCGGCGTCCGCAAGGGTCGAGGTGTCTGCGGTCAGGACCTGGTCCTCGGTCACCGTGCCGGTCAGCGAGACGCCGCCGGTCGGGGCGTCGTCGGTGGCGCTGATGGCGGCGGTGGCCGCGCTGGTGGCGGACTCAACCGTGCCTTGCTGGTCGGTGTAGTAGATCACCACGCGGACCACGCCGCCGATGTCGCCGTCGCCGAGGGTATAGGTGGCCTGATCGGCGCCGACGTTGACGAAGCCGCCGCCGGTGTCGCGCTGCCATTGATAGTGCAGCGTGCCCAGGCCGTCCGCGTCCGCGAGGGTCGAGACGGCCGTCAGGACACCGTCCTCGGCGGCCGTGCCGGTGATCGCGGCGCCGCCGGTGTGGACATCGTTGACGTTGGCGATGGCGGCGGTGCCGGCGCTGGTGGCCGATTCCGAGAAGCCCTGACCGTCCGTGTAGCTGATGACCACGCGGACCACGCCGCCCACGTCGGCGTCGCCGAGGGTATAGGTGGCCTGATCGGCCGCGCCGATCGAGACGAAGCCCGAGCCGGTGTCGCGCTGCCAGTCGTAGTGCAGCGTGCCGAGGCCATCGGCGTCCGCCAGGGTCGAGACCGCCGTCAGAACCTGGTCCTCGGTCGCGGTGCCGGTGATGGAGGCCCCGCCGGTGTGCGGGTCGTTGACGGCGGCGATGGCCGCCGTGCCGGCGCTGGTGGCCGATTCCACCGTGCCGCCGGCGTCGGTGTAATAGATCACCACGCGGACCACGCCGCCCACGTCGGCGTCGCCGAGGGTGTAGGTCGACTGGTCGGCGCCGACGTTGACATAGCCGCCGCCCGTATCGCGCTGCCATTGATAATGCAGCGTGCCGAGGCCGTCCGGATCCGCGATGGTCGAGACGGCGGTCAGGACGCCATCCTCGGCGGCCGTGCCGGTGATCGCTGCGCCGCCGGTATGCGGGTCGTTCACGGCGGTCACGCCGACCGTTACGGTCTGGGTCGCGCTGGTTCCGCCGGCGCCGTCCGTCAGGACGACGGTGACGGTGCGGTTGGCCGTGTTCGGCGCGTTCGAGGTGTTGTTGTAGGTCAGGGCCCGCACCAGCGCCTGGGTGGCGGCCGGAGTGGCGTCGCCGTCCAGGGTGATGACCAGGTCAGCGCCGGCGCTGCCGCCGGTGAAGGTCCCGATCTGGACGCCCTGATACGAGATGTTGGCGCCCGAGACGCTGATCTGGCCCGCGCCCGTGCCGATGTTGGCGACGCCCAGCACATCCTGCCCGGCGACCTC
>Ga0247806_10001585_pt1 | contig 10986 bp, 7 predicted proteins | sample UWRJL059202B1_FD_179935 | JGI IMG/M metagenome (GOLD analysis project Ga0247806, IMG submission 179935) | Plant litter microbial communities from Arlington Agricultural Research Station in Wisconsin, United States - UWRJ-L059-202B-1 | ecosystem: Environmental > Terrestrial > Plant litter >... | reverse complement strand
CCGGAGGCTTCGGCTACACGGTGCGGGTGGTGCCGCGCAACGAGCTGCTGATCAGCCCGGCCGAGATGGGACTGGTCGCCGTCGCGAGCTGACCTATCCGCCCGCACCGGCCGACGTGCCCTACTTTACGACGCAGATGGATTGGTACTCGAAGAGAAGGCTGTCGGAGGTGATGGCGGTGTGCGCGTACACAGCCAGCCGCTCGATCGGACCGCCCGAAACCCGTACCTGCGGGGACAAGCCGGCCACAGCGGTGTCCCCGCCAGAACGGTGAGGCTCGTAGCCGGCAGTCCGCCAGTAGGCCTCCACTCCGTCGAGGGCCGCAACGGATTCAGCGGGGGTGTAATACCGGTAGTCGTGGCTGACGACGGCCACGCCGGGCCCGCGATTGCTCAGCTCGCACGGCTCGGTCCTGAGCCCGGGAGGATCCTCACCAGCCGGCACGGCCGCTGGTACAGCGTCCGCCGCCGCTGCCAGCTCCGCGATCAGGCTCTCGGCCTGGGCTCGAAGCTCGGCGGGGGTGAATTCGGCTTCGGTGGCGGTGGGCGGACGGCTTCGGATGGCCGCATCCTCGATGATCTCTGCCGCTGAGCCGACCAGGGTGGGAACGACGGCCAACAGCCCGAGGATCAGGCAGATGACCCCCCAGACGGTGGCCGCTCTGGCGGCCCCGCGGGTGACTTCCCTGTGCCGGTGCCGGCTGCCCAGGACCAGCAGGATGATCGGGAAGACGCTCACGATCAGGAGGAAGAAGCCGGAGGTCAGGACCAGGGTGGCGAGGCTGATTTGTTGCAGATCCTGATAGAGGTAGGCCACGAACGTCCCGAACGCACCGGCGACCAGCGCGACCAGGCTCAGCACGGTCATCGTGAGCAGAATGCGTCGGGCGCGGTGGGACGCTTCGTCCGGCACGAACTCCGCGTCTACGGCGGCGAAGGTCGCGTCGGCCGGGTCAGTGTCGTGCGGTGGGGTGCTCATCGGGTCCTCGCTATGGCGGCGATCGTGGCGCCGGTGACGATGATCAGGTCGGCGGGGGAGAGCTCGATGTCGAAACCGCGGCGACCGCCGGAGACGAAGACCGTGTCGAACAGCTCGACGGTCTCATCGAGCACGGTCGGATGACTGGTCTTCTGGCCGATCGGGCTGATACCGCCGAGAACGTAGCCGGTCTTCCGTTGGGCGACCACGGGGTCGGCCATGACGGCCTTCTTGGCGCCGACGGCCGCGGCAAGGGCCTTGAGGTCAAGCTGGCCGGAGACCGGCACCACGGCCACGACCAAGCTGCCGTCGGCGTCGGCGAGCAGGGTCTTGAACACCTGGTCGGGGTCGAGACCGAGCTTGTCGGCGGCCTCGAGGCCGTAGCCCGCCGGCCCGCTCCCCGGGCCGGCGTCGTGCGCGTAGTGGTGCGCGGTGAAACGGATGCCCGCGTGTTGCAGCGCCAGCGTGGCGGGCGTGCCGCCGGCATCCGGTTTGGTCATGGGCGGGCTTCGTCGGCCCGCAGCAGCAGCATCGACGTTTCGTGCATGCGCAGGCGATCGCCGGGGGCGTACTTGTTCTGCACCTCGCGGATGTCGTCGTGGCTGGAGTCCCAGAGCACCGCGTAGCCGGAGACACCGGCGTGCAACGGCAGGGTCACATCGACGGGGGTCTCCAGGCCGTGCACGATCAACAGGATGCGGTTGAACGCCTCGTGCTCCGGGGTGCTCGCGGCCAGGTACTGCAGGGTGCGTTCCCGCGGCGAATTCCAGTCCGTCTCCGACATCGACGCTCCGGCGGCGTTGTACCAGTCCATCTGGCTCGCGCTGGGGGTGGTCTGGCCCGGTCGGCCGAACCGGACGGGGCGGAGGGCCGGGTTCTCGCGGCGCAGGGCCAGCAGCTGCCGGGTGACCCGGTGCAGGTCTTGCTGCCAGTCGTCGAAGTTCCAGTCCAGCCAGGTGAGTTCGCTGTCGTGGCAGTAGGCGTTGTTGTTGCCGCGCTGGCTGCGGCCGAATTCGTCACCGGCGGTGAGCATCGGCACTCCGGCGGAGAGCAGCAGCGTGCCGAGCAGGTTGCGCATCGCCCGGCGTCGGGTGCGCAGCACGGTGACGTCGCGGGTGGGACCTTCCACACCGTGGTTGAACGAGTTGTTCCCGTCGGTGCCGTCACGGTTGGCCTCACCGTTGCCGACGTTGTGCTTGACGTTGTACGCGGTGAGGTCGGCCATGGTGAAACCGTCGTGGGCGGTGATGAAGTTCAGCGAGGCGAGCGGGCCGCGTTCCAGCGAGAAGGTGTTGGCCGACCCGGCCAGGCGGGAGGCGAACCGGCCGATGCCGCTGTCCGAGGTGGAGTGGTTGCGCACGGCGGCGACGTCGGTGAGCCAGAAGGAGCGCATCCGGTCGCGGTAGCGGTCGTTCCACTCCGACCAGCCGGCCGGGAAATTGCCGGTCTGCCAGCCGCCCATGCCCACATCCCACGGTTCGGCGATGAGTTTCACGCCGGCCAGGTCGGGGTCGTCCCGGATGGCGGTGAGCAGGGGGTGATCCGGTGTGTAGTGCACGTCACCGTCGCGGCCCAGAGTGGCGGCGAGGTCGAACCTGAAACCGTCGATCTGCAGGTCGTTGGCCCAGTAGCGCAGAGAGTCCAGCACCAGCCGGATCGGCACCTCGTGGCCGAAGTTCACGGTGTTGCCGCAGCCGGTGACGTCGATGTAGTGGCCCTTGGCGTTCTGCCGGTAGTAGGTGGCGTTGTCGATGCCGCGCAGGCTCGACACCGGCCCGGCGGGGCCCTCCTCCGCGGTGTGGTTGTAGACCACGTCGAGGATGACCTCGAGGCCGGCCTCGTGCAGCAGTTTGACCATGCCCTTGAACTCGCGGAGCACCGCCTCCGGCCCTTCCGACTGGGCGGCCTGGGTGGCGTAGTCGGCGTGCGGGGTGAAGAAGTTGAAGGTGTTGTACCCCCAGTAGTTCGACAGGCCCTGCTTGATCAGGCGCTGCTCGGAGACGAAGGACTGCACGGGCAGCAGCTCGACGGCCGTCACGCCGAGGTTCTTCAGGTAGGCGATGGTGCTCTCGTGCGCGAGTCCCGCATAGGTGCCGCGAAGCTCGACGGGCATCGCCGGGCTGAGCTTGGTGAGCCCGCGCACGTGCGCCTCGTAGACCACGGTGTGGTCCATCGGTGTGCGCGGCTTGACGGCCCCGGCCCAGTCGAAACCGCCGTCCACCATGGTGGACTGCCACTGGTCGGGACCGACCCGGGCCAGACCCCGGGAATAGGGGTCGATCAGGGTCTTCTCCGGGTGGAACGAGTGCGTGGGACCGGCGGGCCCGGAGACCCGGATACCGTACCGGCGACCGGCGGTGAGGGTGCGGGACCGGCCGACCCAGACGTTGTGCGTGTCGCGCACCATCGGCACGGTGCGCACGATCCAGTTGGGGTCGGTGTGGTCGAAGATGCACAGTTCGATGGCCTCGGCGTGTTCGGACCAGACGCGGAGTTCCCCGCCATTGCTCGTAGCGCGGACGCCCAGATTGCGGAGGGAGTCTGCTGGAGTCATGAGATCTAGAGTAATGAGTACGGACACTGGATGAAGACCAGCCCGCGCCGGCCCCTGCGGGGGCTCGAACCAGCCAGGAGGCGAGCACATGTCGGTGCAATTCGACCACGCGTATCTCGACCACGCCGCGACGGCCCCGATGCTGCCGGCCGCCATCACCGCCTATGCCGAGGCGATGGCCGTTGTCGGCAACCCCGCATCCATCCACAGCCAGGGCCAGAACGCCAAACGGATGCTCGAGGAGGCCCGCGAACGGGTCGCCGCGAGTGTGGGCTGCGACCCGATCGAAATCGTCTTCACCGGCAGCGGAACCGAGGCGGTCAACCTCGGCCTCAAGGGGTTGTACTGGGCCAGGGCGCCGCGCACCCGCATCCTGGTGCCCGGGGGAGAGCACCACGCCACCGTCGACACTGTGGAATGGCTCGCCCAGCAGGAGGGCGCTCAGGTGCAGTGGATTCCGCTGGACGCGCTGGGCCGGATCGACCTCGCCGCCCTCGCCGCGGCCATCGAATCGAACCCCGCGGATGTGGCCCTGGTTACGCTGCTGGCCGCCAACAACGAGGTGGGTACCCTGCAGCCGGTCGAGGCGGTGGCGGCGCTCGCCGCAGCTCACGGTATCCCCGTGCACGTGGACGCGATCTCCGCCTACGGGCACGTACCGATCGACTTCGCGGCCCTGCACGCGGCCGGGGTGTCGGCGCTGAGCGTTTCGGCGCACAAGATCGGCGGTCCCGTCGGCATCGGCGCCCTCGTGCTCTCCCGCACCGCAACCGTCGTGCCGTTGATCCACGGCGGCGGCCAGCAGCGCCAGGTGCGCAGCGGCACCCAGGACGTTGCGGCGGCGGTGTCGTTCGCAGTGGCCGCCACAGCCATGACCACCGAGCTGGCCGGCGAGAAACGGCGCCTGCGGGTGCTGCGCGACAGTGTCGTGGCCGGGGTGCGGGGCGCAGTGCCCTCCGCCGTCTACAACGGCGACCCCGACCCTGCGGGCCGTCTGCCCGGCAACGCGCACTTCACGTTCCCCGGCTGCGAGGGCGATTCGCTGCTGTTCCTGCTCGATGTGGCCGGGGTGTCGGTGTCGACCGGTTCGGCCTGCCAGGCCGGCATTCCGGAGCCCTCGCATGTGCTGCGCGCCATGGGGCGCAGCGAGGCCGAGGCCCGCAGCGCCCTGCGGATCACCCTGGGCCGAACCTCGACGCAGGCCGATGTCGACGCCCTGATCAGGGCGCTGCCGGCGGCCTGGGCGCAGGCGATCGGCGCGGGAATGGCCGACTCGGCGCCGCGTGCGTACACTTAACCAGTGAAGATTCTGGCAGCAATGAGTGGTGGGGTGGATTCCGCCGTGGCCGCAGCCCGCGCGGTCGAGGCAGGGCACGAGGTGGTCGGGGTGCACCTGGCCCTGAGCCGGATGCCCGGAACGCTCCGCACCGGCAGTCGCGGTTGTTGCACCGTGGAGGACTCGATGGACGCGCAACGCGCCGCCAACATCATCGGGATCCCCTACTACGTGTGGGACTTCTCCGAGCGGTTCAAGCTCGACGTGGTGGACGACTTCATCGCGGAGTACGCAGCCGGCCGCACCCCCAACCCGTGCATGCGCTGCAACGAGAAGATCAAGTTCGCCGCCCTGCTCGAGAAGGCCATCGCGCTCGGCTTCGACGCCGTCTGCACGGGCCACTACGCCTCGATCGTGACGGATGCCGACGGCAACCGGGAACTGCACCGGGCCAGCGCCTGGGCCAAGGACCAGTCCTATGTGCTCGGCGTGCTCACCAAGGAACAGCTCGCCCACTCGATGTTCCCGCTCGGTGCCACGCCGTCCAAGGCCGAGGTGCGCGCCGAGGCCGCCGAACGCGGTTTCTCGGTAGCGAACAAGCCCGACTCCTACGACATCTGCTTCATCCCCGACGGTGACACCCGCGGTTGGCTGGGGGAGCGGGTCGCCCCGGCGACCGGCGACATCCTGGACCGCGAGGGCAACAAGCTCGGCCAGCACGAGGGCGCTGTGGCGTTCACCGTCGGGCAGCGCAAGGGTCTCTCGATCGGCACCCCGGCCGCCGACGGCAAGCCCCGCTTCGTGCTCGAGGTCCGCCCGATCACGAACACCGTGGTCGTGGGCCCCAAGGAGGCTCTGGCGATCAAGGAGATCGCCGGAACCAAGTACACCTGGGCCGGACTGGCGCCGGACCACCCCGAGATCGAGTTCGCCTGCGACGTGCAGATCCGCGCCCACGCCGACCCGGAGCCCGCCGTGGCCCAAGTGATCAGCGTGCCCGCCGACCCCACCGCGACCCCGCCGGTCGAGGCGCACACCGAGCTGCGCATCCTGCCCACCGAGCCGCTCACCGGCGTCGCCCCCGGCCAGACCGCCGTCGTCTACGTCGGCACCCGGGTTCTCGGCCAGTGCACGATCGACCGCACCGTCAGCGCCGTTCCCGTGACCGCTGCCGCCGACGCCACGACGGTCGATGCCTGACGCCACTGGGGCCTCGCCCGCGGCCGCGCTGGCCGCGGCCGGTGACGAGGCCGCGCGTCTGACCACCCGCATCCTCGAAGCCCGCGACGCCTACTACGAGCGCAACGAGGTCATCGTCTCCGACGCCGAGTACGACGGCCTGATCCACCGCCTCGCCGAACTGGAGCGGCTCTTTCCCGAGCTGGCCAGCCAGGACAGCCCCACCCAGACCGTGGGCGGGCGCGCCGAGACCACCCTGTTCGATCCGGTGCAGCACGCCGAGCGGATGCTCAGCCTCGACAACGTGTTCTCCATCGACGAGTTCGAGGCCTGGGCCCTCAAGGTGCAACTGAGCGCCAACCGCGACGTGCACTACCTGTGCGAGCTCAAGATCGACGGCCTGGCCATCAACCTCCGCTACGAGAACGGCACCCTGGTCAGCGCCGCCACCCGCGGCGACGGCGTGGTCGGTGAGGACGTCACCGAGAACATAGCCCTCGTGCCCGGCATCCCGCACACCCTCGACGGCACCGGCCACCCGCCGCTCATGGAGGTGCGCGGCGAGGTCTTCTTCCCGGTCGAGGCGTTCCGCGAACTCAATGCCGCGCAGGCCGCCGCCGGCGACCGGGTGTTCGCCAACCCGCGGAACGCCGCCAGCGGCTCGCTCCGGCAGAAGGCCGACGGTAAGAACGCCGACCAGCTCGCTCTGATGAAGGCCAGGCTCGGCCGGCTGCGGATGCTCGTGCACGGCATCGGCGCCTGGCAGCAGCCCGGCGCCGACTCCCAGTCCGGCGTGTACGCCCTCCTGGCCGGCTGGGGCCTGCCCACCAGCACCCACTTCAAGGTCGTCGCCTCGCCCGGCGAGGCCTCCGCGTTCATCGAGTACTTCGGCGAGCACCGCGGCAGCGTCGAACACGAGATCGACGGCATCGTGATCAAGGTCGACGAGCTCGCCCTGCACGACGAACTCGGCGCCACCAACCGGGCGCCGCGCTGGGCGATCGCGTACAAGTACCCGCCGGAGCAGGTCAACACCAAGCTTCTCGACATCGTCGTGAGCGTCGGCCGCACCGGCCGGGCCACCCCGTTCGCCGTGATGGAACCGGTGCGTGTCGCCGGGTCCGTGGTGCGCCAGGCCACCCTGCACAACCAGGATGTCGTCAAGGCCAAGGGCGTTCTGATCGGCGACACCGTCGTGCTGCGGAAGGCCGGTGACGTCATCCCCGAGGTGCTCGGCCCGGTCGTGGAATTGCGCGACGGCACCGAACGCGAATTCGTGATGCCCGCGAACTGCCCGGTCTGCGCTACCCCGCTCAAGGCCGCCAAGGAGGGCGACATCGACCTGCGCTGCCCCAATGCGCGCAGCTGCCCCGCCCAGGTGCGCGGCCGGGTCGAGCACATCGGCTCGCGCGGGGCGCTCGACATCGAAGTGCTCGGTGAGGTCACCGCGGCCGCGCTGACCCAGCCGAGCGTGCCGGAGACCCCGCCGCTGGACACCGAGGCGGGCCTGTTCGAGCTCACCCTCGACGACCTGCTGCCCATCACCGTGGTCGTCCGCGACGCCGAGACCGGCCTGCCCCGCGAGGACGAGGACGGCACCGTGCGCCAGCGCACCCCGTTCCGCCGCAACCCCACTCCAGCGGAGAAGAAGGCCGGGCTGTCGGGCCCGCAACCGTCTTCGAGCGCGGTCAAGCTGCTCGCCGAGATCGAACTGGCCAAGACCAAGCCGCTCTGGCGCATCCTCGTCTCGCTCAACATCCGCCACGTCGGCCCGGTGGCCGCGCGTGCCCTGGCCACCCACTTCGGCTCGCTCGAGGCCATCCGCGCGGCCAGCCGCGACGAACTGGCAGAGGTCGACGGGGTGGGCGGCATCATCGCCGACGCGGTGATCGACTGGTTCGAAGTGGACTGGCACCGCGAGATCGTGGACCGCTGGGCCGCCGCCGGTGTGCAGTTCAGCACGCCGGGGCACCCGGGACCCGGAGCCGCTGCCGCAGCCGGGGGAGTGCTCGCCGGACTCACCGTCGTGGCGACCGGTTCGCTCGAGGGCTTCACCCGCGAGGGCGCCTCTGAGGCGATCATCGCCGCCGGCGGCAAGAACGCCTCCAGCGTGTCGAAGAAGACCGACTTCGTGGCCGCCGGCCCCGGTGCCGGCTCCAAACTGGCCAAGGCCGAGGCCCTCGGGGTGCGCATCATCGACGCCGACCAGTTCCGGTTGCTGCTCGAACACGGCCCGGCCGGCCTGCCGCCCGTCGCCGAGGGCGAGGCCGCGGCCACGGTGAGCACCGACACCGAATAACGGCACAGCGCCCGGCCGGGCGCTGTGCCCAGAGCGAACCGGCTTGCCGGTGGGGCCACAGATTGGGTTAGCTGGCCCCATGCGATTCCTGATTCTCGGCGGTACGGCCTGGCTCGGCAGCACCATCGCGACGGCGGCCATGCACCACGGCCACAAGGTCACCTGCCTGGCGCGCGGCGAATCCGGGGAGGTCCCGACCGGCATCCGCTTCGTGCGCGGCGACCGCAGCCTGCCGGATGCGTACCGGGACGTCGCGGCTGAGGACTGGGACGTGGTCGTGGATGTGTCCAGGCAGCCGGGACAGGTGGCCGACGCCGTTCGGGTGCTCGGCGAGCGGACCGGCTCGTACACCTTCGTGTCGTCGGGGAACGTGTACGCCGACGCCGCCACCCCCGGGCAGGACGAGCGCGGGCAGCTGCTCGAGGCGCTGCCGGGTGACGTGATGGAGTCGATGGAGTCCTACGGCGAGGCCAAGGTGGCCTGCGAGGACCGGGTGCGGGGCGGGATCGGCGCCGACCGGTCGCTCATCGTTCGCGCGGGCCTGATCGGGGGACCAGGCGACGTCTCCGACCGCAGCGGCTACTGGCCGTTGCGGTTCAGCGAGCCCGCCGGCGCCGACGGCAGCGTGCTCGTGCCGGACACCCCAGGGCTGCTGGCCCAGCTGATCGACGTGCGCGACCTGGCCGAGTGGATCGTCGATTCGGGCGAGGACGGCACCACCGGAGTCTTCAACGCGACGGGGGAGACCGTGACGCTCACCGAACACCTCGCGGTGGCGCGGGCCGTGGCCGGTCACACCGGCCCGATCGTCGGCGTGGCCGCCCAGTGGCTGTTGGATCACGAGGTCGGGCCGTGGTCGGGGCCCCGGTCCCTGCCGCTCTGGCTGCCCCTGCCCGACTACGCCGGCTTCAATGCCAGGGACAGCACCGCGGCCCGTGCCGCCGGCCTGGTCACCCGCCCGTTGGCGCAGACCCTCGCCGACACCCTGCGCTGGGAACGCCGACGTGTGCCGGAGGGTCCCCGCCGGGCCGGCCTCGCCGACGCCGACGAGGCGGCCCTGCTCGCCGAACTCGCCGCCGGCTGACCCGCCGCCACCTCCTCCCCGCCCCACCCGACGCCCCGGACGACCGCCACCCGACCCCAGAAATTCACCTCCACGGCGCCGGCCGGGCCCGAGCCGGAAACCTGCCGGAAACACTGGCCTGAAATCGGGCCCTCGGGCCCCCGATCGCCCTGAACGAGGGGCAGTGGGAGCCCCTACGGCTCGATAGGCTGAGGGCGCAGGACTTACCAGTGGCGCTGAGTCTGCATGCTACTCATTCGTTCGGGAGGGGACGGGACGCGTCGTGCTATTCGAGGCCGCTGCACTGGTGACAGCCTCGCTCGCCCTTGCCGGGCTGAGCGGGCCCGTTACCATGCCCGAATACGCCCAGATCAGCGTGCACGAGACCGTGTCCACCCGGGTCTCGGACCGTCAGGGTGACGTGGGCGCCTCTCCGGCGTGGACCCAACTCGAGGTGCAATCCGCCGCCGCCGTCGACATCGACGTCGCCACGCTGCGCACCATGGCCGGGTCGAACCTGCTCGTTGGCATGTCCCACCTCGCCCTCACCGACCTGACCGGGTTCGCCGCCGAATACCCCACCCACATCGACACGCTGCTCGCCGCCCCTCCGGAAGCCAGCGTCGTGTCGGCCTGGTGGACGCTGCTGGACCCCACCCAGCGGGCCACCCTCGCCGCGGCGACCCCGCGACTGGTCGGCAACCTCGACGGCGTGCCGCTTGCCCAGCGCAGCCGCGCCAACGAGAACTACCTGCGCGAATCCCTCGCCGAGGCCAACCGGGCCCTCGCCGGCCACCTCACGGATGCCGAGCGCAGCGTGCAGACCCGCCTGGTCGCCATGCTCACCCAGGTGTCCCTCGCCCTGCACCCCAGCGACGGCGGCCCCAAGCGCAGCCTGATCCTGCTCGACACCGCCGGCTCGGGCCGGGCCGCCATCGCCCTGGGCAACCCGGACACCGCCGACTACATCGGCTACCTGGTGCCCGGCATGAACTATCAGGTCGAGCCGCAGATGGTGAACTGGACCACCGTGGCCGACGACGTCTACCGCGAAGAGACCGCCGTGCTGGCCAGCCACGACAGCCCGCCCAGCACCGCGCAGACCGCATCCGTGAGCACGCCGGCCGCCAGCGCCTCGGTCAGGCTCGTGACCGGGTACCCGTCTGCCGCGGCGACCCACGCCAAGACCATCGCCACGATCGCCTGGATCGGCTACGAAGCACCGGACCTGTTCTCCGTCGGCGGGCGTGACCGGGCGGTGGCCGGCGCCACCTTCCTCGAGACCTCGTGGGCTGGCGTGCGTGCCAGCAGGGGAGGCGACCAGCCGTACATCTCAGTGTTCGCGCACTCCTACGGCTCGACAGTGTCGCTGATGGCGCTGGCCAACGGGTCGGTCGAGGTCGACGCACTCGTGGTCGTCGGGTCGCCGGGCAGCGAGATCCAGTCCGCCGACCGGCTCAAGGTCGCGGGCGGGAACGTCTTCGTCGGCAAGGCCGACTGGGACCCCGCGGTGAACTCGGCGTTCTTCGGCAGTGATCCCGGCGCGTCCTCCTACGGCGCCAGGGCCCTCGGTGTGAGCGGCGCGGCCGACGCCGTGACCGGTGACTGGCTCGAGGGATCCGTCGGTCACAACGACT
>Ga0247806_10001583_pt1 | contig 10995 bp, 11 predicted proteins | sample UWRJL059202B1_FD_179935 | JGI IMG/M metagenome (GOLD analysis project Ga0247806, IMG submission 179935) | Plant litter microbial communities from Arlington Agricultural Research Station in Wisconsin, United States - UWRJ-L059-202B-1 | ecosystem: Environmental > Terrestrial > Plant litter >... | reverse complement strand
GACCGCGGGCCTGATCGTCGGCGGCGTGGTGGTCGGCGGCGGCGCGGGGGCGCTGATCGCGGGCCGGGTGCAGATGACCCAGATGCCCCAGCTGGTCGCCGCCTTCCACAGCCTGGTCGGCATGGCCGCCTGTCTGGTCGCCGTGGGCGCCGTCTACGCGCCGGAAAGCTTCGGCATCGCCACGGCGGCCGGAGGCATCAAGACCCTGTCGATCGTCGAACTCAGCCTGGGCGTCGCCATCGGCGCGGTCACCTTCACCGGCTCGGTGATCGCCTTCGCCAAGCTGAACGGCAACATGAGCGGCGCGCCGATCATTCTGCCCGCACGCCATCTCATCAACATCGCGCTGGGCTTCGCGCTGTTCGCCCTGATCGGACTGATGATCGGCTCGGGCGGCACGGCGACCTGGGCCTTCTGGGGCGTGTTCGCCATCGCCCTGATCCTCGGCGCGACCCTGATCATCCCCATCGGCGGCGCGGACATGCCGGTGGTGGTCTCGATGCTGAATTCCTACTCCGGCTGGGCCGCGGCGGCGCTGGGCTTCACGCTGGAGAATATCGCCCTGATCATCACCGGGGCGCTGGTCGGCAGTTCGGGCGCGATCCTGAGCTACATCATGTGCAAGGGCATGAACCGCAGCTTCATCAGCGTCATCCTGGGCGGCTTCGGCGGCGGGGACGCGGCGGCCGGGCCGGGCGGCGCGGTCGAAACGCGCCCGGTCAAGCAGGGCTCGGCCGAGGACGCCGCCTTTATCATGAAGAACGCCTCCAAGGTCATCATCGTGCCCGGCTACGGCATGGCCGTGGCCCAGGCCCAGCATGCCCTGCGCGAGATGGCCGACAAGCTGAAGGAGGAGGGGGTCGAGGTGAAATACGCCATCCACCCCGTCGCCGGTCGTATGCCCGGCCACATGAACGTCCTGCTGGCCGAGGCCAACGTGCCCTATGACGAGGTGTTCGAGCTGGAGGACATCAACAGCGAGTTCGGCAGCTGTGACGTCGCCTTCGTCATCGGCGCCAATGACGTGACCAACCCGGCCGCCAAGACCGACCCCACCAGCGCCATCTACGGCATGCCGATCCTCGACGTGGAGAAGGCCGGCACCGTGCTGTTCATCAAGCGCGGCATGGCGGCGGGCTATGCGGGTGTCGAGAACGAGCTCTTCTTCCGCGACAACACCATGATGCTGTTCGCCGACGCCAAGAAGATGGTCGAGGGGATCGTGAAGGCGCTGTGAGCCCTGAGCCGCATTGCAGGGAATGGTGAGTTGGTCGTTGCTGTGTTCGGTACGGATGGTCCGACATGTTGAAGAAGACCGCGCTCGTTCTTTTGCTCAGCCTGTCGGCCTGTAGCGCCGAGCCGTTCGACATCGAGATTTCTGGACCGCTTGGACGACCTCAGCTGACACTGAAAGAGACCGCCGGTCTGTTTCAGTCCGCGCCCTGTGTCTATCGCCTCCTGATCACACGCGCCGAACCCGGCGATCCATTCTTCCTGTCCCCGGACGCCCCGGTGGTCTGGTCGGTGGAAAACCCCGAGCGATGCGCGCCTTTGCCTGAGCTGACCTATGGCCAGGCGCCGACCGGCTTGAGGTCCACGACACCGGCTGTTCCGCTACGTGAGGGGGTGCGCTACCAAATCTGGGGTGAGGCGTCGGGGAGTCAGCGCGGCAGCGCGGTGGTGATCTTCGAGCACGGCGCCTGGCGCGTGACCTCCGACAGATAGCGACTGGAGGGACAGATGCCCGCTGAGCCCAAGACCAAGCCCACCGACGTTCCCGTCGCTGACTTCATCGCCGCCGTCGACAACCCCCGCCGTCGGGCGGACGCCGAGACCATGCGGGCCATGCTGGACGAGGTGACGGGCGAGCCCGCCGTGATGTGGGGGCCATCGATCGTCGGCTACGGCAGCTATCGCGCGACGAGCGGCGACTGGCCGATCATCGGCTTCTCGCCGCGCAAGGCGCAGCTGGTGCTCTATGTCATGCAGGGGTTCGACGGCGTCGATGACCTGCTGGCGCAACTGGGCAAACACAAGACCAACGGCGGCTGCCTTTACATGAACAAGCTGGACGACGTGGATCCGGCGGTCCTGCGCGAACTGGCGGCCCGGTCGGTGGCATGGATGCGTGGGAAATACCCGCCCGCGGGCGGGGCGTAACAAGCCTCTATCGCGCGCTCGCGGGCGGCGCTAACACGCGGCCGTGAACACGCCCGCTCATCCCGTGAATCCCGCCCACCGTCGCTTCGAGGCGCTGGATTCCCTGCGCGGCGTCTGCGCCATTCTGGTGGTCATGTTCCACATGCCGGTTGCCAGCCACTGGCGGGACTGGGGGCTGGTCCAGCACGGCTATCTGTTCGTCGACTACTTCTTCGTCCTGTCCGGCTTCGTCATCGCCCATGCCTATAGCCAGCGGCTGAAAACCCCGGTGGATGCGGGGCGGTTCATGGTGCGGCGGCTGGGCCGGGTGTGGCCCCTGCATGTGCTGATGCTGGCCGCTTTCGTCGGACTGGAGCTGCTGCGGCTGTGGACCCATTTCGACGGCGCGACGCCGTTCACCCGCGACCGGTCGGTGGAGTCGATCTTCACCAACCTGTTCCTGATCCAGGCCTTCAACATCCATCCGTCCCTGACCTGGAACGGCCCGGCGTGGACGCTGAGCGTCGAGGTCGGCTGCTATGTCGTCTTCGCCCTGCTGTTGCTGGCCACGCCCAAGGCCTGGCGCTGGATCGGCGCCGCGCTGGCGGTGGTCGGGGCGGTGATGGTGCTGATGTTCGCCAAGCGCTGGATGAACACGACCTATGACCTGGCCTTCCCGCGCGCGGTCTACGGCTTCTTCCTCGGCTGTCTGCTACAGGGCTTCTGGACCCGCATTCCACGCCTGAAGGGACCGGGGGCGACGGCGCTGGAGATGGCGACAGTCGTCGGCGTCTGCATCTTCATCGGCTTCGCCACCGGACCGACCACAGTGCTGGTGACCCTGCTGTTCGTCTTCGCGGTCTGGGTCTTCGCGGGTGAGGACGGGGCCCTGTCGCGCCTGCTGGACACCAAGCCCCTGGTCACCTTGGGACGGTGGTCCTTCGCCATCTACATGGTGCACATGTTCGTGCTGGTCGTGACCCTGATCATTGCGCGCAAGCTGCACTGGCTGCCGGGCGGGCGGCGTATCGATTTCGGCTCGCCGTGGCTGAACGACCTGTTCGCTGTCGCCCTGTTCGCCGGGATCGTGGCCCTGGCCGTGCTGGCGCACCGCTTCGTCGAGCAACCGGCCCAGCGCATGATTGATCGCTGGACCAGGCCAAAAACGGCCTGAGCCGGTCTCAGGCGGCCATGCGGAAGTCGCCGGCCGGGTCGAACAGCGGCCGGGCCTCGTCCCACAGCGCGTCCTCGTCGGCGTAGCGGGCCGACAGGCGGGCGTCGATCACGTCGATGACCTGTTCTTCCAGACGATCCCAGATCACGGCCAGACCGGCTTCGGTCTCGCACGGCACGATCAGATAGCGGCTGGCGGCGATTTGGGCGGCGGGGTCGAAGGCGCGGGCCATTTGGAGAACTCCGTGAGCAATGTCGCTGTCGTTGGATTGTGTTGTACGACAGCGTTGCGTCATTTTTGGTCGTATGCTCTTTTCATCGGCATGAGACACGACAAGGCGGGCATGGTGCTGGAACTGGCGCGGCGGATGGCCGCCAGCGCCGAGGGGCTCAGCCTCGATGACATCACACGCGAGATGGGCACGCAGCGGCGCTCGTCGGAACGCCTGCGAGACGCGGTGATCGCGCTGTTCCCCCAGACCGAGGAGGTCTCGGACCCGCCTTTCAAGCGCTGGCGCATCCGTGGCGGCCTGTCGGCCTTCGAACAGGCCCCCACAGCCGAGGAACTGGTTGAACTCAGCAAGGCCGCGCAAGGACTGCGCGCCACCGGCGAACCCTCCCGCGCCGCCTCGCTGGAAGGGCTGGAGCGCAAGGTGAAGTCGGCGGTCCGGTCAACGACCCTGAACCGTCTGGCCCCGGATCTGGAGGCGCTGGTGCGGGCCGAGACCCTGGCGGTGCAGGCGGGGCCGCGCGCCTCGGCCGACGAGGTGGTGCTGGCCGAGGTGCGTCAGGCGGTGCTGGCGGGTCAGCCGCTGGGCTTCATCTACAGCCGGCCGGGAGCCGAGGCCCGTCGCCGCGTCATGACGCCCTGCGGCCTGATGTTCGGTCGCGCCAACTATCTGGTCGCCGCCGAGCGCGAGGGCGGGGCGATCAAGACCTTCCGGCTGGACCGGATGAGCGCGGTCAAGGCCGAGCCCGGTTCCGCGACCCCGCCCGCCGACTTCGACCTGCAGGTTTTCGCCGGGCAGTCCTTCGGCATCTATCAGGACGCCATCGAGGATGTGGTGCTGAGGATCACGCCGGAAGGGGCCGCCGAGGCGCGCGGTTGGCGCTGGCATCCGACCCAGACGGTGGAAGACACCGCCGACGGCGGCGTGCTGGTCCGCTTCCGCGCCTCGGGCATGCGGGAACTGGCCTGGCACCTCTTCACCTGGGGCGAGCAGGTCGAGATCGTTCAGCCCGCCCGCCTGAAGACCGTGATGGCGGGTGAACTGGCGGCCGCCCAACGCGCCCTTGAGCGGACCCAAGCGTGACCAAAGCTTAAGCTGACGCCTGCCGCGTCTGCATTGCAGGGTGGGGCGAACGGGGGGAGTCTCGCATGCGTCAGATCAAAATGGCCGCCGCCGCAGCGCTGGCTCTCGCGCTGGCGGGGTGCGCCACCGCTGACAACGCCCCCGAGGCGGCCGCTGCCGCGTCGGCGGCGGTCGGGCCGCGGGTAACCGTGACCCGCGACGGCGACCGCTGGACCGCCGACTATCTTCTGCCGTCCGACTCGCCCGTCTGGGCCTTCATCCGCTCGGCTCTGAAAATGGACGGCAGCGCGGCCTGGCGGCAGGAGCAGTGGACGGTCGAAACGCCTGGCGTCGTGCTGGAGCGGCAGGGCCATCTCGACATCCTGCGCGCCGCCGACGGCGGCCCGGTGCCACGCCGAATCCGCATCGTCATGCGTCCCGCCTCGCAGAACCTGCAGGCCGACTACAACCCCGCGATCGTCTTCACCGACGGCTCGGCGGCGCTCTACAGCGGCCATTTCGAAGTCTTCCCCGTGGCGTCTGTCGAAACGGCCCGCGATATGCCGCTGGATCTGAACGAGGTGCAGTTCGAAAGCCAGGACACGCTGGTGAACTGGCGCGACAAGGCCGGGCCGGTTCTGGTCGGCGGCGAGCGCCGCGCCGACGCGCGCTCCAGCGGCCGGGGGACCTATGCCCTGTTCGGCCAGATGCCGCTGGTCGACAGTCCGCGTCTGGCGACCGTGATCGACCCCCAGCTACCCGGTTGGATCAGCAGCGAACTGGCCGGGTTCACGCCTCAGGTGGCGGACTATTATGCCCGGCGGCTGGGGCCGGGTCAGACGGCGAAGCCGACCATCATGATCAGCTGGAACGGCCCGACCCCGCAGTTCCGCAGCATGGGCGGCAGCGTGCTGGCCGGCCTGATCGTCATGACCTTCGAAGGTGACAATGTCGTCCACGCCTCCGCCGATATGCGTAACCATGCCCGCTGGTTCATCGGCCATGAGAGCGCGCACTTCTGGTTGGGCCAGACGGTGCGCTACGAGGTGTCGCGCGACGCCTGGATCACCGAGGGCGGGGCCGATCTGATGGCTGTGCGCGCCCTGTCTCATATCTATTCCGACTACGACCCCCGCGCCGAACTGCAGCAGGAGGTTGACGATTGCACCCGGCTGGCGGTGCAGCCGGTGGGCTCGGCCAATCGCAGGGGCGAGCATCGCGCCTACTATGCCTGCGGCGCCGTCTTCGCCCTGGCCGCCGAAGCCGCGCAGGCGCAGGCGACCGGTGGTGACTGGTTCGACTTCCTCAAGCCCCTGATCGACGCCAACCGCGAGGACGGCACTCTGAGCCGTGAAGAATGGCTGACCGCCTTCCGTGATTTGACCGGCGATCCCGATGCACGCCGCGAGATAGAGACCCTGCTGGACGAAGGCGCCGCCGACCCAGCCCCGCTGATCGCGCGCCTGTTCGACCGCACGGGCGTGGCCTACCGGATGGACGGCGGGAAGGTGCGGCTGGTCTGATCTTCACGCTTGGCGGCGGGCGTCCTCCGCATCGACGCCCTCCGCCTCGTCCGGCAGGTATTCCAGGATGTCGGCGGGGGCGCAGTCCAGATAGCGGCAGATGGCGTCCAGCGTCGCGAACCGCAGACCGCGCACCTTGCCGGATTTCAGCAGGGACAGGTTGGTTTCGGAGATGCCGATCGCGCGGGCCAGCGTGCGAGAGCGCACCTTGCGCCGGGCCATCACCACATCGAGACGAAGCAGGATGGGCATCAGACGAACCGTGAGGCGTCGTCGTGCGCCTCGGCCGCCAGTTGCATCACGCGGGCGATGACGAACAGGACCAGTCCCAGCACCAGCGCCTGAACGCTGTCCATCCGCAACCACCCCTGATCGTCAAAGCCGGTGGCGGCGACCAGATAGTGCCCCAGCGTCGGTCCGACCGCATAGGCGATCAGCCAGATCGCCATGACCTTCAGCAGGCGGGCGTTCCCGGCCTCCAGCACCCGACCCTCGCCATACAGGACGAAGAGACGACGCAGGGTCCACAGGACGGCCAGCGCCGGGCCCATCATCAGCGCGCCGGACGTCACCAGAGCCAGACGCTGGACCAGCGGCGCCTGCCCGAGGCTGTACCAGCCCTCCGGGACCGGCGGCGGCGTGGCCATCAGCAGGATCTGCAGCCCGCCCGGCCGCACCAGCAGGCGTGGTCCGTCATAGAACAGCACCGCCGCCGCCATGATCGCCAGCACGGCCACGGTCAGCACCAGCACCGCCGTCAGCAGCCAGACCAGTGGCCGGCTCAGCCTCCGGATAAGGCGCACGGTCCCCTCAGGGGCGGGGGCGAACGGGGGGAACTCGATCAGGGTCATGAGAACGACCGTACGCTGCGCCGATTGACGTAACAAGTTTTATGTATTTCGATATGACTTCACATCACGTCAGAGCGGTCATGATTCATCTCACTCGAACCTGTGGACCGGCGGCGCTTGTCGGTTTCTGTCTTTCGCTCGCGGCCTGCGCCACTCCGGTGACGCGACATCCGCTGGCGCCCGCCGAGTTCGGGGCCGTGTCCACGACCAGCGAGATGGAGCGCCGCCTGCCGGAGCCGGGCCCCGTCATCTTCCACCGCGAGGTCTTCGCCTACTGGACCGCCGGGCGCGGGGCCTTCCTGGATCTCGAGGCTCCGGCCAGCGTGGCGGCGGGCGTCGGCCCGGGGGCGGAGAGGGCGACGATCTACGCCTACAGCCTGAAGCATCCGCGGTTCGGCCTGTATCTGGTCGACGCGGGCCTCTCGGACGCCCTGCCGTCGCGGCTCAATCCGGTGATGCGCTATGGCCTGCGCCAGTTGGCTCCAACCGTGGATCAGACGACGGCGCAGTGGATGGCCCGGGAGGGGGCGCCCCGCGGCGTCTTCGTCACCCATCTGCATTTCGACCACATCGCGGGCCTGATCGACCTGCCGTCCGCCACGACGGTCTTCATCGGACCGGGCGAGGCGGAGGAGCGGCACTGGACCAACACACTGCTGGGCAATCCGGCCGATGCGATCCTGCGCGACCTGGGTCCGCTTCAGGTCTGGCGGTTCCGGGCGGATCCGTCCGGCGCCTTCCGGGGAATACTGGATGTCTTCGGTGACGGCTCGGTCTGGGCGCTTTGGACGCCGGGGCACTCTCCGGGCTCGACCAGCTATCTGGTGCGCACGACCGACGGACCCAAGCTGATCGTCGGCGATGCGGTGCACACGCGGCTGGGCTGGGAGCAGGCCCTGCCGCAGGCGGCCATTCCCGGCTTCGACGGAGACCTGTCCGCCGACTCCGCCGCCCGCCTGAAGCGGTTCGCGGAGCGCCATCCCGAGGTCGAGGTCTTCCTCGGCCACCAGCCGTTGGCGGGACAGGAGGAATAGGCGTCATCCCGGTTCCTGCACGAACGGCCACGGGCTGACCGACTTGGACCAGTCGTCGACGGCCGGAGCGCGATCGACGGGAGGGGCCGCGCGTTCGGCGCAGGGGTGACGGTGACAGAGGCGGCAAGCCGGGCCGATGGGGGTGACCTCGGGCGCCGCCAGATCGAGGCCGCGGGCGTGGATCAGGCGACGGGCGTGCTTCAGTTCGCAACCCAGCCCGATGGCCAGGTCGTGCCCCTCGGTGAAGGCGTCCCGGCCCTGTCGCTCGACCGTGCGAGACAGGGTGAACCACCGCTGGCCGTCCGGGGTCTCTATGATCTGGGTGACGATCCGGCCCGGGGTGCGGAAGGCGCTGTGCAGCCGCCAGCGCGGGCAGGCGCCGCCGAAGCGCGAGAACGGGAAGGCGCCCGAAGCGAAACGCTTGGAGATGTTGCCCGCCTGATCGACCCGCATCAGGAAGAAGGGCACGCCCCGAGCCGTGGGGCGGGACAGGGTGGTCAAGCGGTGCGCCGCCTGTTCGAAGCTGACCCCAAATCGCGCTTCCAGCCGGGTGATGTCGTAGCCGTTGGCCTCGGCGGCCGTGTGGAAGGCCGCGTAGGGCATCAGGATGGCGGCGGCCAGGGTGTTGGTCAGGGCGACCTTCAGTACCCGGCGTGTGGCCTCATCCGGCATGCCCGCCGCATCCGCCAAGGCGTTCAGTTCTGCGTCATGTTCCGCCAGCGCCAGCTGGAAGGCGACGGCGAAGGCGCGGGAGGAGGGGCCCAGCGTCTCGGACAAATGCAGCCGCTTGCGGTGCGGGTCGTAGCGGCGCGTCCACTCGACCATCACGTCGTCCGGCAGGGTGCGGACGGTCAGGCCATGGCGCGACAGCAGCCGGGCGCGGGTGCGGGTCTCGAAGGTTTCGCCAAGGGTGTCGGCCTCCAGCGCCGCGGCCAGCGTCTCGCCCAGGGCGTCCAGTTCGGGGAAGTGGTTCTGACGCGCCTGTACATAGTCCCGGACGCGGTCGGCGGGCGTCTCGTCGCCTCCGCCGCCGGCGATGTCGGCTTCGGCCCGGTCGCGGGTGCGTCGGTCGCTGAAGGCGCGGTACAGACGCAGCACCGCATCGGCTACGGCGGGTTGATCTTCGGCCAGCTGGACGATTTCGTGCCGGGGCACCGAAAGGCCGTTGAACACCGGGTCTGCGAAGGCCTCCGACAGCGTCGCCTCGGACGCCGGGCCGCCCGACTGGCCCAGCGCGCGCAGGTCGACGTCATAGGTCTCGGCGAGACGCAGCAGCAGTTGGGCCGAGACGGGTCGCTGGTTGCGCTCGATATGGTTCAGATAGCTGGGTGAAACGCCCAGATCGCCGGCCATGGCCGTCTGGGTCAGGCCCAGATCGCGGCGCAGCCGCTTGAGGCGGCCGCCGAGGAACAGCTTGCGGTCGGCGATGTCCATCGCTGCACGATGTCACAAAATGACTTAACAGCAAGTGTCATATCATGACTAAATGACGCGATGTGTCTCTCTGATGATGTGTTGTTTGTGACTGTTGCGTGTTTCCCTGCTGTGACCCGCCGCGCATCGACGGCCCACTGGACAGAGACCGACCATGACCACTTTCGCCGATCTGGTGCCTTCGCCTTCGGGCCGCTTTGACGGCATCGAGCGCCCCTACACTCCGGAAGACGTCCTGCGCCTTCGCGGTTCGGTGCCGGTCACCCACACCTTGGCCGAGCGTGGCGCCAACCGCCTGTGGGAACTGCTGCACAGCGAGCCCTTCATCAACGCCTTGGGCGCCGTCACCGGCAACCAGGCCATGCAGATGGTTCGCGCGGGCCTGAAGGCCATTTATCTGTCGGGCTGGCAGGTCGCCGCCGACGCCAACACGGCCGGCGCCATGTATCCGGACCAGTCGCTGTATCCGGCCAACGCCGCGCCCGAACTGTGTCGCCGCATCAACCGCACCCTGCAGCGCGCCGACCAGATCGAGCATGCCGAGGGCGGGGCCAAGCGGGACTGGTTCGTGCCGATCGTCGCCGACGCCGAGGCCGGTTTCGGCGGGCCGCTGAACAGCTTCGAGATCATGAAGGCCTTCATCGAGGCGGGCGCCGCGGGCGTCCACTTCGAGGACCAGCTGGCGTCCGAGAAGAAGTGCGGCCACCTGGGCGGCAAGGTCCTGATCCCGACCCAGGCGCATGAGCGCAACCTGATCGCCGCCCGTCTGGCCGCCGACGTCATGGGCACGCCGACCATCACGGTCGCCCGTACAGACGCCGAGAGCGCCCAGTTGATCACCTCCGACGTCGATGAACGCGACCAGCCCTTCATCGACCGCGACAACCGCACCCCCGAGGGCTTCTTCCGGCTGAAGGAGGGCACGGGGCTGGAGCACTGTATCGCGCGGGGCCTCAGCTACGCCAAGATCGCAGACGTGCTGTGGTGGGAGACCTCGCACCCCGATCTGGATGACGCCAAGCGGTTCGCCGAGGCGATTCAGAAGGAACATCCGAACAAGCTGATGGCCTACAACTGCTCGCCGTCCTTCAACTGGAAGGCCAAGCTGGATGACGCGACGATCGCCAAATTCCAGCGCGAGCTGGGGGCCATGGGCTACAAGTTCCAGTTCGTGACGCTGGCGGGCTTCCACAGCCTGAACAACGGCATGTTCGAACTGGCCGATGGCTACCGCGACCGCGGCATGGCGGCCTATTCGGAGCTGCAGCAACGCGAGTTCGCCAACGAGGCCCGCGGCTACACCGCCACCCGTCACCAGCGCGAGGTCGGCACCGGCTACTTCGATCAGGTGGCCACCGTGATCTCGAACGGTCAGTCGTCGACCACGGCGCTGAAGGACTCCACCGAAACCGCGCAGTTCGTCGCGGCCGAATAATCAGGAGAGACCCCAATGGAACCGCTGCAAACCCCCTCGGCCATCATCGACTTCTGCCTGGCCCCGCTGAACCTCGACACCCAGACGGAGGCCGAGCGTGAGGTCCGGCGTCGG
>Ga0247806_10001575_pt1 | contig 11024 bp, 6 predicted proteins | sample UWRJL059202B1_FD_179935 | JGI IMG/M metagenome (GOLD analysis project Ga0247806, IMG submission 179935) | Plant litter microbial communities from Arlington Agricultural Research Station in Wisconsin, United States - UWRJ-L059-202B-1 | ecosystem: Environmental > Terrestrial > Plant litter >... | reverse complement strand
TACAGCGGTTCGAATCCGCTCTCGACCTCCAGATTTATTATAAATTAAAAAAAATAAAGGTTAAGACCATGGCAGTTACCAGATTAAAAAGAAAAGACAGAAAAAATAAAAACACTTCACGTCAAGAAGTTAAAACGTTGAAATTAGCTACAAACCTAGAATTAGGTAGCCGCTCAAGACAATCTACTACAGATCAATTGGCGATCAACAATGCTATTTTAGCTAAACTTTCTGTTCAGGCATAAGTACTGTTTAGAAAAACATTTCGAGAGGCTGTTCTTTAAAGAACAGCCTCTTTTTTTATGCGCAAACTTTCTAAGGCCGTATAATAATTAAGCTTATACAAGTTGTAACCCCACACCTCTCCCCTGTTTTTGTTTAGGCCACCTGGTTTAAACCTTGTTTTTAGATTAAATCAAAAATTCCGTATACCTTAATTAATATTTACATCACATTCCAACCTACATATCGTGTTTTTTGATTAAATTGGCTATAGCAAACCCAAACAACCACTTAATTCGACTATTTGATGAAAAAACTACTCCTTCTTTTCATTATATCTCTGGGTATAATGACTTTTGCCTACGGACAAACCAAGGTAATCAGTGGAAATGTTACTTCAGCCGATGGCAAACCCCTTTCTGGGGTAAGCGTCACGGTAAAGGGAGTAAATTCTAACGGCGCACAAACAAATGCCAGCGGAAACTACCAGATAACGGTTCCAAATAATACCCAGACCCTAGTATTTAGCTATATTTCTTTTGAAACACAAGAAATAGCGGCAAGCACCTCCACCATAAACGTCGTAATGGAAGAAGACAACCAGGACTTATCGGAAGTGGTGGTGGTAGGTTACGGAACCCAGGTCCGAAGAAATGTTACTGGAGCTGTGGCACAGGTAAAATCAAAAGATTTGGAAAACCTGCCGGTGACCAGTTTTGAATCGGCCTTGCAGGGAAAAGCCACAGGTGTGATGATTGCCTCACAAAGTGGAAAACTTGGTCAGGGCATTACCGTTCGCGTAAGGGGCGCCGCATCCGTTACAGCCGGTAGCGAGCCTTTATATGTAGTGGATGGGATTCCCATTACGTCCAATAACTTATCCAGCACCAGCGCAGCAACGAGCCCACTGGCAGATATCAACACCAACGATATCGAATCCATAGAGGTATTGAAAGATGCCTCTGCATCTGCCATTTACGGCGCAAGGGCGTCAAATGGCGTCGTGTTAATCACCACCAAACAGGGTAAATCTGGAAAAACCACCATTAACTTCAATGTTCTGGCAGGGATTAACTCGCCAACAAATCACCGGGAGTTTTTAAATGCGGAACAATATGTTCAATTGATGCGCCGAGCAGGTGCAGGCGCGGCAAATCAGGACTTCTTGTTTGGTGATTATGAAACTTTAGAAGAAGCCCTTGACGACTACAGTACCATCGTTAATAACCGCTTAAGAAGGTATTCTGCAGGTAACGATGATTATCAAACCTATAAGGTTAATTCTGACTGGGAAGCAGCGGCTTTCCAGGATAACCCGCTTACCCAACAATACGACCTGAACTTAACGGGTGGTAGTGAAAAAACAAAGTTTTATATGGGTGGTCAGGTGTTAGATCAGGATGGAATTTTAGTAGGCAATAGCTATAAGCGTTACAGCGGCCGGTTAAATCTTACGCATCAGGCCACCGACTTCATTGAGGTGGGCATGAATTTAAACTTCTCCAACAGCATAAATAACCGCTTATCCAATGACAACGCATTCTCTAACCCCTTGCAGGCCGTTGCCATATCCCCTATTACCCCATTCATTGACCCCAGAACTGGCTTAATCAGCGGCAGTTTACCGGGCGAAGCCTCTAACTTCCCCATTTATTATAACCCCTTTTTAAGCATTGGCAATGCCTTTTATAAGGCAACCGTATACAGAACCATCGGCAAGGCATTTGCCAATGTAAACCTGGCAAAGGGACTGAAGCTTACCGGCGACTTTTCCATCGATAACTTAAACCAGAACGAAGAAAGTTATTACGGATCCTTAACGTTTAGAAATACTGGCACAGCAAACGGTTATGGTGAAAACATCTCTACTTTCGTAATCAATGCCAATACCAGTGGCTTCCTGAGCTATAACACCACCTTTGGTGAAAAAAGCGTTTTTGATGCCGTATTAGGAACAAGTTACCAGAAAGTAACCACCAAATACAGCACCATCGAAGGCTCTGATTTTCCTAGTGATGCCTATAAAAAATTAGGTAGCGCCGCAACCAAAGTCGTGGCAACAAGTAATGAAGACGCATATAGCTTTCTATCTTACTTCTTTCGTACCAATTACAGATACAATGATCGCTACTTGCTTAGCTTCAGTGCCCGCGCTGATGGCTCCTCCCGATTTGGTTCTAACCACCGCTTCGGTATCTTCCCCGCTGGTTCTGTGGGCTGGATCTTATCTGAGGAAAACTTCTTAAAAGGCAGTGAAGCAGTGACCCTCTTAAAATTGAGAGCAAGTTATGGCTTAACTGGAAACGCAGAAATCGGAAACTACTCAGCACGTGGACTGTTTAGTGGAACAGGTGCTTATGGTGGTTTACCCGGACAACTACCCTTCCAAATTGCCAATCCTGAATTAACATGGGAAAAAACTACACAGCTTGATTTGGGTCTGGACTTCGGTATTTTCGAAAACAGAATCTCTGGTTCCTTTGATTACTACAAGAAAAACACCACAGACTTGTTATTGAATGTACCGGTGCCTTATACCACAGGTTTCTCCATCATCACACAAAACTTAGGGGAACTCACAAACTCTGGTTTTGAATTAGGCATCACCACAGAAAACCTCACAGGTGCTTTGAAATGGACGACTACCATTACTGGTGCGGTGAATAAAAATAAAATCACCAACTTAGGTGGACAGGTGTTAAATACAAATGAGATTAATGCTGCCATAGAAGGTCAGCCGATCGGGGTATTTTACCTCCCTGAATATGCAGGTGTTGACCCAGCCAATGGCGATGCTATTTATTACCGCAATACGCCGCTGGCTGATGGAACGGTAGATCGTGAAACAACGAACAACATCAACGACGCGCAAAGGATCTTTGCCGGCAACCCTAACCCGAAGTACATCTTTGGCTTAAACAACAACTTTACGTTCAAAAGCTTTGACCTCGGCATTTTCTTCCAGGGTGTGGAGGGCAATAAAATCTTTAACAGTGGTGGTGCCTATATGAGTGCCAACGGATCAAATGGATACGATAACCAAACGATAGACCAGATGAACTATTGGAATGCACCCGGACAAATTACCGATGTACCTGAACCACGCTTAGGTTATGGTAATGGTGCGGGAAATTCTACCAGGTATTTATCTGATGGCTCTTATATACGCCTAAAGACCCTTACTTTGGGTTACAGCCTGCCAACATCGGTATTGAATAAATTGAAAATAAGCAAATTAAGAGTCTTCGCGTCCGGCCAAAACCTGCTTACCATCACCGGATATGACGGTTGGGACCCTGAAGTAAATGCAGATTATCAAAGCACAAACATCAACCAGGGTGTAGATTTCTATTCGGCACCTCAAGCGCGGGTAATTTCATTTGGTGTAAACATTGGCCTCTAACCTTAAAACAAAAAAGATGAAAACTAAATATCATATCCTAATCATATCCTTGCTCTTCCTCACGTTTTCTGCCTGTAAAAAACCACTGGACATTGATCCGGTAGACACCATTGAACAGGGTGAAGCATTGCTTACTTCTAAAGATGTGGAAGTAGCGCTTATCGGTGCTTATTCTGAACTCGGAAGCACTGATCTATATGGCGGCCGACCCTTCCTGATGGCCGATTTCCTGGCTAATACCAATGCCATTCTGTGGACAGGCACCTATGAAGAGCTAACACAGGTGATTAATAAATCAATATTAAAGACCAATACTTTCGTTAGCAACACCTGGCGTGATGGCTACAGCACCATCAACGATGTGAACAACGTACTTAGCGCTATTGATAAAGTGGATGAAGCCAAACGTGACCGCATCTCCGGGGAAGCTAAGTTCATCAGGGGTTCCGTTTACTTTGACTTGGTGAGGTTATATGGAAAAGCCTACAACGACGGCAACCCCTCCACCAACCTGGGCGTGCCTATCGTGTTAACGCCGACGACCTCGGTAACGGAAGCTAACTACATCAGCCGTGCTACCGTGGAACAAGTGTACCAGCAAGCCATAACAGACCTGACAGAAGCTGAAGCCAGTCTTCCGGAAACTAATGGTTTTTTCGCCACTAAATATGCAGCTGCCGGCATGCTGGCTCGTCTTTACCTGCAAATGGGTAACTACGCCGAAGCTGCTAATGCAGCCAGCCGGGTAATCAGTTCTGGTGAGTATACCCTGGAATCAACCTACCTGCAAGCTTTCCCTGTCGTGCCAGCAGCGGGTAGTCCTGCACAGCCAGGCGGCAATACCGACGAAGATGTGTTTGCCGTTCAGGTAACCAACTTAACTGGGTTCAATAGTTTTAACGAGTTCTACGGCTCGTCAACTTATGGTGGACGTGGTGATGCAGCCATCTCGCCAACATGGATCGATGCCACCTACACAGACGACGATCAACGCAAGAATAGCTTTTACGATGACGGAGATTTATTTACCTCCAAATTTGCCAACCAATATGGAAACGTTTCCATCATCAGGCTTGCAGAAATGTACCTGATCAGGGCAGAAAGCAATGTTCGTTTAGCGCCTGCGGCGCCTATTGGAGGCGAAACGCCCCTAGCCGATTTGCAAGTAGTAAGAAGCAGGGCTGGCTTAAACACCACCACAGCAACACTGGCTGATGTACTGCTGGAACGCAGACGCGAACTGGCCTTTGAGGGTTTTTCGCTGCATGATGCAAAAAGAACTCAAACCAATATCGGGAATATACCATGGAACTCACCCAGGCTGGTTTTACCAATTCCACAACGGGAAATGGACGCCAATAGAAGCCTCGTGCAAAACGAGGGATACTAATAAAAAAGGGTGTTGCTTCATGGAAGCAACACCCTTTTTTATATTATTTTGAATGAGCGATGATTAATGATCTGATCAAAGCCCTTTTATTAATTTACAGCAAGAATTACATCAATTTACAATAAGGTTCACAGAAATAAACAGCAAAGGTTACATTAATTTAAAGCAAGGCTTACAACAAACCTTTACAAATATCTTTAATAATGGCCGGACCTTCGTAAATAAATCCAGTATAGATTTGAACCAGGGAAGCACCTGCCGCTAACTTCTCCTTTGCATCTTCGGCAGAATGAATCCCTCCAACGCCAATGATGGGAAAGGACCCTTTCGAGCGCTCAGATAAATACCTGATCACCTCGGTAGAGCGTTTAGCCAAGGGTTTACCACTTAAACCGCCAGTTTCATTACTTAACTTTTCCGGTGTATATAATCCGTCACGGTCAATCGTTGTATTGGTTGCAATAATTCCAGCAATACCTGTCGTCTGCACAATATCTACGATGTCATTAAGCTGATCGTTAGTTAAATCAGGGGCTATTTTTAATAAGATGGGTCTGCTGATGCTATTTTTATGGTTCCGGTCCTGCAAAGTTTTCAACAGCAACGTTAAAGGCTCTTTTTCCTGCAACTCGCGCAAACCTGGCGTATTAGGCGAACTCACATTGACAACAAAATAATCTACCACATCAAACAAGCGGTCAAAACACTTGATGTAGTCATCAACAGCCTCTTCATTAGGCGTATTCTTGTTTTTACCAATATTTCCACCAACCACTAAGGTTGGGTCTTTTCGCTTCAATAAACGCAGTCGTTCTGCCAGGGTATCTACCCCTTTATTGTTAAAACCCATCCGGTTAATGATGGCCTTATCATCCTGCAAACGAAACATTCGCGGTTTATCATTACCGGGTTGTGGCAAGGGTGTTACCGTGCCCACTTCTATAAATCCAAAACCAAGATTGCTCAGGGCCTCGATGTATTCGCCATTTTTGTCGAATCCTGCCGCCAAACCCACGGGGTTTTTAAACTTGATTCCGAAAACCTCACGCTCTAATCCTTTGATGTTTACACCGAAACTACTCCTTAAAATGGTCTTCCCAAAGGGGAAAAAGTCGTTAAACCATTTTAATCTCTGCACCACAAAGTGATGCACGTTTTCAGGATCAAACTGGAAAAAGATAGGTTTAATAAAGCGATACATTTTGCGAAGATAGGAACGATTTAACCGATCACAAAGTACATCGACCAACTTTTACGATAAATACTAATTTTCTTACGTATGTACAACAATAAAATGCAGGTAAAAAACGTATTTTTGCAGCCACATGATTTCAATAAACGACTTAACTTTCCTTATAGGCTCCAGAGCTTTATATGATGAAGCAAACTGGCATATTAAACCTGGTGACAGAGTTGGCCTGATTGGGGCTAACGGAACTGGAAAATCCACCCTGTTAAAAATAATTGTCGGAGAATATGCGCCCTCTTCGGGCTCCATCTCCATGTCTAAAGAACTTAAAATTGGTTACTTAAATCAGGATCTTCTTTCTTACGACTCCCACCACCCCATTTTACATGTGGCCATGGAAGCCTTTGAACGTCAAAATCAATTACATGATGAAATAGAAGAGTTACTAAAGAAAATAGAAACTGACTATTCTGAAGATGTACTTTATAAATTAAGCGACAAACAACAAGAGTTTGAAGCCTTAGACGGTTACAACATCGAATACCGTGCTAACGAGATCCTTGCAGGTCTTGGTTTTAGCACCGCAGATCAGAAACGCCCCTTGGATACTTTCTCCGGAGGTTGGAGAATGCGTGTGATGTTGGCCAAAATCCTTTTACAAACACCAGATATCCTGTTACTGGATGAGCCAACCAATCACATGGATTTACCTTCCATTAAATGGTTAGAAACTTATTTAATGAGTTTTGAAGGCGCCATTGTAATCGTATCTCACGATAGGTATTTCCTTGATAAAGTAGTAAACCGTATTGTAGAATCCAGAAAAGGGAAATTGACAGCCTACGCTGGAAATTATACCTTCTATGTAGAGGAAAAAGGTTTACGCGGAGAAATCCAAAAAGGAGAGTTTAAAAACCAACAGGCTAAAATCAAACAGGAAGAACGCCTGATTGAACGTTTCCGTGCTAAAGCCAGTAAGGCAAAAATGGCACAGTCGCGCATGAAAGCCCTGGATAAATTGGACCGTGTAGAAGATGTGGATGATGATAATCCGACGGTAAACTTCAGTTTCAAATTTACCAAACCATCCGGCCGCCACGTGGTCCGCATAGAAAACGCCAATAAAAGCTATCCAAATATCGAAATCCTTGAAAATGCCGAGGCGGTTATCGAAAAAGGTGATAAAATCGCTTTAATCGGTGCCAACGGTAAAGGTAAATCTACACTATTGCGGATTGTTGCCGGCGTAGAGGGCTTTGACGGATTGTGTGAGACGGGACATAATGTAACCACCACTTTCTTTGCACAGCACCAGCTGGAGTCTTTACACCTGAGTAACAGTATCCTCGAAGAGATGCAGGCTTTTGCACCTAAACATACCGATACAGAAATCCGCTCCATATTGGGCTGTTTCCTATTTACCGGTGATGATGTGTTCAAAAAGATCCGTGTATTATCCGGAGGAGAAAAATCTCGTGTGGCTTTAGCGAAATCATTAACCACCGATTCCAACTTCCTGATTCTCGATGAGCCTACCAATCACTTGGACATACAATCAGTAAATATCCTGATCCAGGCCTTGAAACAATACGAAGGTACTTTCATTGCCGTATCCCATGATCGTTATTTCCTGGATAATGTAGCCAACAAAATCTGGTTCATCGAAGATAAAAAGATCAAACAATACCCTGGTACTTATGCGGAATACGAAGAATGGAACAGCAAAAGACCGCCTGCTCCTGCTACCAACATCCCATACAAAGCAGATAAAGAAACCAAGCCTAAAGTAGAAGAGAAAAAAGCGGCACCCAATGCGCAGCAGCAGTTAAAAAAACTGAACGATCAGCTACAAAAAGCAGAAACTCAAATCTCTGAACAGGAAGCAATCGTGAAAGCGATAGAAGTTGAACTGGCAGACGACAATATTTATAGCGACCAGACGAAACTGGCCGAAGTGAATAAAAGATACCTGGCAGCAAAAAAATCACTGGACGCAGTACAACTGGCCTGGGAAGAACTTGCCGCTGAAATCATGGAAATAGAAGGCTAATGCCTAAGCAGTGGAGATTGCTCTTTTTACTAGTGTTTTGTACACCTCCGGCCTTTGCTCAACAAAGCGCCTTTACTTACGATAGCCAGGTTTACCAACCTCAAATCAAAACTGTACAAGCTTATAACACCCAAAAAGAGCAGTCTCTACCTGTTATTGCCCTTCATGCTAAGGAGCAGCTGTTGTTTACCTTCGACGACCTCGAGGGCGGCAGCAAGAACTATGCTTATGTAGTGGAACATTGTACGGCCGACTGGAAACCATCCGGCCTTTCTACCTTGGATTACGTCACTTCTTTTGCCGGCGACCGCCTGCAGGACTATGAATATGCCTCGGGCACACTCCAGAACTATACCCATTACCGCCTCCAATTACCCAATGAGCAGGTGCAATTCAAACTTTCCGGCAATTACCTGCTGAAGGTTTATGAGGATGGGAAGCAGAAAATTCCCGTAATCTCTCAACGTTTTTATGTGGTCAACAACCTCGTTGGCCTGACCATTGATGTTACCACTGCGCCAGATGTGAAGCAGCGTTATACCCACCAGAAGGTTAATTTTAGCATCGCTACCAACCGTTTACGGATTCAAAACCCTAATACCGATCTTAAAACAGTGGTGATGCAAAACGCAAACCCATTAACGACCAATTATAACAGCAAACCATCGTTTGTAAAACCTGATTTGATTCAATACAGTGATCTGAAGACTAATATCTTCGAGGCTGGAAACGAGTTCAGGAAACTTGACCTCCGCAACCTGCGGGCAGCGCAAAACAAGTTGCAGGATAAAAGCAGGAATGAGCAAACATACAGCACCCAGTTTGATGAGAATGGCAATTTCTACATTAGAAATATGGAAGGCAGGCTTGCCGAAACCGAAAGCGACTATGTTAAGGTAGCTATACAATTTGACGCACCCGGCCCGCTGGAACCTGGCGATATATACATCATTGGCCGCTTTAACAACTATGCGCTCAACGATCAAAGTAAACTTACTTATAACGTTTCGGCCAAAGCTCAGGAAGGCAGCCTGTACTTAAAACAAGGCTTATACGATTACCAGTACGTGTTTAAGAACAGCAAAACCGGTGCACTCGAGAAAACCCTGCTGGAAGGCAGCTACTTCGAAACCACCAATGCCTACCAGGTATTTGTTTATTACCGTAAACCAGGCAGCCGATGGGATGAGCTGGTCGGTTATTTAAGCACCCAGACCGACACACTGCCCCCTAAACAATAGAATTCGGCCCAGCCATCTTCATCAACCACAATTTCGTCTTTTCTTTTGCCCATGGCATCAACAAAGGTTTTGCCGGCATGTCTCATGCCCATTTCCATTTTTTTATGCCCTTCCGCGCTGTTACTCATCACAACAGCCAGTCCAGATCCTGGCTTATCGTCCTCGCCTTCGCGGGTCCAGCCAATACAATTCGGATGGTCGAGGAAATCCCGCTGTATACCGTAACTTTTATCTCTTCTGATGGCACACAGGTCCGGCAATTCATTCAATGGAACCAATTCAACAGAAACATCAGCACCTTCATCATTTTTATCCTCATATTTTCCGCCATAGAGATCCGGGTAAAAAACACAAGGGATGCCCTGCTCCCTCAATAAAATCAAGGCGTAAGCTAAAGGCCTGAACCAGTACTCTACATAGGCCGCTAAAGCTTGCAGCGGTTGTGTATCGTGGTTATCAACAAAGGTAACAGACAACTCGGGATGAATTTGTACCAGCGTATCCTGAAATATCGCACTTAAATTATACTCATTGCCCTGTAAACTTGCCTGGTAAAGGTTGTGGTGCAATAGCGTGTCAAAAAGCTGTGTACGCCCCTCGGTAAGGGCAACATAACTTTCCAGCTCTGCTACATTATCTACAATCCAGTTCTCCGCCACAAAAAAGAAATCACGTTTAAAAGTGTGTCTCATGTGGTCTATCCACTCATTCAGAAAGTCGTGAGCAATATGTTTAACGGCATCCAACCGGAAACCATCCATCTTACAGGTCGTATAATACCATTCGCCCCATCGTTTCAGCTCTTCCCTTACTGCAGGATTTCTGGTTTCGATATCATTAAACATCAGGTAATCATAATTGCCCATCTCAGCCGAAGGTACATCTTCCCACATCTCGCCATATTCATTCTGTATAGAATATATGGCGTCTTGCTTAAGGTTTTCAGCACGGTCCACGCCACTGAAACAATGGTGATCCCACATAAAATCAGAGTATTTTCCTGCCCTACCGGGGAAAGTAAATTTTGTCCAGGCATCAATGTCCATTACTTCGGAAGTGAACTCCTCCCGGTTCTCCGAATCAACCGTTCGAACGCCTATTGTTTCCAGTTCATCGCCACCTGCTTTATGGTTAAATACCACGTCCGCAATCACCGATACGCCATTTTTCTGCAAAGTGGCAATGGCATTCAGGTAGCTTTTCTTGCTTCCGTATTTGGTTTCTACCGTGTTTTTTTGATCAAACTCTCCCAGATCATAGAGGTCATAACAATCGTAACCAACAGAATCCTGGCCTGAAGTAGCCTTGTATGCCGGAGGTAGCCATACGTCTGTTATTCCCAATTCAGAAATGTGTTTTGCTTCTTGTGTTACTTTCTCCCAAAGCAGTTGTTGATCATTGTAATACCAGTGGAAAAACTGGATAAGTAGGCGGTTGGTCATATAGATGTTGTACCTTTTTATGCTAAAACTTTATACATAACCAAAAATTGCTCAATTTGTTTAATTTTGTCGCTCTATGGACAAATT
>Ga0247806_10001572_pt1 | contig 11034 bp, 7 predicted proteins | sample UWRJL059202B1_FD_179935 | JGI IMG/M metagenome (GOLD analysis project Ga0247806, IMG submission 179935) | Plant litter microbial communities from Arlington Agricultural Research Station in Wisconsin, United States - UWRJ-L059-202B-1 | ecosystem: Environmental > Terrestrial > Plant litter >... | reverse complement strand
TGTTCGGAGATCGTGACATGCTCAACTTCAGCTCCGGCGCACCGGTCTACAGCAATGCTGCTTTCGTGAATAATAGCTTCACCGGTTACGGAGCAGAGTGCGTCGTTTCGCAATCGATGCCAGACGGATCACTGCTGTTCTTTACCGACGGAGACAGATTTTGGGATGGAAATCACCAGCTCTTAACTACTACAGCAGGAGGAAGTGCCAGCTCCGCAATGGGTGCGATGAGTATTCCTGCTCCGGGCAACCCGAACCAGTTCTACGTCATCTTTACAAACTACGTAGGACCTGCGCAGTATCGTATCGTGACGAACCTCGGAGGCGGGAATGTATCTCTCGGACCGCTGACGCCACTGCCTGACAATCCTGCGCTCGGTCCTGTGGGTTCAACGGGAGAAGGAATAACTGCGGTTGCTTCCTGTAACGACAATTACTGGATCATCGTAAAAGGCGGACGCTCGACAGGTCCGTGGAAACTGATCAGTTATGAGCTTTCACCTGCGGGCATCGCCATTCACAGCGAAATTCCGTTCACGGAAATTTCACGCTATACGACCATTGAAGCATCGCCAAACGGCAAGCGCATCGCTGTTTCTTCACAGGCAGGCATGAACCGTCTTGTTACGTTCGACTTCGATCCGTATACAGGGACATTTAGCAATGAGTACATACTTTCTACCCAGACAGAAATGAACGCGTGGCCTTTTGGTCTTTCTTTCAGCAACAACTCGAATCTGTTGTATGCTTATTATCAGGATTATTCACAAATTGTGCAATTCAACATGGCTGTTCCGGTGCCTTCTGCAACCCGACGCATCATTGCCAATTTGACGGGATCAGGTGGACAGCGCACGTCGCTCCAACGCGGACCGGACAACAAGACCTATGTGCTGCGCAACGGCTCAAGACAGCTCGGTGTTATTCATGCTTCGGACAATGTAGCCACAGAGGCACAGCCGAATGCCTGTCAATATACCGATTATGGGCCAACTCTGCTAAATACGACGCCTTACAATTCTTTGCCGAACATGATCGACGCGAAGGACGGCAGTGTGTTCCCGGCGGAGATTACGTATACGATCACAGGCTGCTCGAACTACCAGTTCTTTGCGAATGTCTGCGGCGCGACTTACGAATGGAACTTCGGAGATCCTGCATCGGGTGCTGCGAATACCTCTACGTTGCGCGATCCGTCGCATACCTTTATTGCGGGCGGCGATCCAAACCGAACTGTAACAGTCACAGCGGGCGGTGTGACTTACACGGTCAACATCCGTCTCGGCATGGAAGCAGCTTATTCCGGTCAATATAACATCTGCCTGGAAACGCAGCCGGTCGGAAGCTATTCGATGGAGGTTGCTGCGGGCAATTCGATCGAATGGACTGTTGTTGGCGGAACGATCATCGGCCTTGCGAACCAGTCTGATGCCACTGTTTTATGGAACACAATCGCAGGATCTTATGTAACAGGCCATGTATCCAATCCTGCAACGGGCTGTACGGCAACAGTTACTTTCATGATCAGTGATGGCTGTCAGCCGGAACCTTCCTGCAAATGCGACCTGAAACCGGTGTTCAGCTATGAGCTCGACGATAAAACCTGTACATATCATTTTACCGGTGACTTCGGTGGTGACAAATGTCTGAAGGATGTAACTTATACGTGGTATTTTGGAGATGGTACTATGTATGTGGGCCAGAACCCGAATCCATCACATCAGTTCGCTGCGAATGGTGTCTACAACGCATGCCTGTTCGTGACAGCGAACAACGGCAAGGATACTTGTTATGCGCGCTATTGCCTGGATATCCCGGTAGATTGCAACCGCGCGGAGTGTGAATGCCACATGCGTCCTGATTTTAGTCCGATGATAGATACGAAGACCTGCCACGTCACCTTTGATGTACGCCTCAATGGTGAAGCGTGTCTGCGGGATGTTTCCTACCGCTGGGATTATGGAGACGGTACGTATGCTGTCGGCCTCGGAGGAGTCCATGTGTATACATCACCGGGCACTTATTTGGTTTGTCTGACCGTACGCGCAAGCAACGGGGAGACTTACTGCGAAGAAACTATTTGTCGTGAAGTGACCGTGAATTGCAGGGGAGAAGCCTGCTCCTGTAACGTGAAGCCATCTATGAAGTTGGTGAAGGATGGCTGCACATATACCTTTACCGGAGTTTCCGGAACGACGTGCTCGAACATCCTTGCCTACAACTGGTACATCAACGGTTCCGGTCCTGTAACGACACAGCAGCTCATCTATACTTTCCAGGAGGAAGGGAGCTATAACATCTGTCTGCAGGTCGTTGCGATGGGCAGCGACGGCGAGATGTGTCACAAACAGGTTTGCGGCAAGCTGACGATCAAAGGCTGTGGCGACAAAAAATCGATGGAGTTTGTCGACGAAGATGGACTCGCAGTTGAGATTTTCCCAAATCCAACGGCTGGGGAGCTATTCGTCAGGTTTGAGATGGCTGCATCTGGCCCTGTCGATGTGACTGTACACAGTCTCGACGGTAGACTGCTGCTCAGCGAAACGCGCTTCATCGAAGCAGGTGACCGCGAGCTACAGCTGAACTTGCCTGAGCATGCAGCGAATGGCCTTGTGCTCATAGAGTTGCAGATGGGTGGAAAAAAGATCATGAAAAAGATCTTGATCGAAAAACAGTAAGTAGTTTTTATAGTATATATAGAAGGCCCGTTGTGATGAATATTGCAGCGGGCTTTTGAATTACTGCCATTCGAAAATAAATGTTTCATAGCGATTTTCTGCCTTTGGAGGGCTACCTTGGGCGATTCGTCTTATCGGCATATTTCGATATTACTTCAGGTCGGCCTCGACGATGGAAATGTCTATCTAAGATGCGTATGCAAACAGATCCTTCAGCTTAGCAGATTGTTCACTTGGTGAAAGGTATACTTTTCAAGTTCGCCGGAACTTCTCCATATCGCCATATGACGAAATACTGATATAGCTGAAACAATTCCCGTCTCAGGCAATCATACCTTAAAGAACCTTAAACTGAAAAAATCAGCGGAGTGCCCACCAACGCCAGGAGGTATTTTAAGAACTCCAAACGAATTTGCAGCAAAGCGCTCACGAAGAATGCGGTACTTTCTGACGCCCGAATTTAAGACTCTCGTATGTTTTTCCTAAATTTGCACCTTTCAATACAATATGTCGGATACTAGATACAATTTAAGAGGCGTCTCTGCCGGAAAAGAAGATGTTCACCAGGCGATCAAAAACGTAGACAAAGGGCTTTTTCCTCAGGCTTTCTGTAAGATTGTGCCCGATTACCTGTCGGGAGACGAAGATTATTGTATCGTCATGCATGCCGACGGCGCGGGAACGAAATCTTCCCTGGCCTGGATGTACTGGAAAGAAACCGGCGATTTATCCGTCTGGAAAGGCATTGCACAGGATGCACTGATCATGAATATCGATGACCTGTTGTGCGTCGGTGCGACAGATAAAATTCTGTTGTCGTCGACCATTGGACGAAACAAAAACCTCGTGCCGGGTGAAGTGATCTCTGCGATCATCAACGGAACGGAAGAATTGCTTGAAGAACTGCGTTCACAAGGAATTGGTATCTTTTCCACCGGTGGAGAAACAGCGGATGTCGGCGACCTCGTACGTACATTGATTGTGGATTCTACAGTCGTTTGCCGCATGAAGCGCAGCGATGTCATCTCGAACCACAACATCTGTCCGGGAGATGTGATCGTCGGTTTGGCTTCTGCCGGACAGGCCACCTATGAAAAATCCTACAATGGCGGTATGGGCAGCAATGGATTGACATCTGCAAGACACGATGTCTTCAACCACACATTGGCTGCAAAATATCCGGAAAGCTTTGATCCATCCGTACCGGAAGACCTCGTTTATTCAGGCTCTTTCAACCTCACGGATGCCGTAGAAGGCGCGCCGGTTAATGCGGGTCAGCTCGTGCTTTCGCCAACGCGTACCTATGCGCCGATCATCAAGCAGATCCTCGACAAGCACAGAAATGAAATTCACGGCATGGTGCATTGCAGCGGTGGTGCACAAACCAAAGTGCTGCATTTCGTCAATGACGTACATGTCATCAAAAATAACCTGTTCGACGTTCCGCCATTGTTTCGCACGATCCAGCAGGAATCGGGAACAGACTGGCAGGAGATGTACAAAGTCTTCAACATGGGACACCGCATGGAGTTGTACGTGCCGGAGCACCTCGCCCCTTCAGTCATCGCAATCTCCGAATCATTCGGCGTACCGGCACAGGTCGTGGGCCGCGTGGAAGAATACACAGGCAAAAATTAACCATTCAATCGGAATTCGGCGAGTTCGTTTATTAATACAGTATGCAGGATCTATTAAAGAAATTAGAAGCAATTCAATACAGGTTTATAGAAGTTGGAACCCTGATCGTCGATCCGGATATCATTTCCGACATGGACCGCTATGTGCGGCTGAACAAGGAGTACCGCGACCTCGAAGAGATCGTGGGTGTTTATCTCGACTATAAAAATGTATTGGACAACCTGAAAAGCGCCCGCGAAATGCTGGCCGCAGAACAGGATCCTGAGATGCGTGAAATGGCGAAGCTCGAGATCGATGAGCTGGAGCACAAACGTCCCGACCTCGAGGAAAAGATCAAAGTACTTTTGATTCCGAAAGATCCGGAAGACGATAAAAATGCGATCATGGAGCTCCGCGCCGGAACCGGTGGAGATGAAGCCTGCATCTTCGTGGAGGACTGTTTCCGCATGTACACGCTGTACTTCAAGGAAATGGGCTGGAATTATGAAATACTGAACTCCAACGAAGGCGGTACGAAAGGATTTAAAGAGATCTCGATGGAAGTCGAGGGCGCAGGCATCTATGGTATGTTGAAGTTCGAATCCGGCGTACACCGCGTACAGCGTGTTCCCGAGACAGAATCCCAGGGTCGTGTGCACACCTCTGCCATCACGATTGCTGTGTTGCCTGAAGCCGAAGAAGTGGATTTTGAGCTGAACATGACCGATGTGCGCCGCGATACGTTCCGCGCGTCCGGAGCGGGTGGACAGCACGTCAACAAGACGGAGTCCGCGATCCGTCTGACACACTTGCCTACAGGATTGGTGGTCGAATGTCAGGACGGCCGTTCCCAGCACAAAAACCTTGAAAAAGCGATCTCCGTACTGCGTTCAAGATTGTACCAGCGCGAGCTTGATCGTTTGCATGAAGAGCGCGCGGCACAAAGGAAAACCCTCGTTTCCACGGGCGACCGCTCCGCGAAGATCAGAACGTATAACTATCCGCAGGGAAGAATTACCGACCACCGCATCAACAAAACAATGTACAACCTCGGGCCGTTCATGAACGGAGATATCCAGGAAATGATCGATTCATTGAAAATGGCGGAAAACGCAGAACGCATGAAAGGACAGGAAAATTAACTCCCTGTTAATGAATACGGGTTCATGTGAATATACCGTGAAGATCAACGAATAAATTAAGCAGTAGCGAAATAATTTCCGTTTATCCGCGTTTTCGGTACGCTCACAATTTTTAACAGCAGGGTTTCGTTCATCATCGACAACTTTGCAGCAAAAAAAATAACCATGTTCAGAAGTTTGCTTCTTTTAACTGCGTTGATGTTCATCGGACATCGCGTTACCGCACAAACTAAATACACGCTCAGCGGGACCATTAAGGACCAGGCCAAAGGCGAAGAGCTGATTGGCGCCATGATCAAGGTGAAAGGACAGAACCTCGGTGCTTTCACGAATGAATATGGATTCTTCTCCCTGACAATCCCGGAAGGTACTTATACGTTGGTGTTCTCTGCGCCGGGTTACGTTCCGCAGGAACAGGAGCTCGTGCTTTCCAAGAATGAGCAGTTCGACATCCAGTTGCTGATGCAGGGTGGTGCTGAAAAGGGAAAAGAGCTCGAAACCGTAAAGATCTCGGCAACGCGCCAGGATGCGAATGTCAAGGAAGCCGTGATGGGCGTTGAAAAGCTCGATCCGCGCGAATTGTCGAAAATCCCGGTGCTCCTGGGTGAAAAAGACCTGATCAAAACCATGCAGCTTTTACCGGGTGTAAAAAGCGCCGGGGAAGGAAATGCAGGTTATTATGTCCGTGGGGGCGGGGCCGATCAAAACCTGATCCTGCTCGATGAAGCGCCTGTTTACAATGCTTCGCACTTACTCGGATTCTTCTCTACCTTCAACTCGGATGCGATCAAGGACGCAACGCTCTACAAAGGAAACCAGCCGTCTAACTTCGGCGGACGTTTGTCTTCTGTGCTCGACATCAAAATGAACGAAGGAAATAACAAACGCTACAACGTCAGCGGTGGACTCGGATTGATCTCTTCGAAACTGAACGTCGAAGGACCCATCGTGAAAGATAAATCTTCGTTCCTGATTACCGGACGAAGAACTTACGCAGACATCTTCCTGAAAGCATCGAATGAATTCAAGGACAACAAGTTATTCTTCTATGACCTGAATGCGAAAGTGAACTACAGGTTGAGCAAAAAAGACCGTCTCTTCCTGTCCGGCTATTTTGGGCGCGACAAACTCGGCTTCGCCAATACATTTGGCATCGACTGGGGGAATGCAACCGGAACAGCGCGCTGGAATCACCTCGTGAATGACAAGATGTTCTCCAATACCTCTTTCATCTTCAGCTCCTACGATTACAAGATCTCCATCAAGGCAGGTGATGTCGATTTCGACATCAAGTCCAAGATCCGTGACTTCAACCTGAAGCAGGAATTCCAGTACTTCGCAAATACACGCAACAAAATCCGTTTCGGGGTCAATGCGATTCACCACACGATCACGCCGGGCGAGATCCAATCCAACGGCGGAGCCGGAGTCAACAGCATGAGACTCGAACCGGTACGCTCACTCGAATCTGCGGTTTTCATCACGAACGACTGGGCGGCGACGGACAAGATCAATATTTCTTACGGTGCCCGCCTGAGCGGATTCACACTCCTCGGAAACGGAACGGATTCATACACCTACAATGAAAATGGTTCTGTGGCAAGCACAACGGTTTACAAAACGAACGAGCTCGTAAAAACCTACTGGAACCTCGAGCCACGCTTGTCGATGAGCTATAACTACAATAAGAATGCATCCGTAAAAGCAGCTTATGCACGCAACGCGCAATACCTGCACCTGATCTCGAATTCCACTTCGTCATCGCCAACAGATTTGTGGTTAGCGACCAGCTTAAATACGAAGCCGGAGCTGGCAGACCAGGTTTCTGTTGGCTGGTTCAAAAACTTCAGGGAGAACCAGTACGAATTCAACGTCGAAACATACTACAAAAGCTTGTCCAACCAGATCGATTACCGCAATGGTGGCAATACACAGGCCAGCGAAAAGCTTGAGGGCGAATTGCTCTACGGAGTGGGACGCGCCTATGGTGTCGAAGTGATCCTGAAAAAGAAAACCGGTAAATTCACTGGTTGGATTGGCTACACGCTATCGCGCACGGAGCGTAAGATTGACGGCATCAACGACAACAACTGGTACGTCGCAAAGCAGGACCGCACACACGATATTTCAATCGTCGGGATTTACGACATCAACCCGAAATTGTCGGTTTCTGCCCTGTTTGTTTACTATACCGGAAATGCGGTTACTTTCCCATCGGGGAAATACGAAGTGAACGGCGAGACACAGTTCCTTTACACAGAAAGAAATGGCTACCGCATGCCGGATTACCACCGACTCGACCTCGGCGTCACCTGGATCAGGAGAAACACGGAGAAGTTTGAGAGCAGCTGGAATTTCTCGCTCTACAATGCTTACGGCCGTGAGAATGCCTACCAGATCAACTTCCGCCAGAACGAGGACAACCCAAACAAAACGGAAGCAGTACAAATCACTTTGTTCCGTTGGATCCCGGCGGTTACTTACAACTTTAAATTCAAATAAGCATGAAAGCAATCCAGTTCAAACCAACAGTTTTAGGAGCACTGCTCTTGCTTACACTGATTTTTACAGCCTGTTCGAAAGTCATCGATGTCGACCTGAACTCAGCCGATCCGCAATACGTTGTGGAAGGCGCCGTGACGAAAGGCGAGACCGTGCACCGCATTGCGATCACGCGCACGCTGAACTTCGATGAGGTAGGGCCATTTCCGACCGTCAATAATGCAGTCGTGACGATTTCCGATGATGCAGGGAACTCTGAAGTGCTGACGCTCGTGGAACCAGGCATCTATGCAACAGCCAATCTGCTCGGTGTTGAAGGCAGAATCTATACGATCACCGTTTCCGTCGATGGAAAAGTATTTACGGCGCAAAGCACAATGCCAGTGCAGGTGCCTTATACAGAATTAACTGTTTTTCCGGTTGTTTTTGGTTCGGACACGATCAATACACTGATTCCCCAACGGGTCGATCCGGCGGGCATTGCGAACTATTACCAGTTCAATACATACCAGAACGGCGAACGCCTGGAAGGCATCCAGATCCAGGACGATGAATTTTCGGATGGCCAGGAGCAGTTGCAGCCGCTTTTCCTCGGTGAATTTGAAACAGGGGATACAGCAACTGTAACGATGTTCTGCATCGATAAGCCGGTCTTCAAGTATTTCTTTTCACTCGATGCGAGCAACAGCGGTAATTCCTCTGCACCTGCGAATCCCGTGTCCAACTTCGGTAAAGCGTGCCTTGGGTATTTTTCCGCAAGAACAAGCGAAACGCACAGCGTGGTCATTCCCTGATGGGATTGACGACGATGCTTGCTGTTGTTCTGTGTATTATGCTTAACTTTACGCCTTCATTTTAAAAGAAGCACGCCGCATGACCCGTCAGGAACTTGTTGAACAGATCAACCTCAAACAATCTTTTTTATGTGTTGGGCTCGATACCGACCTGGAAAAGATCCCGGCCCATTTACTGGACACGGAAGACCCGGTTTTTGAATTCAACAAGGCGATCATTGATGCCACGAAGGATTATTGTGTCGCTTACAAGCCGAACATCGCTTTCTACGAATGTCTTGGCACGAAAGGCTGGGAATCGCTGAAAAAGACGCTGGACTATATCCCGAAAAATATCTTTACGATTGCAGATGCGAAACGCGGGGACATCGGCAATACGTCGACCTATTATGCGCGCACGTTCTTCGAGTACCTCGATTTCGATGCGGTAACGATTGCGCCTTACATGGGCGAGGACAGCATCACGCCGTTCCTTGCATTTGAAGGTAAATGGGTGATCGTGCTCGCGCTGACCTCCAACAAAGGGGCGTTGGATTTCCAGTTCATGACTGATTCGAAAGGCGAGGAGCTCTATAAAAAAGTATTGCGCAAATCCTCGAAATGGGGAACACCGGATAACCTGATGTATGTCGTGGGTGCCACGCGCGCGGAAGGCATCGGCGAAGTGCGTAAGATCGTTCCCGACAATTTTTTCCTCGTGCCGGGAGTCGGCGCGCAGGGCGGAAGCCTGGAAGATGTTGCGAAATATGGTTGGAACCAGGATTGTGGCCTGTTGGTCAATTCGTCCCGCGCGATCATTTATGCTTCTTCCGGAACAGATTTCGCAGCCAGTGCCGAAGCGGAAGCCCAAAAGCTCCAGCAGCAGATGGCAGCCATCCTGGCCGCACGCTAAACAATCGGAAGCCTGATTTTTGCAGTTTCAATTCCCTTTCCGGAATTTTACTTTATTTTTGTGCGATAAAACGGATTCAGCATATGCGCCGTGAACAAAAAGCCGCTGTTGGTCAGCGAAAACTTGTTCACCGATCAAAAACACAAGCATGGTCGACCACTTTGAAAAATGGATTATTTATATCAGTACACCGCTTTTTACTGTACTGATACTCGGAGAAGTCCTGTTGAGCCACTGGCACGAAAGGAAACAATATACGCTCGCAGATACCGCTACGAATGTCATGCTCATGGTCAGCAACATGGGTGTAGACGTACTCATGCGCAGCATCAGTCTTATCGCTTTGATCTTTGCTTACGATCACCGTTTCATCACGCTCGACAACACGACCTGGTGGTACTGGACACTCCTTTTTTTCCTCGAAGATTTTATTTTTTACTGGCTGCACCGCATGGACCACACGATCCGTTTGCTGTGGGCGATCCACGTCACGCATCATTCTTCGGAAAGGTTCAACCTCAGTACCGGTTTCCGTTCGTCCGTCTTTCAGCCGCTGTACCGCTTCATCTGGTTTTTACCGCTTACGTTCTGCGGATTCAGGGCTTTCGATATTTTCATCATGTATTCGATCACGCAGATCTACGGCATCCTCGTGCATACGCGGGAAATCGATAAAATGGGCTTTCTCGAGAAAATCCTCGTGACGCCTTCGCACCACCGTGTACACCACGCCTCCAATGTGCAGTACCTCGACAAAAACATGGGTATGATCCTGATCGTCTGGGACAAATTGTTCAAGACCTTTGAGGCAGAGCAAAGCGACATCGAGATCCAGTTTGGCATTTATGAGAAAACCGTAGGCGGCAATCCGCTGAAAGTCATTTTTCACGAATGGGCAGCGATCTGGGACGATGTCCGTCATACAAAAGGCATCCGCAACAAGCTGAACTACATGCTGAGGCCACCGGGATGGAGTCACGACGGCAGTCGCAAAACCTCTAAACAATTGCGCGAGGACCTGAAATCAGAATGATTTCTATCCTTATCTTTGCCGCATGGAAATCAACAAGCAACTCCGCGAATCGCTGGCACAAACCATCCGCGCTTACCATCAAAAAGGCTGGTCGCCGGCCACTTCCACGAATTATTCCTTCCGCGAAAGTGCTGAAGCACAGGAGATGTATGTTTCCCGCTCCGGCATCGATAAATCTGCTTTCCTGCCGGAAGATTTCATGGCAGTCGATCTCGCCGGAAAACCAACCCCTGCTTATGCAGAGATCCGCCCATCCGCAGAAACACTGATCCACGGTGTGCTCTACGAAATGTTTCCGGAAACAACAGTCATTCTCCACAGTCATTCGGTCTATGCCGTGCTGATGTCGCAAAAACACGAGCAGGAAATCAGGTTC
>Ga0247806_10001571_pt1 | contig 11042 bp, 10 predicted proteins | sample UWRJL059202B1_FD_179935 | JGI IMG/M metagenome (GOLD analysis project Ga0247806, IMG submission 179935) | Plant litter microbial communities from Arlington Agricultural Research Station in Wisconsin, United States - UWRJ-L059-202B-1 | ecosystem: Environmental > Terrestrial > Plant litter >... | reverse complement strand
CCGCCTTGCGGAAGCGCTCGACCACCGACAGCAATTGCGCCGCCGAAAGCCCGAACTTGGACTTCTCGCCACCGGTATCGGCCCACTTGCTCGATGCCAGGGAAGACAGCCGCACACGCAGGCCAACCTGTGGAGCAACCTTGAGTTCGGCGGCTTCTTCGATCACCAGCTCAACTTCGGATTCTTTCTCGATCACGATGAACACGTTGTGACCCAGCTTCTGGCCCATGAGCGCCAGACGGATGAATTCACGGTCCTTGTAACCGTTGCAGACGATGGTGCCGCCTTTTGGAGCAAGCGCCAGCACGGCCATCAACTCGGGTTTGGAACCGGCTTCCAGACCGATGGAAACGTTTTGCGTGGCGATGATGTTCTCGACCACTGCTTCCTGCTGGTTGACCTTGATCGGGTACAGCGCGGTGTAGACGCTCTGGTATTCCAGGCGCGCAATGTTGCTGTCGAATGCACCGGTCAGTTGACGAACGCGGTCTTGCAGGATGTCGGGGAAACGAACGAGCAACGGCAGGCTCAGCCCGCTCTTGCGCAAGTCGTCGACCTGCTCGTAAAGATCGATGGGCGAGCTGTCCGGCCCGTTGGGACGTACTTCAACGCGACCGGCTTCATTGATTGCGAAATAACCGGCTCCCCAATGGCGGATCCCATAAACGCTGCGGCTGTCCGCAACGGTCCATTGGCTGCCATCATCTTTACGTGTGCGTCGTACGGACATCGAAGTCCCCTATAAAAAAGTCGGGTGGCGCCAGCCGGAATTCGGGCTGCGCGCAGTGTAAAGCGTGCAAATGACGGTTTGGTGCTGGCCGCCTGTGTGCAATAGACCGGTGATGGCGCGCAGAGTTTGCATCGCCTGCGCAGGCCATCAGCCGCCGGATTTTTTGGCCTTGAAGCCTTGCCTGACCAACTCGGCCAGCAACAGCTCGACGTGGTCGCCCTGAATCTCGATGACACCTTCCTTGAGCGCGCCACCGGTTCCGCAGCGCTGCTTGAGGGTCTTGGCGAGCTCTTTGAGGCCATCTTCGGCCAGGGGCACGCCGGTAATGGTCGTCACGGTCTTGCCGCCACGGCCTTTGCTTTCGCGGCGCACACGAGCGATACCATCGCCTTCAGGAATCAGTGTCTGTTTACACGTGCAGGCATCAACGGGTTGACGGCAGTCGGGACAATGCCGCCCTGCGTCGGTGGAAAACACCAGGCCACCCAAGGCGCCGAAAGATGAGGCTTTTTTAGCCACTGCAAATCCTCTTGTTGAGGACTGAAGATGAGTCGGCCCGCGCATGACAGCCAGCCGACGCGAAGCCCCACTCTGGCAGGGGCAGCGCAACTGGACGGGAACTCCCGGCCAGCTTGAAAAGGTCGCGCAGTGTAACGACAAAAAGCCCGGTTGCTAAGGGCCAATGTGCGCCAATTTAGTCGGGATTTGCGACGTGGCTTTGGGTTGTCACAACAAACACATGGGCGATGCGAAATATTGGCTGAAATTGAGATTCCTGTGGGAGCGAATTCATTCGCGAAGAGGCCTGAACAGACAGTTCCATCTTCATCGCCTGGCCAGCCGCCTTCGCGAATAAATTCGCTCCCACAGGGTTTGGCTTCACCGTTAAATCTGTGCCAGATAACGCTTCAGCGCCGCCAGAGAGTCCGGGCAATAGGACTTTTTCAGCGTATCGCGCATCACCTCGGCGACCGGAAGAAAGCGCGCTTCCAGCACTTCTTCCGGCTGCAGGATCAGAGGCCCGTCCCAGACAGCGGAAAACACTGCACACCACAGCCGGTTGCCCGGCTGATCGAAAAAGAAATGCTCATGTTCGATCAACGGTACGCCACTGACGCCCAACTCTTCTTCCAGCTCACGCGCCGCTGACTCGGCATAGGTCTCGTGAAACTGAACCATGCCTCCCGCCGCCACATCCCAATACCCGGGATAAATGGCTTTGCTGAGCGTGCGGCGATGCACGCAGAGCTCGCCCGAAGAATTGAACAGCAAAATATACGTACCGCGCCCGATCAGCCCACCTTCACGCAGCTGGGCCCGGCCGAGGGCGCCGAGCAGGTAGTCCTGCTCGTCGACCCAGGCAATCTGTTCGGCGTCAGAGGCGGCACGATGCGCAGCCTCTTCTGAAGAGAACGGCATGAATCAGCCCTGAGACAGCAATTGACGAAGGTCGATCACAGCAGCATTCGCACGTGAAATGTAGTTGGCCATGACCAGCGAGTGGTTGGCCAGCACGCCAAACGCGCTGCCATTCAGGACCATAGGGCTCCACAGCGGCTCTTGGGAAGCCTCCAGCTCACGAATGATCTGACGTACGCTGACCGTGGCGTTTTTCTTGGCCAGGACATCGGCGAAGTCGACTTCAATCGCGCGCAACAGATGCGAAAGCGCCCAGGCCTGACCGCGTGCTTCGTAGAACACGTTGTCGATTTCCAGCCATGGCGTCTCGACGATTTCCTCGTCAACCTGCGGCACTTCGCCCGGCTTGACCGCCACCAGCGCTTCGGTTTTCAACGTGCTGTTGAGCTTCACACGACCGACACTGGCCGACAGACGCTGCGACAACGAACCGAGTCGGGTATTGACGTCGCCCAGCCAGTTGCTGAGGTTGTCGGCACGGGCATAGAACAACGCGGTTTTCTGGTTTGGATCCGACAGACGCGCTTCATAACGATTCAGCGCGGCAATACCTTCACGGTATTGAGACTCACTGGAAGGCAGCACCCAGCTATTGTTGCTGAAGTTGAACAACGGCTCAGCGCGGGCCAGATCGCCGTCTTCAGCCGACTGCGACTGGGAACGGGAGAAATCCTTACGCATGGCACGGCTCAAGTCCCGCACCTGGAACATCACGCCATATTCCCAGCTCGGGATATTGTCCAGCCACACGCCAGGTGGCAGACGGTCGTTGGACAGGTAACCGCCACGCTTGTCGAGCAGGGTCTGGACCACGGTCTTGAGGGTTTCGACAGTGGTGTAACCAATCACCATCTGCTTGCCTTCACGCTCGGCCGCAGCCTGAGCATTCTGCTGGACCGGGAATAGCGCTGGCTCACTGCTCCAGTACCAACCGATCAACAAGGTGACCACCAGATAGATCGCCACCAGCGCGCCCAGCGCACGGCTATAAAACAATCCACCCAAGTAACCCCGGCGCTTGGCCGAAGCAGGTTCATCGACGCGGTCACTCGCGCTGCCTGCGCGGTTCTTCCAATCCAGCATGGCTATGTCCCTTTCAAACAAATCACGGATTCAGTGCTCTGACCGCAACCTTACAGCAAGGTGCGTTTTGCCGGTACGCGGGGGTGGAGGTTTTGTTGGCTCTACGCTGAAACAGAACGGCAAAGCCTTCACTGACCACAACAGAATCAGAAACGTCCTACCACACTTTGCAGATCCCCCCGAACTACCTGATAAAGCCCGGCAACTCAAACCCCAGCCGCAGAGACGCTATTTCACTGGCATCCAGTAGCCGGGAGTGGATCACTCCTGCGGCATCCGTTCGAATTTCACTGCGCTCACCCGTGATCCACGAGGCGAATCTACGATGACTGAAGGGCTCCCAGGTTTCGCTGTCGACCAGTCTGAACAAGGTTTGCCTGGGCGGCTGGGGCTGAGGCGGCGGTGAGCGGACTAACCCTGCCACCCTGCGCTCCTTGGTCTCCAGCGCGATGTGGCTCTGGTCGAAATAACAAGCTTCAGGCTTAACGAGCAGCCATTCACCGCTCTCAACCTGACTCAACACCTGTGAATCGGTGTCCAGCATCAAACCTTGGCGCAGTTCCTCTACACCTCGGATGGGTTCTGGCTCACCCAATGAACGACGGACCAATTCCCGCGCCTCTTCGGGAGGATAGGCATTTCGGGATTCTTCTGGCAGAGGATCACGACCACTGATCAATTTCACGCCTGCTGCGCCTCACGCCATTCATCGAAGCCAATGGTGCCGCCTACCTCATGTATCCATGAGATCTCCCGATACGAAAACCGCACGGTTTCCATCGGGTGCAGATGTTCAAATCTTGGCTCACGGCAATCAGGCATATAGGCGTCGGCGCCAATGATGACTGCACCTTTCAACTCGACGGTATAAAAATGCTCCTGCTGACCTTCGCCTGCCGCACGATAAAACTCCAAACGACATTGTGTTAACAGCTCACCACTGCACAACGCGGTATTGATCAGCGGTGATGACTTATCAATGGATTTACGGACAGAAAACGGCTTATGCATGCGTCGTCCCGGCCCCATTCCGCTGGGTACAGCGATACCAAACTCATAAGACTGGACCAGAATCTGATCTTCATGCCCCTCCTTCCACGCCATTCCGACCGACTGTTTACCCAGAGCGCCCGCGCTGATAAGACCCATGGTTTCGCCCTTGAGGGTGAGGTAGCAGGGGGTTGGCATTACATATCTCCTTTACAGGTATAGAAACAAAACTTCCGTCAGACGACCTGCCACTTCGATCTACAGCAGCCAGGACGAAAAATTACTCTGATTGTTGCGAACCTGTAGATTGCGCAGAACAAGCCGCAAATGACTCACAGTTCTGTTCCACTTCGAATGGTTCATCCTCGCGCGGTGTCCACGGTGGACCTAGCCCAATTGAGAACAGATAACGCTCCTCATCTGGACGCCTATCATCTGCAAAGCGATTCAAAGCCATCATCACTTGATACTTATCAGCAGCCTGCCAATATGTTTTCCCCCCATGTATACCACGCAGTCGCTCACGCCATTGTGGAGTGTCCTCGAAAGCCGGGTCACTTACAGGATTGGTCAATACCCAGCCCTTGCTACGCCATTGATCCTGTAAATCTAAAGCAACTCTCAAGGCATCATCCAGTAGCAGCGGTTCGACTTGAGGCGATATACGAAAACTCTCGATAATATTATCGTCAAAAAATATCACTAAGAATCGCGCGGGCACAGTAACAAATCCAAACTGAGGATCTCTAAACCGCAACCTTGCATCAGATTTTGGAATACCCGTCCAGACATGGCCTGATATCAACGGACTGAAATTCGCACTCGAACGCTCCCGCATCTCTTGATAGGTATCACCTATAGTCAATACGATTTCAGGATCTTCTGAGCTGGCATAAAACAGTGAACCTATTACTACCGCCGCCAAAGAACCCATAATCCAGCTCAATGCTTTAGGCCACCTTTTAAGGGATTTAATAAATATCATCGAACACCGCCACCCTCAGCAATTTCAATGATTGATTTCTCAATCATGCTGTAGCTTTCACTGTTAAGAAGCTCATCAAAACGTGCAGCGGCCTTTAGCACAAAAGGCATGCGCTCCTCGAGCTTGGATAAATCCGCGAGTGGGTTATTACCAAATTGGATAGTCCGGCCATCATCTACGCTTCGGCATTGACTCGCAAGCGTCAGTTCAATTGGCTGGGCAGCATCCGAGTAAACCCAAGTCACATAAACCACATGATTGGTCCGCACTGCATTGACAAAACAGCTGTCGCCATAGATAGCAGGCTGCAGGATATTTACCTGCTCGTGGTGCGCAAAATGTTCGACACTTTTTGCGATAGCACCCCGTTCCACGGCTTCAAAAGCCCTTAATATTTCGAGCCAGTCCTGTCCAAAAAGTACCTTTTTTTGTTCTATGGGCCAGAGCACTGGAAACCTCGGATGCCCGTGTATTAAAGCGCGCTTCTTCAAACAGTGCTTCAACTCTTCCAACCCACGCTTGGCATAGAACATATGCAACGGGTAGATATCCAGAAACAACGTGGTATTACCCAACGCCAACATGTCATACACATGTTGAAGCTTCTGCTGCACGAAAGATAACGGTTCCCCTTCGAAACGCCAATCTACCGCAGGCACAGCATTGCGAGCGTCCGCCTCTTGGTGCGCGCGGATTGCTTGCTCATGTTGAGGCTTATCGTCGCCGACAAAAAAGTCCGACTCGATTCTCAGTTTATGTAGCTTCTGCTGGGCGTCGTATTCATCCTGAATCCGTTCAATCGAATCCGCCGCATGCAACAACCCACACCCCACCTGCTTCGAAGCGAACGCAGCCAACCCCGCCCACTGAAAGCGCGGGTCGTCCAGCCATAGCCTGGCGTAAGCGGCGTTGATGGCGCGGTTGCGTTCTTTAGGGTCTGCGATAAGCACGCCACCTGGTGCGACGATCTCTTCGGCTTCGCGCTGGAAGATGCGCCAGAGCCCTTCACACGTCAGGATCGGTACGTCGATGACTTCCAGGTCGCAGTCATAAACGTGAATCTTGCGTGTTTCGCACTCGGAGATCGGTACGGTGTTCTGATTCAGGACTTGTTTGTCGCTGTCGAGATCCTTGAAGCCTTTGGTCATGGGGCGGTCTCCAGATGAGATTCCGGCACCCTACCAGCGCCCCACCCCACCCGATCACTACCCAAAAAAATCAGAAATGCCTGACATCGCTGTGTATAAATTCCTGCATAAAATCAGGAAAAAAGAGACAAATACGACGCTATATACGCAGAAACGACCTCCTCCTGCACGAGTCAGCCATTTGTTGCCAATTATTTGACTTACAGCACTCTTGTTACAGAAAGAGAGGTGCTAGCATAGCGCCAGCAGTCGTCCTCAGCGAAATATCAAGTAGCCAGGCCATGAACGAGTCAGAAGACCCCAGTCGCGACCGTCTCAAGCATCACTTTGCTCAGCGAGTCATTCATCAGGCACGTCAGATTCTTGAGGCGTGGCAACGGCTGCAGCAAAGCGAATGGTCGGCCGCGGACATGGCTGAGTTCAAGGATTCCAATCAGCGTCTATTGCGTTTTGCCGAGCGCTTCGAGCAGATCGAGCACATCGAGTTGGCCGAGGCGATTGGTGTTTCGCTGGATGCCGTAGAGGCCAATCGCGGGCGTTTGAGCAGCGGCCTGATCACCGAGCTCAACCGTTTGATGCAGCGCCTGTCCCGAACCGGCCTGCGCCATGGTGATCGATACGAACAAACCTCGTTGCCGCCCCTGCGCAAGCCGATCTACATCGCCTTGCAGGATCACGAGCGCGCCGAGCGGCTGAGCAAACAGTTGGAGTTCTTTGGCTTATTCGCCCAGGCGCTGGAGAACTACGAGCGTTTCAACGTCGCCATGGCCGAGCGCCACCCGGCCGCTATTGTGATTGATGTTGATTTCTGCGGACCCGGCGAAGGCTTGAAGCTGGCCGCTCAGGTGCAGGAAGGCCTTGAGCAGAAGTTGCCGCTGTTGTTTTTCAGCCACCATGAAACCGACACCCCGACCCGTCTGGCAGCCGTGCGCGCAGGGGGCGAAGAGTTTCTGACGGGGACACTGGAAGCTTCAAGCCTGCTGGAAAAAATCGAGGTCCTGACCTGCGTTGCTCAGTACGAGCCTTATAAAGTGCTGATCATCGACGACTCTCGAGCGCAGGCCACTCATACCGAACGGCTGCTCAACAGTGCCGGGATCGTGACTCGCACCTTGCTGGACCCGATCCAGGCCATGGCCGAGCTGGCTGACTTTCAGCCGGACCTGATCATCCTCGACATGTACATGCCGGGGTGCACCGGCACCGAGCTGGCCAAGGTGATTCGCCACAACGACCGTTATGTCAGCGTGCCGATCATTTACCTGTCCGCCGAGGACGATCTGGACAAACAGCTCGACGCCATGAGCGAGGGCGGCGACGACTTCCTGACCAAGCCCATCAAGCCGCGCCACTTGATCACCACCGTGCGCAACCGTGCAGCACGGGCGCGCAACCTCAAGGCGCGGATGGTCCGCGACAGCCTGACCGGCCTGTATAACCACACGCACATCCTGCAACTGCTGGAAGACTGCAGCTTCCGCGCCCGGCGTGAAAACCAGAGCTTGTGCTTCGCCATGCTCGACATCGACCACTTCAAGAAGGTCAACGACAGCCACGGCCACCCCATGGGCGACCGGGTCATCAAGAGCCTCGCGCTGTTTCTCAAACAGCGGCTGCGCAAGACCGATTACATCGGCCGCTACGGCGGTGAAGAGTTCGCCATCGTGATGCCCGATACCGAGCTGCAAAGCGCCCATAAAGTGCTGGATGAAATCCGTCGGCGTTTTGCGGAGATCAACTACCCGGCGCAACCAGCGGACCTGTTCTGCACCTTCAGTGCGGGAGTTGTGGAGCTGGGCGATAACGATGACGCCCTGATGCTCGCGTCCCGCGCCGACGACGCGCTGTACCGGGCCAAGGATGCGGGGCGCAATCACGTGCACTGCAGCGGCGATGCGAAACAGAGCGCGATGTTGCTGGCGAGCCCTGCAGAGCAGCATTGAGCACTGCAAATAGTCGGCAGGAATGAGGCCTTGCGGGAGCGACCGCAGTGGCGCTCCCGAAGAACACATTTGAACCCGTGGGACCGGCTTTAGCCGGGAAGGCGGTATTCCAGGCGACAAATAGGTAGCGGATGTACTGACCTCTTCCCGGCTAAAGCCGGTCCCACGACATGCATTGCAGGCGACCAACACCAGCTCACCACTCATCGACACCCGCCCTTACAAAGCCGTTTCCTGCACACCTCGAAACACTCCGCTATCATGCGCGGACTTTCGAGAGACGAGACCGCCATGCGCCGTTTGCTATGCCTCCTGCTGTTGATCCTTGCCCTGCCTGCCACTGGCGCTGGCCTGCTGGACAGCCGACCGAGCGCGACACTGGGTGGCGCGGCGCTGGATAACAGCAAGGATTTCCTGCCCGTTCGCCAGGCTTTCCAGCTCAATCTGATCGACGCGTCGCCGGAGTCCATCAAGCTGCGTTTCGTCGCCACCGAAGGCTATTACCTGTATCGCCACCGCTTTGCGTTCCGCACCGAGCCTGCCGATATCGGTCTTGGGGCTGCCCAGTTACCGGACGGCGAAAAGAAACACGACGAGTATTTCGGCGACGTTGAGGTCTACCACGGCATTCTCGACATCGATCTACCACGCAAATCTGGCGACAACCGACCATTTACCCTGGTCGTCACCTATCAGGGCTGCGCCGACAAAGGTTTGTGTTACCCGCCTGAAACCGAACGCCTGAGCATTGGCGATGTGGGGGCCTCTCCTGCTATTGCTGCGGCCCCCGGCGCGACCAGCAGCGGTTGGAGCTGGAAGGAGCTGGCGCTGTTCTTCCTCGCCGGTATCGGTTTGACCTTCACGCCATGCGTACTGCCGATGCTGCCGATCCTGTCGGGTGTAGTGCTGCGCGGACAAGTCGGCGGGTTGCGTGGTTTCAGCCTTTCCCTTGCGTATGTCCTGCCGATGGCGATCAGCTTCGCGGCGCTGGGCGCATTGATGGGCATGTTCGGCGCGGGCCTCAATCTGCAAGCACGCCTGCAATCGGCCTGGGTGCTGGTGCCGTTTTCATTGTTCTTCGTGATTTTCGCTGTGGCGATGTTCGGTGCTTTCGAGCTGCGCTTGCCTCAGGCCATCAGCAACCGCCTGGACCGCATCGCGGGCAAAACCGAAGGCGGCTCGCTGTGGGGCGCGGCGGTGCTGGGTGTGGTCTCCAGCTTGCTGGTGTCGCCTTGCGTTTCGGCGCCGCTCGCCGGTGCACTGCTTTATATAAGCGCCAGTGGAGATGCCTTGGGAGGCGCGCTGAAACTGTTCGCGCTGGGCCTAGGCATGGGCGCCCCCCTGCTGTTGGTGGCAACCGGCGGGGCGACCTGGCTGCCCAAAAGCGGGCCATGGCTGGTGACGGTCAAAAACGCCATCGGCGTGCTGTTGCTAGGCCTGGCAATCGCTTTGCTCAGCCGGGTTCTGCCGGGGCAAGTCACCTTGCTGTTGACCGGGCTGCTGGCGGCTGGGGTCGCGCTGTTCCTCGGCACCCTGGAATTCACCGCGAAAAACACCCGACAACGGCTGGCCCAACTGCTGGGTCTGTTTTTGCTGGTCTATGCTCTCACCTGCTGGATCGGCGCCTGGAGTGGCCAGACCGATCCGACCCGGCCATTAGGCCGCGCGCAATCAGCCTTGAGCAGTAACTCGAGTGCTGCGCCCAACGCCTCGAACTGGCAGACCATCACCACAGCGACCGAGCTGGACCGGGTATTGAGCGAGGCGAAGAACGCAGGCCAGCCGCTTATGCTCGACTGGTACGCCGACTGGTGCATCAGCTGCAAGGTGATCGAACATGAAGTGCTACCCGATCCCGGCGTGATTGCTCAGTTGCAGGGCTATCGCCTGATTCGCTTTGACATGACTGACAGCAACGCTGAACAACGTGGCTTGCTGGACCGCTATAAATTGTTTGGTCCGCCCGCATTGATGATTTTCGCTAAAAACGGCGTAGAACGCGCCGATGTTCGAATCGTCGGCGAAATCGACGCAGACGGCCTGATAGAGCGGTTGATTAGAGCAAATGACCCAATTTAGCGGTTGAGTCACAAACTTTTCGCGAACTTCGGTAATCGTGCCAGCTATTGCAGTTAACTGGACAGTAGAAGGATGTTTGCGGCATAGTCGCCGGGCTTTGATGCTCGCAACCATTACAAGGAACATCCGATGGCGACTTTTCTGGTACTGCACGGCCCCAATCTGAACTTGCTCGGAACCCGCGAACCCGGGATCTATGGCGCCATCACTCTGGCCCAGATCAATCAGAACCTGGAGCAGCAGGCCCGCGATGCCGGCCACCATCTGATGTACCTGCAAAGCAACGCCGAGTACGAATTGATCGACCGCATCCACGCTGCACGCGATGAAGGCGTGGACTTCATCCTGATCAATCCGGCTGCTTTTACGCACACGAGCGTGGCAATACGTGACGCGCTGCTGGGTGTGAGCATCCCATTCATCGAAGTGCATCTGTCAAACGTGCACAAACGCGAAGCTTTCCGCCATCACTCCTATTTCTCGGATGTAGCAGTAGGCGTGATCTGCGGCCTTGGCGCCAGCGGTTACCGACTGGCCCTGGAGGCCGCCATGGAACAAGTGGCCATCCGTTCGAAACCTTGACTGCACTGCCTCCGGCTGCGCTGCACGGTTCGAACCGCAAACACCTTTTACCCCTGACCGACCCTTGGGAGTTGATGATTAAT
>Ga0247806_10001565_pt1 | contig 11065 bp, 8 predicted proteins | sample UWRJL059202B1_FD_179935 | JGI IMG/M metagenome (GOLD analysis project Ga0247806, IMG submission 179935) | Plant litter microbial communities from Arlington Agricultural Research Station in Wisconsin, United States - UWRJ-L059-202B-1 | ecosystem: Environmental > Terrestrial > Plant litter >... | reverse complement strand
TAGCCGCATATATTTCAAAAGTGGCAAGCGCCGCAACGGTAAGCGTTTTTAAAAACATAGCCCTGTAGATTTAAGAAGCGCAAAACTAAGTGTTTAATTACGGATTACGAATACGAGGCGTTGAGCAGGCAATAAGATCATCCCGGACAGCTTAATCTATACATTTATAACTCATAATTGCACCTGATTTACATCTTACCAACTTTCTTCCATCCCAGCATACCGTTTGTACTAAGACATTGAACCTTAAAACATTCAACCATGGCTGCTAAAAAAACAAAGCAACACATTCCCGATGCCAAGCTACAGGACCTGCAATACAATATTGAAAAGGGCGAGGGCGAATTCCTCACCACCAACCAGGGACTGAAAATAAACGACAATCAAAATTCTTTGAAGGCAGGAGAGCGGGGTGCTACACTCCTCGAAGATTTTATCCTGCGGGAAAAGATTACCCATTTTGACCATGAACGCATTCCCGAAAGGATCGTACATGCCCGCGGTTCGGCAGCGCATGGTTTTTTTGAACTGCACACATCCATGTCGAAATACACGAAAGCCGGTTTTCTTCAAACGCCGGGCACCAAAACGCCCGTCTTCGTACGGTTCTCTACCGTAGCGGGTTCCAGGGGCTCTACCGACCTGGCGCGCGATGTACGCGGCTTCTCGGTAAAATTTTATACCGAAGAAGGCAACTACGACCTCGTGGGCAATAACATGCCCGTGTTCTTTATACAGGACGCCATCAAGTTTCCCGACCTCATCCACGCCGTGAAACCCGAACCGCATAATGAAATCCCGCAGGCCGCATCGGCGCATGATACGTTCTGGGATTTTATTTCCCTCATGCCCGAAAGCATGCACATGATCATGTGGGCCATGAGCGACCGCGCCATACCCCGCAGCTACCGCATGATGGAAGGCTTTGGCGTGCACACCTTCCGCTTCATCAACGCCGCCGGCAAATCTTCTTTCGTAAAATTTCACTGGAAGCCGCTATTAGGCGTTCACGCCGTGGCCTGGGACGAAGCCACGCGCATATCGGGCAAGGATCCCGACTTTCACCGCCGCGACCTTTGGGAAGCCATCGAGAACGGCGCTTTCCCGCAATGGGAATTTGGCGTGCAGATCGTAGATGAAAAAGACGAACATAAATTTCCATTCGACTTATTGGACCCGACTAAATTAATTCCCGAAGAAATGGTACCCGTGCAGGTGATCGGTACCATGACCCTCAACCGCAATCCCGATAATTTTTTCGCAGAAACCGAGCAGGTCGCCTTTCATCCCGGCCACCTCGTACCCGGCATAGATTTCAGCAACGACCCCTTGTTGCAGGGCCGCTTGTTCTCTTATACCGACACGCAATTATCGCGTCTCGGCAGTGCCAACTTCCACGAAATTCCCATCAACCGTTCCGTAAATACGGTGCACAATAACCAGCGTGATGGGCACATGCGCCAGCAGATCAACAGCGGCAAAGTGTCGTACCAGCCCAACAGCATCGGTGGCGGTTGCCCGTTTTTAGCCAAGCAGGCCGAAGGCGGTTTTGCTTCTTTTGAAGAACGCATCGATTCAAAAAAGATCAGGGCGCGGAGCCGCAGCTTCTTCGATCATTTCAGCCAGGCCACGTTGTTCTTCAACAGCCAGGGCGAAGCCGAAAAAGCGCACCTGACCGATGCCCTGCGGTTCGAACTGAGCAAGGTAGAAATTCCCGCCATCCGCGAACGGATGGTAGGCTTGCTCACACAGGTAGATAAAAAACTGGCCGCCGATGTAGCCGATGCACTGGGATTGCCGGTGCCCAAAGGTCCGCAACTGCCTATGAACCATTCCGTACCCGCCGATGGCAAACAAAAAGATTTTGAACCCATCAGCGTGGAGTTGCCGATAAAAAGTTCGGCTGCCATCAGCATGGAAAATTTAAAAAGAGATACGATTGAAACCCGTTGTGTAGCCATACTCGCGACCAATGGTGTGGACGATAAATTATTATCCAACATGATGAATGCCTTGCTGGCAGCCGGTGCGCAGTGTAAGGTCATCGCTCCAAAACTGGGAACCATAAAAGGCACTTCGGGTAAGGAAATAAAAGTAGATCAGTCTTTTTTAATTGCCACTTCTGTTGTGTTCGACGCCGTGTATGTTGCCGGTGGCGAAGCCTGCGTGGAAGCCTTGCTTAAAGAAGCCGAGGCCCTTCATTTCGTGGAAGAAGCCTACAAACATTGCAAGCCAGTAGCTGCCGAAGCAACAGCCCTCGCATTTTTGGAATACACATATCTCGGCAATAAAATGGAAGAAGAAGGTTACAATGCTACCGATGACGGCGTGATCGTGAACGGTAACAACAAAAATTTTCCCAACGCATTTATCACCGCGATGAAACAACATCGGTTTTGGAAAAGAGAGAAAGAAGGGAAGATACCGGCTTAAATAATTTAGAAATTACAAATTAGAAATTTGGGAAGTGGTTAATAGCTGCTTCCTTTTTTTATTTACCATGCTGATCTGTACTTGCATGAAGGGAAAGAAAAACATAACTTACCGGGAAGGAAGAAGGATTGCCGGGAAGACGGGAAGGTGTTAAGATGAGGCACCGCGGTGGTTTGAGTGCTCATCCCGCTTTAGCAAATAAGTATTAATATTTTCAAAATGAATTTAAATTTTTCGTCTTCCCGCCTTCCCGGCAAAAAATAACCGGTTAGCAAAAACAATAAGTTTAGAAGCCGTGCAGCATTCACAATTCATAACTCATAATTCAAAACAAATGTTCTTTGTTAAACTGACCTCAACCATCCTCCTTTGCTTTTCGTTAAGCAACATCAATGCTCAACTGGAAATGGCAGACACCGGCGGTTGGACAACCATCGGCGCCTTAAAACCACTGGGAGCGCTAAAAGCCAAAATGGAATACCGCGCTTCCGGCGGCGATACCACCTACCTGCTGTTCATGAAAGATTTTACCAAACGGGATAAAAACGCGGACGCCCATTTCTTTTCTATACGTTTCAGGAATACGGGCGATGCGTTCAATAAATTGTATGTATTGCTCCAGTCTTTTTTCCTGGAAGAGAACCGGGGCAGCAGCTATACCAAAACTTTTAAACTGGGAGATGATATGGTGAACCTGCAGCACAACCTGCTGATCACGGGCAAGGGCGTGCGGCTGACGACGAAAGAAGGATACATTACTTTTTCAGAAAAGGATATCGATAAACTATTTGGGAAAAGGTAGAGAGGATCCAGGGAGCCTTTTTTAGTTATATTAGCAGTACTAAACTCATTATCATGGCAACGAAAAAGAACAATTCCAAAAAAGCAACAAGCGAACCCACACTGATCACGAAGATCGGCACGCAGGTAGGACAAGTGGCCGGCGAGATCGTAGTGGCAAAAAACAAACTGGTAGAAAAAGCCGGGCAGGCCATCGACTCCGTGAAGTCGACCATCGGCAATATTGCGGCAGCTCAAAAAACAGCACCCAAAAAAGCCGCAGCTAAAAAAACGGTAAAGGCAGCAGTAAAAAAAGTGGTGAAGAAAACAGCGCCCGTTAAAAAGGCAGCGAAAAAAGCGGTTAAAAAAATTGTGAAAAAAGTAGCACCGGCAAAAAAAGTAATTAAGAAAACGGCGAAAAAGAAATAATTAGAAATTAGAAATTAGAAATTAGACGTTGTAAGCAACGCAAGTTAAGAAAATAAGTACTGGCTGTTTATATTGATATCAAAACAATCACAGGCACTACCCATTTCTAATTACTAATTTCTAATTTATAATTAACGAAGCCTGTCGCTGTTCTTAATCAACTGCTGATCTTTCCTGATGCCCCTTGCGGCCAGTACAAAAAAGATCACCACCAGGCTGTGCAAAATGGAGGTCAGCGCGTAAGTACCCGTGCCGTCGACGAAGGTTTTTGTTTCGCGGTAATATAAAAAAATAAGCAGGGCTTCCAGTAAGATACCTAAGAAACAAAGGCGCAATTGAAGCGTGCGGTTCTTATACAAAAAGATGGTGAACAGGGCAACCGCGGCTACCACCACCGTTACGCCGAGTAATAAATAATTTTCAGAAGCATCCAGGTTGTAAGAAGCAACACCATCTTGATTGGTGCCGGTATAAAAAGGCAATTTGATCGATAAAAAAGCACAGGTCGCTGCCAGCAATAACCACACGGATTGAATACGTTGTAACATAAGTTCTCTTTTCAACGAAATTAGCGGAATACACGCATAAAAAAAAGCCACCGGTTTGGCCGGTGGCATAAGATGTTTTTTTTGAACTTAATCCGCGGGCATTGCTACCGGCGGTTTCCTGTCGGCCGGCGGTGCAGGTACCGGTGCTGTTTTAAAAGCCGGCGGTGGTGGTGCAGGTTGTTGTTCTTTGGTTTCCTTCATAGGCAGTCGTGTATCCATTGCTTTGGATTCGCCGCCGGGCACAACAGGCTTAGGCTTTTCCGCTACTTTGGCTTCCACGCTGCGTGCAGGTGCGTCATCCGCTTTGGCTGTTTGCGCCTTCGCATTGTTCATGATAAAGAAGGATCCGGTTATGCTTACGAAGAGAACAAATATCTTTTTCATATCGATGGGTGTTTGTGTTTTATAATTTAATGAACCCGTAAGAGTTGGTGATGTTGTTATAAGTTATTTTCAAGAAGTAATTACCGGCAGCAAGGCCCGTAACGTTCACCTGCACATTCGTTTGTTGCGGTTTGATGGACGACAGCAATTTACCATCGGCCGTATACAACTGCAGTACCGATTTGTTGCTGTATGAAGAAGGCAGTTGTACATTCACCACCGTGATGGCAGGATTCGGGAACAGCCTGATCTCTTCCAAACCTTTGCTAAACTTCACCTTCCTGATCTCGGAATAAGAGAAGCGGCCCGACACTTCTTTTATTTTCAGGCGGTAATAATTCCAGCCTTCATTCGGCGTATAGTCGTAACCGGTATAGGTCCATTGCGCCCGCTGCAAAGCATTCACATTGGCGAGGTGCGCGAAATTATTGCCATCCAGCGATTTTTCTATTTCATATACATCGATGTCCTGGTCGTTGCGGATCTCCCAGTTCAGCCTTACGCGGTTGCCATCGGGAATAGCATTGAAATACAGCAAGCGTACCGGCAATGCATTGTATTTGCTCCAGGTGCCGAGGGTATAACGCCGCTGGGCAAAATCAAATCCTGCCAGGTAATCGCGGTGCTTCACCCAGCCGCTTAAAGAATCGGAGGGATTGCTTACCTGGTGCAGGCCAAAACTGCCCACCTTCTCCCATCTGCCCGAAGGATTGTTTACATATTGTACCACCAGCAAACTATCGCGGATGATCTGTACAGAACTCACGCGGCTGTAACCTCTCCACGAAAGTGCCACCTTGGCTTCGGCATCCACGCCTGCAGGAATGGCCGCCGTGATCTCCCAGTTTTCTACCTGGCTGATGTGATCAACCGGTGGGTTTAAAATATTCGTTGGATCAAACGGCAGGGTAGGAAAATAAACCGCCGTGTAACTATTGAGCGTGCTGTTGTTCTTCTGGATCTTTATCGGTGCATACAAACTATCCGGTCCCAGCATTTTACCGATCGGGAACAGGTATTCGTTGCTGTTACCCGTGCCCGCCACGTTAATGTTCCTTCTTAACTTTCCATTCACCCAGCTTTTAGTATGTGCCGATGTGGAGGTGATGGCAGCAAATGCCGGGTTGGAAACAAAGAGGCTGTCCGACGCCGTTTGAAAATATACCAGGCCCGTATCCAGCCGCAGCAAATTGGTTACCTCGTTGCTCTGGTGCAGGTTGACGCCGATGCCGTTCAGCCGCAGGTCGTAAAACCGGGTCGGGCCGATCAACTGTTGCACGTTCGTGGCATTGCCGAAGATCGTGTTGCCATAGTTGTTGATGAAAACGCCGGTGGTGCTGTCCACCCAGTCGGATTGTAACGCAATAGGGTTGGGCAGCAGCGTAGTGCTGCTGCTGTCTTTCCAGGTAGTGGTGCCTGTAAACTTCATGCCGCCCTGCACCACGATCTGTATGCCCGGCGTAGTTACCAGTTGTACATCCTTTGCATGTACCACCTGTTGCGCGTAGGCGGAACCGCCGAAGCAGGCCGCGAGTAAAGGCAATAATTTTTTTAAGAACATAAGCTTGCTATTTTATCAGCAGGTACAATCATCAACCTGCGCAATTTAAATATATTCCGGTTGGCGTCCATCGCTCTTTCGGGTGAGGGGCATTACTTTTTTTCGAGTTGCTCCACCCGCTTCAACAGGTCGTCGATTGCTTTTTGTTGCTTTTCAATGATCGCCTGCTGCTCCTGTATCGCTTTGATGGACAATACGCCGAAGGATTGGTAGTCGATTGAATAGATTTCCTTGCCGGCTTTATCCGTACTTGTATACACTGCTTCAGGATAAATTTTCATTACATCCTGCGCCATGAAACCAACAGACAAGTGATCGGTTGCAGCATTATCGAGATAATGGTATTTGTAAGGCGATAGTGCTTTCACGGTTTCCAGCCCGTACTGGAAATCAGTGATATCCTTTTTCATTCGCTTGTCGCTGAAATTGGTATAAACACCATTTGCATTGGCAAACTGGCCTCTTAAAGTACCGTCGAAGTAAAGGTTAAGCGGAGCTGTTGCAGAGTTATTGACATAATAAGTCCAGCGGTTGCCCAAAGCATTGTAGATACCGAACTGGTCGTCGGTTGTTGAAACATTGCTTACCTGCAGGCTACCTACAGTCGAACCGCTGGTGGGAGTGCGGTTGATACCGGTATAGCCGCCGCTGTTGATGTTCAACCGGTTGATATTACCGCCTGTGCGGAGGATCAACGAATTGTCAGCCATAAACATTACTCCACTCCTGATGCCGAAAGTATTGCTTGATAATATACCCGTTTCATTGGCGTCGGGATGCGAAAGCTGTATGTAGGAATTGGCATTGTCTTCTATGATCATCGCCGAAGCTGCATTGTAAGTACCGCCACTGGCGCCGTTGCGCGTAATATGCAGGCGTGCATTGGGCGAGGTTTCACCGATGCCCACGTTCACCGAAGCGGTTGCACCGTTGATACCGCTGATGCTGCCCAGCACCATGCTGTTGTTGCCGCTTACAAAAGCCCTGGCGCCGATGGCCGTGGTATTTACCAGGGCGGCGTTCGACACATCGGCTTTATAACCGAGGCCGGTATTCAGGTTGGCATTCTGGCTGCTGTACATCGCGCTGTCACCCACGGCTGTATTGAAATTAGCAATGGTACTACCCAGCGCCGCATTTCCGATCGCCGTGTTGCTGTTGCCAATGCTTACCGTGTACAATGCACGGTATCCTACCGCTGTATTGTTGTAGGCCGATGCGTTATTCCGCAGCGTAGCAGAACCCACAGCCGTATTGCGCAAAGCATTTAAGGTATTGCCTGGCAATACGGCATTGCCATTTACATACAGGGCGCTGTCGCCTATTGCTACCATGCCGCTCCTGTTGCGGTTGAAGTACATGGCCACATGCCCGATGGATACGTTATTGCTACCGGAAGTATCTGCCCTGTCGGCCCAAAAACCCAATGCCACGTTGCGGCTACCGCTGCCGTTCTGGTCTTTGGAACCTGCGCCCACGGACACGTTCAGGCTACCCGAATAATTGCCGCCCAGGCTGTTTTCGCCGATGGCCACATTCTGCGCACCTGTATTGTTGTTGTACAAAGCCGTATTGCCGATGGCTACGTTGGAACTACCGGTACCGTTGAAACGCATCGCATAAGGACCAAGCGCTACGTTGTTGTTACCGCTGTTGAATTCCATCGTGCTGTCGCCGATGGCTACGTTGTAATTACCCGTGGTATTGTTTAACAGGGCGCGGGTACCCATGGCAATATTATAACTACCGGTGGTATTATTGAAGAGAGGGCCATAACCTACCGCCGTATTGCTGCGGCCGGTGGTACTGTTGGCAAGGGTTAAAGTACCGAGACCCGTGTTTTCTATTCCACGCAGGGAATCGAGACCGCCGTAACCTGCTGCATATCCAAGGAAAGTATTATCGTTGCCGATATTACGGTTACCGGCATAGGAACCGATTGCCGTCATGTTGTTTACATAATAATTGGTGGTAGGAACACCTGCATAACTGCCTGCGGCAAAATAGCCAAGCACTGTATTATACTGGCCGCCTATGCCGATCATAGCGCCGCGGCCTATAGCTGTATTGTAGCGGGAAGAATCGGTAAATTCCAATGTGCCAACACCAATGGCTGTATTCTCAAACCCGTTTTTCGCATAACGAAGGGATCGCCAGCCCATAGCTGTGTTTGAACTACCCGAAGTATCGGAGTACATGCTTTCAAAACCCACAGCGGTATTTAAATCATTTTTTACGTGGCTGGACAATGCGTTTACACCCACGGCTGTATTGGCGTTGCCTTCGCGGCTGTTGAGCATGGCACTCATGCCAATGGCTGTATTGTTATCACCCCTGCGGTGATAAAACATGCTGTTGGTACCAATGGCCGTATTTTGTACACCCGCGGTGTCATTCCGTAAAGCACTTGTACCCACCGAAACATTGGAGTATCCCCGCAGCCTTTCGTACTGTGATAAATAACCAAGGGCCGTATTGTAAGTGCCTGAAGTATCATTCCGCAACGCACCTGCACCCAGCGCCGTTTCGCCATAATAACGGTTACGCCTGAGCGCATCGTTGCCCACGGCTGTATTGTCGAATGGGTAGTTTGCATTGGCATTGTACGCTTCCAGCATGGCGGCGTTGCCGATGGCCACGTTATTGCCGCCTGTTTTATTCGACATCAACGCATAGCTGCCTAATGAAGTATTGGCACCGGCGGTGGTGGCGCTGTCCTGGCTGGAATAACCAACGGCCGTATTTGGATAGGTAGCTGTTGTCTGGCGCAATGCCCTTGCACCTACCGCTACATTGTAATTGCTGTTCAACGCTTTTCCCATAGCACTGTCGCCAATGGCCACGTTGGCATAAGATGCGAATCCATTGCTCAACGCCGCATTACCAACAGCGGTGTTTTGATCACCGACCGTGAAGGCCAGCGCACTGTCACCTACGGCTGTGTTGCGCCAGGTAGCATAGATCGTGCTGCCCTGTCCTGCATAGAGTGCGCGGTAGCCCACTGCTGTATTTTTATCGCCGCGGAAATTACCCCAGTTGGACTGGTAACCTACGGCGGTATTTTCCCTGCCATCGAGCGCGCCTGTAGAATTGTAACTGTTGTAAGCGGCCGCCTGGTAACCCAGTGCCGTTTGTCCCGATTGCTTATTGAAAAAATTACTGCTCGTTCCCACGGACACCGAGCGGTTGGCCGTATCGTTGCTTTGCTGTGCACCCGACCCGATGGCTACGTTGGCAAAACCCAGCCTGTTGTTCACCATGGCATAATTACCTACGACCACATTGCTGAAAGCGGTAGTGGAAGCCGATCCTGCGCGGTAACCGAAGTGCGCATTGGCCGTTGCTGAATCGATGAGGCCCGAAGGCAGGTTGCGGATGCGGAAACGCAAAGCACTGTCGTTCGTAGTACCCAGGAAGTTGGTGGATTTGATGTTGCTGTTGCCGGTGATCTTCCAGGCAGAGGTATCCGCATTGCTGCCATCGGTTAGCCACACCCAAATGCTGCCGTTGAAATAATGAAAGCCGATGCTGTCGGGCGTGTTTTGAAATACGAGCAAACCTGTTGCCGGCGTTGCAATGGCATTTTTTTGCGTCTTGCTCATCCGGGGGATCAGCACCCCTTTGTCGGTACTTTTTACATCCAGTAAAGAACTTGTGTTGGCCGTGCTGCCATCGGTGTTGATGGCTACATTCTGGGCTTTGCCAATGAGTGCAGCGGCGAGGAGCAACAGCGTGCAGAGCGCTGAGCGTACAATTTGGGTCATGGTGGTTTTGTTTTTTAATATGGTGTAACGGAAAAGCGTGTATGCGTTTCCGTTACGGGTTGATTTATTTATTCGATGGTTTTGTATGGTTGTGGTAATTCAAGTGTCGAGATTTTAGCCTTTCCTGTTTTTTCCGGCAGGTTTTGTTTCTCCATTTGCATAGCCACAGGCGCGGGTTCCGCTGATTTTTCAGCGCGTTGATTCGATCCTTCGTCTTTTTTTACAGGCGTTGCAGCAGGCGATTTACTGTTGGCAATGCCCGTTTTATCTGTAGGCTTCGGTTGCAATGCATCCACTTTTTCTTTGTCGATAGCGGCTTCTTTGGCGGCTGCAGCGTTTTGTGCTTTGGCATTCGTTGCCAACAATAAGCCCGAAACAGTGATCGCTGCAACCAGGATGGGGTTTTTCATGCCTTTATATTTTATCATAAAAAAAATTAATGTTGAATTATTTATTTTCCAGTTTCTCCAGTCTTTTTAATAGTTCGGCATTTTGTTTTTTCAATAGTTCGATCTGCGCCTGTTGTTCCTGTATCGCTTTCACCGTTACGGGTATGATGTCGGAATAATAAACACCGAGTTTATCACTGTCCGCCGCTTGCTTTCCATCATCCTGTTTCATTGCTTCCCTTGTTTTCAACGCGCCCACCTGCACTACTTCCTGCATTACCGGTTGCAGCTCCTGCGCTATGAAACCGATCTTGCGGCCCCACTGCGGGTTGGCTTTCCAGTTGAAACTTACGGGACGTAGTTTCATCACTTCGTTCAAACCATAATTGAGATCGGTGATGTTTTCTTTATCCCGCCGGTCGGAAGTATTGATGGTGCCATTGGTGGCGTACACCGTGGTCCAGTGATTGGCCGCAGAACCCAAAGAATTATTGGCATCGATGGAGGGGATAAAAGAACCGGTGCCCATTTGATAATAATCGGTAGGAACTGTGGCAAAATCATCCGTTGCCCTGGCATACACGAGCGAACCACCGGTGCTTACCCTTATCTTCCAGTCGGACCCCCCAACCTTTACCAGTTCCAGTCCCGCCTCATTGCCAGAGGCGGAACTCGCCACGCGCAGGCTTACATCGGTAGCAGTGGGTTCATAAATATGAAATTTCGTAAGGGGTGCGCCGAGGCCTACACCTACGCTTACATTGGTAGTGCCCAGTA